>Ga0180009_10004438_pt1 | contig 15476 bp, 14 predicted proteins | sample OS_PC_MetaG_FD_123537 | JGI IMG/M metagenome (GOLD analysis project Ga0180009, IMG submission 123537) | Groundwater microbial communities from the Aspo Hard Rock Laboratory (HRL) deep subsurface site, Sweden - OS_PC_MetaG | ecosystem: Environmental > Aquatic > Deep subsurface > Groundwater...
CTTCGGCCAGGTACTGGCCGTTGCCCCGGGCGTCCAGAGCCCCGCCGGAAAAGCGGGGCAGCCGGTCGGCCACGTGGTACAAGGCCTGCTCCTGCTGCTTGAAGGGCACGTTGCGCATCTCCAGGACAAAGGGGGCGTAGAACGTGCCGTTTTGCCGCTCGGCCAAGGGCACGATTACGGTCAAATCCCCGGTCCGGCCGAAGTCCTCACCGAAAAATGTCCTTCGGGCCGGGTCGAGGCCTTCGAGGAGCGGGTCCAGCGTTTCCCGGCACCAGTCCCCGACCAGGGACTCGCGCCGCCGGTCGGATTCCAGGGCGAAGGACGAGGGCTGCGACAGGCGGATGACGGGCAGGCTTCTCGACAGGCAGGTTTCGATGAGGGCCCGGGTCAGGAAGACACCGGAACCTTGGGAGGGTATGCAGAACAGCTCCTCGTCCGCGTCCTGACCGTAAAAATCCACGATCTCTTCCCTCCAGCGGGCCTCGGCCTCGGGCGACCAGGCCCGGCCCAGGACCTGAAAAATCCGCCGGCAGAGCCCGTCATCGAGGGCCTGGTCGAAATCGACCCGGTGGAGGGAGTAGTTTTTGCGTCCTGCCCGCACGTCCTGGCAGATGGAGTTGAACTCGTTGGCCTCTCCGAAATGCGTCGATATGATGCGCACATCGCCGCCCCAGACCAGGAAGGCCAGGGCCGCCTTGAGCAGGCCCGGCAGGTCGTCGTGGAAGGCGGCCTCGTCGATCACGGCTCTGCCCTGCTTGCCGCGCAGGTTGGTCGGCCGAGACGACAGGGAGGTGACCCGGTGGCGGCTGCGGGGGAAACGGATGCGAAAGGCCAGGATGTCGGTTCGTTCATCGTCGATGACCACTTCGTCCAGGGCCGATGCGGCCAACTGGTAGTGGCGGGCCCAGGCAGCGGCGTCCTCGATGAACTCGCGGGCCATGTCCTTGTTATACCCGATGTACCAGACGTCGGACCCGGCCTCGGAAGCGGCATACAGGGCGTCGTCGCCGGCTTCGGCCCAGGAAATTCCGATGCGCCGGGACTTTTCCATGACCTTGATTGAGGAACGGTCCCGGACCCAACGCCGCTGGTAGGGCAGGAGGATTCCGTCGATGGCCGCCCGGCGGGCCTGGTCGAAGTCTCCGATCATGATTCGAGCCCCAGAATCTTGCGCCGGATTTCGGCGGCATGGTCGTCGGACAGACCCCGGGCCCCCTCTCCGGATTCGGCCTTGTGGCGGGCCTTGAGGGAGAGGACCAGGTCCAGGGCGCTCTTGATCTCTTTGACCCCGTTCAAGGTCAGGGCCCCGGGTTCGGTCAGGAAACGGTTGATGCGCAGTTCCACGGCCCGTTCGAGGGCCTCGGCCGCTTCGGCCGGCCCCTTGATCTCCCGGGGCGGGTCCTCGCCGCCGGACGGCCGGCGGCCTCCGCCGACGCTTTTGTTCGCCGCCATCTGTTCGAGGCGGGCGAAGGCGTGAACCTGCCTGGGGTCCAGGCTTTCCAAGGCCGCCTCCAGGAGACGCCGGCGCAGACGAACCGTGTCCCGCTCGATCTCGGCCAGTTCCTCGCTCAGTTCCTCACGCCTGCGCGCCCAGTCCTCCCGGCCCGCCCAGCCACGGACCACCTCCGGATCGACCCCGGCCGCGTCGGCGGCCTGTTCGCAGGTCAGGCCTTCGACCACGACCAGTTCCCGGGCTCGAAGGCGGACTTCGGGGGAGCAGCCCATTTCTAACGTCCCAGGGCCCGGGCCACGGCCCGGAGTCGGGCACGGGTCTCCCGGAGTCGGACCACCCGGCCGGCCAGTTCCACGGCCAGGGCCGCGGCATCTTCGGCCCGAAGATCGGCCGGGTCGTCCGCAAAGGGGTCCAACAGGTCCCGAACCGCGGTCACGTCGGTCCGGATTCTCAGTTCGAGGCCCCCGGCCTCCCGTTTCAGGCGAGCCAGCCGGCCTTCCATCTTCAATGCTTCGTTCATGAGTCCACCCCGTGGATTTCGACCCGCTTTTCCACCCGCTGCATGGGGCAGAACTGGTTCTGGTTGACCGCCTCGGCCAGGCGGGTCATGGCCTCGGTGTTCATGACGATCAGGTCCTTTAGGTCCCGGGCCACCGACTGGTAGCTTTCGACCAGGCTGACGCTGCTCTGATAGTTGTTCCGTATTTCCGTCATGTACTCCCGGTGCTGCTGCAGAATGCGGCTGACGTCGGCCCGGTGCTGGTCCAGCAGGCTCCGCATGTTTTTCATGTCCAGCCACCACATCAGAACGACGATCCCGAAGGGCCCCAGCGCGGAAAATATCTGGACGAACACAGCCAGGCTGACCGTTTCCATGCCCCCGCCGCTCATACCCGCCCCGGACGGGCAGCGACCGGAACCGGACCCACCGCCGATTTCCCGAAACTTGACTCTTCATGCCTTCCTCCTCCTGACTGAGCCTGAACATAAAAAAAGGGCTGGTTGCAGCCTCTTCCCCGGCCCTCGGGCCGGGGCGACGTCTTCATTCAATCATCAAGCTTGATCGACTCGACCACCTGGCAGTTGACAATCCTTCCTTTTTTATATGTCAGACGAATCTGGCCGAAAAACCGGCGCTCCCCCAGACGGGCCAGCAAGTCCAGACAGAACCGCAACCGCCCGTCCTCGGCCCGTTCCATCGCCCGGGCCTGGTCCGGCCCGTTCATGATCCCGGCCTCCTTCCGGAGGCCCCCGGCGCGGCCGGACCGCGCTCGGCCAACTCGTAGGCGAACCGGTCGGCCATCCGGCGTCGGGCCCCGATCACAGCGAGGCGTTCCTCCGGCCAGACCTCGACCACCGGCCGGTCGACCCGCTCGACCACGGCGACCGCCTCGAACCAGCCCTGCTCCTTGATCCGCTCCAGGGCCTCCCGAGGCAGGGTCACCCGCGCCTCGCGGGTGTGGAACAGCAGACCGTTGGGCAAACGGACCTTGTCCCGGCCGTCGAACACGGCTACCCGCTCCTGCTTCATCAGGTCTTTCAAGGACCGGTCCAGCTCGGCCAGGCGCGCCCGAAACCGGCCCAGACGCGCCTCGTACCGCGCCCGGACCCGTTCCATTTCCTCCCGGGCCTCGGACTCGACGGCCTCGGCCTCCAAACCCAGTTCCCGCATCTCGGCCAGATAACGGTCCGCGCGGTCCAGGGGCGTCAGGCCGGCCAAGGCCGGCTTCCAGGACCGCCCGCCCCGACGGGCCTCCATGATACCAGTGGCCGTCATGTCCGGTCGGCCGTGCCGCCGCCCAGCCCGAACTGCATCTGAACCAGCAGGTCCGACAGGGAGACCTTGAGGATGTTGGCCACGATGTCCAGGGAGGCCAAGGCCCGGCGCTGGTGACGCCGGCAGTAGTCGGTCAGTTCCGAGCGGGTGCCGATCAGATAGTATCCGCCCCCCTGCTGGGACGAAGTCGAACCGATGGGCTCCCCTTCCCGGCGCAGTCGTTCGATGAGCCGGCGGACCTGGCGGGTGTCGTTGATCTTGTTGCGGACCGGTGTGCCGTAAACCGACTCCTGGAGCCGATCGGCCCCGATCGCCTTTTCCTCGCCGATATGCCACTGCAACACCTTGCGCAGCCGCTCCCGGGCCTCGAGTTCATTCATGCCGTGTCCCTCCTGATCGGCCCGGCCTCCGGGCCCAGACAAACTGTTTCGCGTATTATTCGAGTTATTTCCTGCTTTGATATCGTCTGAACCATGTTTTAGCCTCTCTTTAAGTTAAGAATACACATATAACTGTTGTATGTCAAGTATATTATATGGCAAAAACCATTTTGTTTGATTTTATCTATTTTATTAGTTGCATTGAAGCTTAATATAATGTATGTTATACGTATATTATATGTTATTTGCCAATTATATGGTTTACTGATTCGTAGATAGACTAGAGAGGACCCCATGACCGTCGACGAACTCATCAACCGCCTCCGCTCCAAAATCGTAATCAAAAACCAAAAGGCCCTGGCCCAGATGCTGGAACTCAAGCCCGGAGCCATCTCCGACGCCAAGCGCCGGGGCAGCGTGCCGGCCGACTGGTTCCTGACGCTGCTGCGCAAGTACGGCGTCAACCCGGTCTGGCTGGAGTCGGGTCAGGGACCGGTCTTTCTGGGCGAGCAGACCGGCGACCTGGTCCGGGTCATGACTGCGGACCAGGCGGCTCCGGCCCCGGCGGGCCGGCCGGCGCGGGATTCGGTCCGGCCTTCGGCGGACGACTTCATCCTCATTCCGGTTTACAACGTCGGGGTGGGGGCGGGTCCGGGCCGGGTGGCCGACGGCGAGGAGATCATCGACTATCTGGCGTTCAAGCGAATCTGGATCCGCAAGGAGATCACGGGCCAGGTGGACCGGCTTTTTCTGCTCTACGTCGAAGGGGACTCCATGAAGCCGACTCTCAACGCCGGGGACATCGTCCTGGTTTTGGACGTCAAGGAGGAGTCCTTGCACGACGGAATCTACATCATCCGTACGGGCGAGGCCGTCCAGGCCAAGCGCATCCAGCGCCTTCTGGACGGGCGAATCCGGATCATCAGCGACAACAAGGACTATGCGCCCGAGACCGTGGACCTGGACCGGGTCCAGGACCTGGCGGTCATCGGCCGGGTGGTCTGGCGGGCCGGGTCCATCTGATCCGGGTCGGCCAGTCTCTGCCCCTTGCGGACCGGGGCGGTATGGTTTAAACCCGGATATTGCAGTCGGGTTCGTAGCGAGGCTTCGAAATGCATAACGAAACGCGAAGTTGGACCGATTTTTTGGCCGCAGGCGTATCACAAGATACGTCGAGGTCAAAAAGCGGGAAACGAGCGTTGCAGCAAGCAGTGCGGCGCCGCAGTAGAATCCAACTGCAATATCCGAGTTTATACAGGTTCATGTCCATACGAGCCCTGGTTCGCGTCATCCTTTTACTACTGTGGTTCCCTGCCGCCTTTTTTCCCCCGGCCTTTGCCGCGGCCGCGCCGGACCCGGTCCGGACCGCCCGTTTCTGGGGCGAGTCCTGGCGGGAGCGTCCCTGGCCGGAACGTCTTCGGCCGGCCCCGGCCGAACTGATCGCCTACCTGACCCTGGAAAACGAGCGGGCCGGTTTTTCCGAGCGGCCTCGGCCGGCTGATCCGTCGCCCGAGTTCGGCCGGGCCCTGGCCGGCATCGCCGCTCGTCTGCCCGATCCGGTCGGCCGTCTGGCCGCGACCGGGCTGGTGGGCGTCTTCCTGGTCGATGGTCTGGGCAGCACGGGTTTTTGCGAAACCGTCCTGGACGACCGGGGCCGGGAGTCGTTCATTTTTATCGTCCTGGACCGGGGCCTTCTGATCAAGACGCGGGCCAATGCCTGGGCCACCTGGAAGGAAAACAGCGCCTTTCGCCCGGACCCCGAGGCCGGTCCGGACCTGTCCCTGATCATCGAGACTCCGGAAGGCGACACCCCGCTCAACGCCATTCGCTACATCATGCTCCACGAACTGGGCCACGCCCTGGGCCTGCTGAGCCGGGCCCACCCCTCCTGGTCCCCTGACCAGGGTCCCTTGCGCCTGGACGGTCCGTTCACCCGGCTGAGCTGGCAGGCCGGGCCGGACGGGCGACCGGTCAGCCGCTTCGACGACGTGTTCCCGGAACGAAAAGCCCTGCGCTTTTACGGTTTCGAGCGGGCCGGCCTGTCCCGCAACCAGATCATGGACACATACGACCACCTGAGCCGCTCGACGAATTTTGCCAGCCTGGCCGCGGCGGCCAGTTTGTGGGAGGACTTTGCCGAAAGCTTTGCCACATGGGTCCACGTGGTCCTGGACGACCGCCCTTGGCAGGTCCGTCTGGAACGCAAGGGCCGGACGGCCACGGTCATCGAGTCCTGCTGGCGAAAGGACCGCTGCCCGGAAAAACGGGCCTTTATGGAAACATGGTTCCGCGATCCCTCGAGCCTCCGCTGATTCCGGCCGGCCGATGAAGAACGGCTTCCGTCTCCAGGTCCAGGGCCGGGCCATCGGTTACGAGACCGGCCCCCGAGGCATCGAGCCCGGTCGGCCGACCGTGGTCCTCCTGCCCGGGGCCGGCGGCTCGACCCTGGCCTGGCGGGTCCAGCTCCGGCTTCTGGACCACCGGGTCAACGCCCTGGCCGTGGACCCGCCAGGCCGGGGCTGGACGCCCGGGCCGCCTCTGACCCGGATTCGGGACTGGGCCGACTGGACGGCCGCCCTGATCGCGGCCCTGCCCCTGACCAACACGCCCGTTTTGGCCGGCCTGTCCCTGGGCGGGGCCGCGGCCATCGAGACGGCCCTGGTTCACCCCGACCGGATTTCCGGGCTGGTCCTGGTCTCGACCGGGGCCCGACTCGCCGGCAACCCGGTCCTGGCCGATCGGACCGACGCCCCCCCCATCACGGCGGAGCGGCTGGCGGAATGGTTTTTCGGCCCCAACGCCTCTCCGGCCCTGGCCCGGCAGAGCGCGGCCATCCTGGCCGGGGTGCCGCCCGAAGCGATGCGGGCCGACCTGGCCGCGGGCCGGAGCTTCGACCGGCGGGCCGACCTGGCCCGCATCCGGGTCCCGGCCCTGGTCCTTTGCGGCGACCGCGACCGGATCACCCCGCCCGAGATGTCCCGGGCGTTGGCCGACGGCCTGCCCCGGGCCCGGCTGGTCCTCCTGCCCGGCGCCGGGCACATGGCCGTGATCGAGCGGGCCCGGGACATCGGCCGGCTCATCCTGGACTTCGTGGACCCGCCGACCCGACAGATCATTTCATGACAGGAGCATATTCGATTCCAGCCTCGAAACCCTTCATTGAATCGGGGCGGATCATATTTTAACCGCCCGCGCGGCGGTTGACAGGACCGGTCGGGGTTGGATATAGGTGGAGGCATGGATACAACGACACTATACCTGATCCGGCACGGGCAGGTTCAAGGCTGGGAGGAGCGGCGCTACAACGGCCAGACCGACGTGGACCTGACCGAAACCGGCCGCCGCCAACTGGAGGCCGTGGCCCGGGACCTGGCCGACGTGGACCTGGCCGCTGTTTACAGCAGCGACCTCAAACGGGCCGCTTTCGGAGGCCGGGCCCTGGTCCGGGACCGGGGGATCGACCTGGTCGTCGAACCCGGCTTCCGGGAACTGCATTTCGGCATCTGGGAAGGCATGTCCAGCGACGAGGTCCGGGAACGATATCCGGGCGAACTGGAACGCCGCTACCAGAACATGACCGACCACGTCATTCCCGGCGGCGAAACCATCCGCGAGTTCTGGGACCGGGTCGGGGCCAAGGCCTGGGAGGTCCTGGTCCGGCACAAGGGGGGCAACGTGGCCGTGGTCGCCCATTCCGGGGTCAACCGGGCCATCCTGCTCCAGGCCCTGGGCTGCGGGCCGGACAAAATCTGGCGGGTGGATCAGGGCTTCGGCTGCCTGAACGTGATCGAATACTTTGGCGACGGCGCGTCCCTGGTCAAGCTGGCCAACGGCCCCAATCCGGTTCAGGGCCAGTAGGTCGCGCAGCTCGTTTCCGACTCCCAGGCCGAAACCCGGCTCAGCCGGGCTCCGCCCGCCTGGATTCTGGGGGCCAGCCCCTCGTAAATGAACCGGGCGATGTTTTCCGAAGACGGGTTGCGGACCTTAAAAAACTCCAGATCGTTCAGGTACTTGTGGTCCAGGTCCTCGATCACTTCGGCCAGGTGCTTTTTGATCAGACCGAAGTCCATGACCAGTTCGGCCTGGTCGAGGTCCTCGGAGGTGACGTAGACCTCGACCTTCCAGTTGTGGCCGTGCAAATCCTCGCACTTGCCGTAAAAGTTGCGCAGATGATGGGCGGCGCCGAAACCGCTGACGACCTTCAGTTCGTACATGGGCCTTCCCCGGGATACAAATTTTCGGACGGGACAAGGGCCGCCTCCGAGCCGCGGCCCGACCCCGCCCGGAATACTACTCGAATCCCCGCTGTTTGACAACGCCGCCCCCCCGGCTCCGGGGCAGCGAATCTCAGTAGTCCCGTTTCCAGTTGATCCCGATACCGCTGCCCGATTGCCCGCCCACTTCGGTTTCCAGGCTCAGGCTGGGCGTCAGTTCCAGTTCCACCGAGACCTGGTCGCCTCCGGCCTGGAACCCCTTGTCCACCTCGACGTAGATTTTGTCGCTGAGATATTTGCCTACCCCGACGCTGGTCTGGCCCTCATCCCCCTGCTTGACCTCGACCCGGTCCACCCCGAGGGCCTTGCGGGTCCGATCGAGCACGTCCAGCCCGTCCGTTCCGCCCCCGGCCAGGGTCTGGGCCGCAGAAGCCAGCTGCAGGGCCTGCCAGGGGGTGATCTTGTCCAGGGACCGTCCGAAGAGCAGGCGGGCCAGCACCTCGTCCGAAGGCAGGGCCGGCTGGGAGTCGAGGGATATCTGGGGGGCGGAAGTCGAACCGCTCAGCTTGACGATGATATCCACGTCCTGGACCCGGGTCTGGCCGGCCACGTTGATCACGGGCGTGGGTGGATTGGACCCGATAAAGGTCAGGCTTCCTTGGGTCAGCTTGAAGCGGCGGTCCAGGAAGTCGAAACGCCCGCGAACCATGTCCAACTGTCCCTGGATGACGGGCGACCCGGCCGGACCGCGAACGTCAAGCCGGCCCTTCCATTCCGAGTCCATTCCCCGGCCGCGCACGAAAAACCGGCCCGGCATCTCCACCCTGACATCGAGTTGCAGGGTCGTGCCCTGGGTGGGTTTTGCGGTCCGGGGCTTCGGCCCCGTGGGCGGGAGATTGACCTGGGTGACTTCCAACTCGGTCAGGGAGGGCGGCAGCCGCCGGGGAATGGTCAGTTCGGCCGGGTCCACGACCAGGGTCCCCCCGAAGTCCGCCCGGCCGGTCCGGCCGGACAGTTTCAGGTCTCCCGAGGCCTGGCCATGGAACATGTTCAGGTTGACCAGCCGGGCCGACCGGAGGCCGATTTCGGCCTCATAGGGATAACCGCTCGTCGGATCGAGTTGCAGGCGGCCCCGGGCGGTCAGGCGGCCGTCCACCCCGTCCGAGGCCTCGGCCCGGATCAGGCGGATTTCGGGCCCGTCGGCCGTGGCTTCCACGGAGATGCCGGTCAGGACCGTGCCCAGCTTCACGTTTTCGTACCGAGCCCCGTTCACGGACAGCCGGCCGGAAACCACGGGGTCATCGATCCGGCCGGTCAGGGACAGGTCCAGATCGGCCAGACCGCTGATATTGTGACCGTCCAGAAAGAACAGGGCCGGGAGGAGCCCCAGGTCCAGGCCGCCGGCCAGGTTGCCGCTCAGGGTCCCTTGGGGCGGCACCCGGGCTGACCAGGGACGCAGGGACAGTGCGAGGGGAAGTTCCACCCGGCCCTGGACCGGTCGAGGCCCCAGGCCGCCGGCCTTGAGGTCGGCCCGGCATAATCCGGAGACCGCTTCGACCCGGAGGTCGGCCCGGACCGGTTTGAAGTCCGTGGGTCCCGACCCGCCGGGGCGGAGGTCCTTCAGGGCGACGACGGCCTCGATGCCGGGCGAGTCGGGCCGGCCCCGGCCCTGGATACGGGCGTCGAGCAGCCCGGTGACGGGCAGGGGCCGGAAGGCCTCGGCCAAGTCGAGCGGCAGATTTTGGACGTCCAGATCGATGTCCGCGTTTTCGGGAGACAGGCCCAGGCGCCCCTTGATCCGGCCCTGACCCACGCTCAGGTCCAGGTCTCGCAGGGTCAGTTCATCGCCCCGCTTTTCCAGGGTGGCGGGACGTTCAAGGCGGACCTTGCGGCCGGCCAGTCGGCCGGCCAACGATTCGAGCACGACCCGGTCTGTGCCCGTTTCGCGCGATATTCGGGCCCGGGTTTTCAGCTTCAAGGGCGCCGGTTTCGAACCGGAGGCTTCGGCATTCACGGCCAGGGCCCGGGCCGATCCGCTCAGGGTCAGGCTGGCCCGATCCAGGACCAGGTCCTGGTATTCGAGTTGCTTCAGGTCGAGTCTGGCCTGGCCGGCCGGTGATTCGTTCAGGTCTTTGAAGTTCCCCTCGATGGTCGCGGAACCGAGCCTCACCCCGTCCAGGACCAGGTGGACGGCCCGGCCTTTGACCGAGGCCCCCGGCCGGCCGGATTCGGGTTTCAGGTCGACATCCAGGTCCACCGATCCGGACAGGTTGGACCCCAGTATCCGGGAGACGGGTTCGAGGTCCGCGGCCCGCAGCCGGAGGTTTCCCTCGGCCGAGGGTCCGGCCGGATCATAGTCCAGATCGGCGGTCAACTCGACGCCGGGCATCCGGACCCGGCCGTCCCGGACCCGGGCTTTGCCCCGGGTCCAGGCCCATGCGGCGGTGATGGCGATCGGGCCGGCCGGGCTGGAGGCATCGACGCTCAGATCGCCCTGGGGAGCGGCCGGGAGGTCCGAGGCCGCGGCTTTCAAACGCAGGTCCTGGAAGACCCGGCCCTGGTAGCGCAGTTCTTCGGCCCCGCCCTGGACTTCGGCCTTCAGGTTTTTAAAGGGGCCGGACGCCTGAAGTTTTATGATTCCCGGCTTTTTCAGTTCGATTCCCTGGTCGGCGGCCAGGGCCGGTAGTCCGGAAGGGGTCAGGCTGGCCTTGAGGTCCAGCCGTTCGGCCCCGTGGTCGATCAGGCCGGTCGCGGTCAGGATGGACCGGCCCCTGGCTTCGAACCGTTTCAGGTCCAGGCGCTTTTCGCGGTAGTCCGCCTGAAAGTCCAGATCGATCGATCCGCCCGCCAGGACCGCCGCCGGCCCGGGCAGGCCCTTGATCTCCGCCAGCCGGCCTTTGCCCTCGATCCCCAGTCGGGGGCCGGTCAGGAGGCCTTTGACGTCGGCCCGGAGTTCGGCCCGTCCGGATAGTTTCAGTCCGGTTACGGTCAGGCGTTTCAGGTCGTCGAGTTCGACTTCGAGGCGGGATTCGAGGTCCAGGTCGCCGGTTCCCAGTTGGCCTTTGGCCCGGGCCCGCAGCCAGCCGCCATCGATATCGAGTCGTTCGACGTGCAGGCGGTTCGTTCCGTCGAGCACGGCCTCGAAATCCAGGTTCAGGTTTTCAGGCGCGGGCTGCGGACCGGGTATGGCCAACCCGGTCAGACGGATTCGGCCGGCGCTTCGGAGTCCGGTCGAGATCGGCGGCAGGGCCCCGGCCGGTTCGAGGTCCAGTTCAATGTGGGTGGCGCCGGCGGACAGACCCTGATAGGACCAGGGACCGGTTTCGGTCCGGAGTTCGAGCCGCGGGCCGGGTATGGTTCCGGAGACGCGGCCCTGTATTTTCAGCGGCTGGTTCATGACCAGGCCGATCGGAGCCAGAATCGACGGTTCGGGGGCCTCCAGATCGAATGTGCCGCGCAGGCCGCCGCCGGCCAGATCGGCCCCGCCCTGGAAAAGCAGGTCCAGGCGGCCGGTGCGGACCGTCAGACGCTCGACGGCCAGGTCGGACTTGTCGTCCGACTGGTCAAGACCGAGGTTCAACTCGAAGTCCGCCGCACGGCCCAGGTACCGGGCGGCGGATTCCGGCAGCAGGCCCGGTTCGGCCGTCAGTCGGCCCCGGCCTTCGAGGCGGAGTATCCGATCCAGGCCCAGCGCCCAGGTCGAACGCAGGCCGAGCAGTCCGGAGGCGGAAGCATCCAGGCTGGCCCGCCATTGGGTCAGCGGGCCGGCCCCGGTCAGCGCGGCCTGGATGTCCGAGGTTGCAGGCAGTCCCAGCAGCGAACCCAGGGCCCCGCCGGCCGGTTCCCGCAGCCGGAGGTCGATTTCCAGGTCCGGATTCCTGCCGGCCAGCCGGGCCGTGGCGTGCAGTTCCCCCGAAGCGGGGGCCAGGCCGGTGACCACGATTTCCACGCGGCTCGAATCCTTTTCCAGACGGGCTCCGCCTTCCAGGGCATAGTCGCGCGGCGGGGCGGCCGATGGAGCGGGCAGCCGCAGGCGCCGGACGGTCAGGCGGCCAACTTCCAGGCGGGGCAGGCCGGGCAGTTTGATCGGGCCGATGGGGCCGGCGGGCTTTTCATCGCCCTGGGGAAGCCGGGCCAGGACGAGTTCCTTGAGTTCGATTTCCGGGAAGACCAGCCGGCCGCCGGCCAGGGACGACAGGTCCCAGCTGACGGACAGGTCCCGGCCCGACAACCAGACCCCCCGGCGGTCGGAAACGAGAAAGCCTTCCAGGCTGACCTGCCAGGGCGGATTTCCGGCCAGGCCCCGCAGACGGAGCTGGAACGATTCCGAAGACGCGGTCCGGTTGACGAACTCGACGATCCGTTGCCGGCCCGTTTCCGAACGCAGCAGGGCCAGCAGCCCGCCCACCGTGATCAGGCAGAGCAGCAGCAGGACGCCCAGGGCCATCGCCGCTCTTTTGATCCATTTCCGGGTCTTGATGGTTTCGCTCATTAGAAGGCCTGCCCCAGACTGACGTACAGCTGGTAGTCGTCGTCCACGCCGGTCCGCTTGTCCAGGGGAAAGCCAAGGTCCAGGCGGAGCGGGCCGATGGGCGTGTAGTATCTCAGACCCAGTCCGGCGCCCCAGAACAGGTGCTGGTCCAGGTCCAGCCTGGATTCGGTAAAAGCCCGACCGCCGTCAATGAAGGCCGCCAGGCCGAAATTATCGCCGATCCGGTAACGGAGTTCGCCGGAGACATCGAGGATGGACAGGCCGCCCAGGGGTTCCGTGCCCGAGACGTCGCCGGCGCTCTGATAGGCGTAGCCTCGGATCGACCCGCCGCCTCCGGCGTAGAAGCGTTCATCGGCCGGCGCCTGGTCCCGGTCGACGCCTTCGATGAAGCCGACGGAGGCCCGCAAGGCCAGGACCGTCCGCTTGCGCCTGCCCAGGCTGAAGTAGTGGCGGTGAGAGGCCCTGAACTTGAAAAAACCGCTGGTGTTCTGGTCGATATCCGTGAAAGGGGCCAGCAGGACGTTGAAACGAAAACCCCGGGTCGGGTCGAGCAGGTCGTCGCTCCGGTCCAGGTTGTAATACACGGGCAGGGATAACAGGCCGAAGGTCTCCTCCTGGTCGTCGATTCGGGTCATCCGGTATCTCAGGCCCAGGCCGCCGGTCGAGTCTGTCGCGAGGACCCGTTCCAGGGTGACCGAATTGTCCAGGCCCCGGCTGCGATAGGCATTGGTGTACTCGTCGGCATAGGTCGAACCGATGATCAGGGTCTGACGATCGTCCCAGAAGCCGGGCAGGCGGAGGGCCGCGCCCATGGACTGCTGGACCTCGTTGGTCTTGGCGCTCAGGCTGAGCTTCTGCCCCGCGCCGAAGATGTTGCGATGTTCCCATTCGACGCTGGCTTCCAGACCGACGTCGGTCTGATAGGCCAGTCCGGTGCGAATCGTTCTGAAGGCGCGGTCCTTCAGCGTCACGGTCACGGGCAGCCGGCCCTCGGGGTCCACCTGGCCTAGCTGGATGTCGGCCGAGGAGAAACGGCCGGTTTCTATCAGTTTGGACCTGGCCTGGTTCAGGAGTTCGGAGTCGAAGAGGCGTCCCTCCGTCCAGGGCAGAAGCCGGGCCGCGTACCGTGGGTGGACCTGGCTGTCCCCGGTGATGAGGGTCGCCCCGAAACGGGCCTCGGGGCCGGGATCGACGGTCCAGGCGATCGACACCATGCCCGTGGCGTGATCGGCCAGGACTCGGCGGTCCTGAATCTTCGGAAACGGCCTGCCTCGCCGGCCCAGGTAGGCCAGGAGTCGTTTCTGGGCCTCGATCACGACTTCGGCCCGGAAGCGGGCGCCCTTTTGCAGGCCCAGATTCGCCGGGGCCGGCAGGTCCGGCTCACGGCCGTCGGTCCGGGAAAGGGTCTGTATGGATATGTCTCCCAGGATAAAGGCCGGCCCGGGCGAGACCTGGAAGACGACGCGGACCGGCCGGGCCTGGCCGTCGACGGCCAGGGCGACGGAGGCCTGGAAGTAGCCTTCCATGTTCAAAGCCCGGCGCATGGGGGCCAAGTCGCTTTCGGCCCGGGCCCGGAGCAGGTTCAGAGAGGCCGGCGGGCGGTCCTGGAGGGCGAAAACATCGGACACGGTCTGAAGCAGGTCCAACAGGGCCTTGTGGTCCGGGTCGTCCAGACCGGAAATGGCTGCCTGGTAAGGCACGGCCGAGGCCCCCCGGGCCGGCACGGCCGAGGCCAGCCCGGCCAGAGCCAGGATCAGGGCCAAAAACCAGTTGGCGGCGGCCAACGGCCGGGTGGAATGCCCGCCCTGTTTACACTTCCGGTGTATCGCCCACATAAACGTTCCGGTCCCCGGCATCTCCGGAGGCCACCACGGGCTGTCACGTCGATAGAATCCGCCCGGTTCCTGGATTATGGTCTGACGGGCCCCGTCGGTCCTTCGTCTTCAATGCCCGGTACGTCGGGGAAATCCACCCGCCGGTTTCGTCTCAAATACCTGTTTTGCCCAATCTCATGGCCCGGGTCTAAACATATCAGAAGCTTCAGGCCTTGTCAGGCACCAAGCGTGATGAAAATAGAAGACTGCCGTGCAGGCGGTGTTGGCTGGTTCCCAGCCTCCAGCTTGGGAACCCGATCCAGGAAGCTCCAGCTTCCATTTTTTCCTTGCGGCGTTGCCCTTCGCCTGACTGTACCTCAGGGAACCGGTGTTGAAGCAGCGCTTCAAAGCGATAAGGGCGTTCCCAAGCTGAAGATTGGGAACGAGGGAGAAAATAGCTGGCGGTCCCTAGTTTCCCAGCTTCGCGTTTCGCTACGGATTTCGACTCGTTGCCGGGAAACCCACCGTAACAACCGGGTTGAAACGAGCGGCCAGTGTGATATGATCGGTCTGGCCGGTCGAGGCGTCCGATGGACGGGCCGGGCATTTCGGGGGTCAGGTGAACCGAGGCAGCGGATACAAGGACATGATCGACCAACTGATGCTGGTCACCCAACTGGGTCTGACCATGGCCGGTTCGATCCTGCTGTGTTTCGCCATCGGCTACTACCTGGACAAGTGGCTGGGAACCCGCGGGATTTTCCTGACCATCTTCATTCTGCTGGGGGTTTTGGGAGGCGGCTGGACCGTCTATCGTCAGATCATGGAGTCGGATTCCGGGAGGAAAAAGGGCGGTCCGGACGGGGGCGTCTAGCTTGAGAAAAAAATAACTTTTTATGGTTGACAAATCAGGCGATATCAACTATTGACAGCGTGGACGCGGCAGGGAACTTGGCGAGACGCGCGCTGTTAATCGAAACCTGACGCCAATGACTCCGAATGGAAAATTACCAAAAATTCAAAAGGGCTATCGCCTTGCAAATCCTGTTGACCGCCGGCCTTTTCGCGGCCGGGGCCATGCTGTTGGGCTACGTGCCCGCGGCCAAGGGATTCGTTTTGGGCAGCCTGTTCTCCCTGGTCAACTTTTTCATCATGGCCCGCCAGGCCCCCAGGCTTCTGGGGCAGAGCCGGGGACGGGCCACGGCCGGAAGCATGGGCAGCCTGATGTTTCGGATGGTGGTGCTGGGCGTGCCGCTGTATATCGCCCTGAAGACCCCGGCCATCAGCCTTATCTGGACGGCCGTCGGCATTTTCAACCTGCAGATTTCCATTATGACCCAGGGCCC
>Ga0180009_10004439_pt1 | contig 15473 bp, 10 predicted proteins | sample OS_PC_MetaG_FD_123537 | JGI IMG/M metagenome (GOLD analysis project Ga0180009, IMG submission 123537) | Groundwater microbial communities from the Aspo Hard Rock Laboratory (HRL) deep subsurface site, Sweden - OS_PC_MetaG | ecosystem: Environmental > Aquatic > Deep subsurface > Groundwater...
AGGGATGCGCTCAAGGTTTCACTAGGGGTGCAAGCCATGTGCCACAAACCCCGCTCCAAATTACAGGGGGTTAGCCTGTCGTGCGCCCCTGCCGCAGTGAACCCGGGTTCACGCTATGAATTTCTCTTCACGTTGTCACCGGGCGGGCGCGTTGACAATTCGCCGCCCCTCTGGTGTGATCGATTGCGAGCCGTTCCCGATTTGCTGATTGACTGGAGGATAGGTGGATGACCCGATCTGTGAGTCGCTACGCGGCGCTGTTGGCGTTGGCCTGCCTGTGGTGTTTGGGGAGTAACCTGGTGGCCTGCTCCAACAAGGCCGGTGGGGGTGGCAACCAAAACCAGAACCAGAATCTCGGGCCCTGTCCCTGGGGCACGGAGCTGAACATCACGGCCTGTCTGCCCATCTTCGATGACTGTCCTGCGCCGGACGAGATTCCCCTGCTGGGGGGTGGCTGCGTGGGTGTGGGGGTGCCCCGCTGCGCCGAGGGCCCCGGTTGCGCCGCTGACTTTGAGGACGACGGCGTCGGTGGGTGCACACCGACCCTGCCGGCCGCGGATTGCGCGGACGGTGACATGGCGCTGCTCGGCAGCACGGCCTGCGTGGCCATCCGGGAGTGCGGGACGGGGCCCTGGGGCGACATCGTGGGCGACGCCTCAACGATCTACGTGGACGCCGGGTACACCGGCGGTGGAAACGACGGGAGCCAGACGTTCCCCTACCAGACGCTGAGTGACGCCGTCGGCGCGGCGGTGGCCGGCGATCACATCGCCCTGGCGGAGGGAGACTACGCCGAGTCCGTGTCCATCGACGTGCCGTTGACCATCGAGGGGCGCTGTCCGGATCGGGTGAGCCTCGTGGGCACGCTGTCAGCGGGCAACGGTATCCCACCGGTGACGCTCACCCCGGATGCCACTGGCACTGTGCTGCGCGGCGTCCGGATCTATGGCCCCGGGCCCGGCCTCGTTTTGAACGAAACGCAGGACGTGGTTCTACAAGAGGTGGAAATCCTGGCGCCGGCCGGGTACGGCGTGGCCATGCAGCGTGGTGCCTCGGTGACGTTGACGCGTGTGAAGATCTCCGGCGCCGGCTCCTACGGGGTCACGCTCTTTGGCGGTCGGTTGGACGTTCACGAGAGCGTGATCCGCAACACCCAGCCGGCACCGAGTGGCTCGCTCGGTTTTGCCATCAGTGGGGTCTGTGACTATCAGGGCACGGGCGGCTGCCCCGATGTAACCGTCAGCCGCAGCCTCATTTCCGCAAACCAGGAAATCGGCGTGGGCGTCGTGGGCGGCTCCCTGCACGTGTCAGACTCGGTCATCCGGGACACCCGGGCCAACGCCAATAGCGGTCTCGCCGGGGTGGGGATCCAGGCCCAATGCGACACCTCCGTGCCCTCTTGCCCAGTGCTCACGGTGACCGGCTCGGTCCTGAGCAACAACCGCAGCGCGGGCATTATGTCCATGGCGGAGTCCACCCTCGTGGCGGACACAGTGGTCGCGGACACCCAGGCCCACGAGAGCAACGGCCAGCGTGGGAATGGCCTCGTGGTGCAGTGCGATCCCTCCACCGAGGTGTGCGGGGACGTCACCGTGACCTGCAGCCTCCTGGACGGCAACCACACCGCAGGGGTTTCGCTGGTGGGCGTGCCGGCGTTGTTGAGCCACACCATCATCCGCTCCACCCAGGCCCAGCCAAGCGACGACCGCGGGGGACAGGGGCTGCTCGTCCAGTGTGATCTGGTCTCCCGCGAGTGCACGGATGCCTCCCTGGTACACCTCGCCGTGGTGGAGAACACCCTGACGGGGATCTTCCAGTTCGGCGCCTCGGTGGAGATGCTCGGGGGATATGTGGCCTATACGGCCCCGGAGCCCTCGTCCGAGGAGGAAGGCGTGGGCTATCTCGCGCAGTGCGACAACGCCATCCCCAGCTGTCCCACGGTGGCCATGGACGGCGCGCTCTTTGAGGGCCTGCACGCCGAAGGGCTAGAGCTCTTCGGCGGAACCTATGCGTTGTCCCGGACGTCCGTCTACGACGTGCTGGAGCAGATCTCGGACGACGAGCTCGGATTTGGCCTCTACATCGATGGTCGGGACAACGACGCCCACCTGGACCTGTCCTGGTGTGAAATCCGGGATCCGGTGGTGGCGAGCGCATTCTACGTCTCGGCCACGGGCACGCTCCTGCGCACCCGCCTCGCCGGCGGAGACTATTCTCTGATCCTGGACACCTCTCCAGACGTCGTGCTCGAGCCCGGCAATGAGCTCGAGGGCACGACTCGGGACGAGCCCCTGGTGCAATAACCCCCGCCTTCCGCCATGAATCGCCCCGACATGTCCAGCGTGGGGCTCACCGCGCATTTCACCGCCTACGCCTGGCATCTGCTGGGCGTGCCTGACGCGCACCGCTTCGCCACGGGCCGTGGCCGGCTGCTCCACCTCGTCACGAGCCCCCTTAGGAGGTTGGCGCCGGCGCTGGGCTTCGCCGACCCCCTGCACACGCTGCTCGAGTCCCGCCACCTGCTGCTCGAGCACGTGCTCCGCCGGGAGGGCGATCGCACCTTCGTGGAGCTCGCGTCCGGGCTTTCGCCCCGGGGTACGGCGTATAGCGTGGACTCGGACATTCTTTTTGTGGAGGTGGACCTGCCGGACATGAGCGCGCTGAAGCGGCGGCTCGTGGGAAACGCCCAGGGAGCCGGACAACGCTTCGTGGCGGGCGACGCCACGGACCCGGCGCTCTACGCAGAGCTGGCCGAGCATGTCCGGGGCCGCGGGCCGGTCACGGTGGTGACCGAGGGGCTCAACGCCTATCTGCCCCGCGCGGGGTTGGAGGCGCTGGTGCACAACGTCGCGGCGTTCCTGCGGGAGTGCGGCGGCGGGCGGTTCGTGCTGGACATCAACCCGGCCGACGCGTTGCGGCGGTTTGGTCTCTTTGGCCGCCTGGTGGTGGGGGCGATACAGACCGTGGCGCGGTTCCCCGTAACCCTCCCGGTGCAGAGCGGCGCGGACGGCGTGAACCTGTTGGAGTCGGCCGGATTCACGCGGATCCGGTTGCACGATCCGCGGAGCCACCCCGCCTGCTCCGGTCGCGACTTCTCGGGCACCCGCGGCACCGTCCTGGTGCTCGAGGGGCGCATGGAGTAGCGCGGGCTGGGTAAGCCTGCATTTCTGACCGGCCTTTGGCGCCCGCGCTTGCCATGGCGCGGAGGGCTCTGGTAGGTTAGCCGGCGCATATCCAAAATCGCGCCGCGCTCCGCTGGAAAGCGGCGGACTTCCTTCAGGAGGCTGTTGATGACAAAGATCGATCTTACCGGAAAGAACGCCATCGTGACGGGCGGTTCCATGGGCATCGGGAGCGACATCTGCCGGGTGCTCGGGGCCTGCGGCGCCAACGTCGCGCTGAACTACCGCAAGCACGCCGATGAGGCCACGGCCATCGGCGCCGACGTGGAGAAGCTCGGCGGCAAGTCCATGGTGGTGCAGGCGGACGTGGCCTCTTTCGACGACGCCGCCAAGATGGTGGACACCGTGGTGGCCGAGTGGGGCAGCCTGGACATTCTCGTGTGCAACGCGGGCATCAACTGGGACGGGGTCATCTGGAAGATGGGTGAGGAGCAGTGGGACAAGGTGATCGAGATCAACCTCAAGGGCTACTTCAATTACATCCGCCATGCGGCGCCGGTCATGCGCGACGCCAAGTATGGCAAGATCGTCAACATCACGTCTATCAACGGTAAGCGCGGCAAGTTCGGGCAGTCCAACTATGCCGCCTCCAAGGCGGGGATCATCGGGCTCACCAAAACGGTGGCGCGGGACCTGGGCAGGTATGGCATCAACGTCAACGCCGTGGCCCCGGGGCTCATCGAGACCGAGATGATGAAACAGGCCCCGGAGAAGGTGAAGGAGCTGGCGCTCTCGGAGATCCTGTTGGGACGACTGGGGCAACCCGAAGAGGTGGCCAACGTGGTCGCCTTCCTGGCGTCGGACCTGGCGCAACACGTCACCGGGCAGGTCATCAACGTGGACGGCGGTCAATTCCTGGGCTAGGGCTCAGGCGTCGCGTCGGATTTATAGGAGACAACGACAATGACTGATCTGAAAGACATCGTGGCCATCAGCGCCGTGCGTACGCCCATGGGGCGCTTCGGCGGCACCCTCAAGGACATGGAGGCTTACCACCTGGGCGCGGTGGCCATCAAAGAAGCCGTCAAGCGGGCCGGTATCACCGGCGACCAGCTGGACGACGTCATCTACGGAAATTGCCGCCAGGCCGGCAACGGGCCCAATCCGGCGCGATCCGCGGCGCTCTTCGGGGGGCTGCCCGTGGAGGTGCCCGTGCAGACCATCAACATGGCCTGCCCGTCGGGAATGCGCACGCTCATGCTCGCCGCCCAGGCCATCCGGGTGGGGGACGCCCAGATCGTGATGACCGGGGGCATGGACTCCATGTCCACCATCCCGTACCTGCTCAAGGGCGCGCGTTGGGACGGCTTCAAGATGGGGGACAAGACCCTCATGGACGGCTGGTCCGACTCCATCGACCCCGTGGCCGGGTACGGCATGGGCATGACCGCGGAGAACGTGGCGGAGAAGCACGACATCTCGCGCGCGGCCATGGACGAGTTCGCCGCCGAGAGCCAGGCCAAGGCGGCGGCGGCCCAGGAGAACGGCTGGTTCGAAGAGGAGGTCACCCCCATCGAGATCGCCGCCACCCGCAAAAAAGAGGCGTACCTGTTCGGCAAGGACGAGTCCATCCGGGGCGGCACCACGGTGGAGCAGTTGGCCAAGCTGCGGCCGGCCTTCAAGCCCGAGGGCGGCAAGGTCACGGCCGGCAACGCCTGCGGCATGACCGACGGCGCCTGCGGCATCGTGCTGACCACCCGGGACAAAGCCAAGGCGCTCGGCGCCACGCCGCTGTTCTCCCTCCTGGGCTATTCCAATGTGGCCGTGGACGGCACGCTCATGGGCGAGGGCCCCGGCATCGCCATCCCGGCGGCCCTGGAGGCGGCGGGGATGAAGCTGGCCGACATGGATCTCATCGAGGTAAATGAGGCCTTCGCCGCCCAGGTGCTGTGCAATGAAAAGATGCTCGGCTGGGACCGCAAGAAGCTCAACGTGCACGGCGGCGCCATCGCCCTGGGCCACCCCACGGGCATCAGCGGCGCCCGAATCATCGTGACCCTCCACCACGCCTTGAAGCGCACGGGCGGCACCCTTGGAGTGGCCTCCATCTGCGGCGGCGGCGGCGTCTCCACCGCCATGGTCATCAAACGCGAGAGCTAGTGCCAGAATCCGATGGAGAGGGACAGGTTCGTGTATTGGTAGGCGCCGTCAAAAGCGGCGGAGAAGGCCAGGGAGCGGGGTCCCCATAGCTTGAAGTCAAAGAGGCGGAACGCAAATCCCACGGTGCCGTGGAGGCGTCCGGCGATCCCATCAAATCGGCTGGGCTCCCAATAGGTGCCGGCGCGTAGGCGCAGGCGTCGTTTCCAGACCTCGGTCTCGAGCCCGAGCCGGGCCGATACGGAGACGCGGTGGCCGGCGCGCTCCTGGATCTGGTCCAGGAAGCCGTCGGTGCCCACGGCGTTTTTCACGTTGCCGGTCATGACGACTTCGGCAGACACGAGCACAAAGTACTCCCCGGTGGGCTTGGGCTCTTTGGCCGGCTTGACTTTGTCGCCGTCCGGGGTGGTTGTGCGGGCGGCCACGGGCGCTTTGGCGGCGGGGAGCGGTAGTGGCGGTGATGGTGGTGATGGTGGTGATGGTGGAGGTGCGCCCTTGTGTTTGGGGGGCGGTGTCGTCGGAGGCGGGGGCTGCGGTTCCGGCTGCGGTTTCACGGAACCACGGTGGGCCGAACGGGAGCGGGGGCGGGGCCGGGGCCGCTTCTTCACCCGGAAGGGTGCGTTGAAGCGCCGCGCTCCCCAGCGGTACGTCACTCCCACGCGCACCTGCCAGGGTACGGCCACGCCTTCGGGCAGGTAGTAACCCACGGGGCAGTCGGTGCCGCAGTCCTGGGACACCTTGGGCTGGAAGGCGAAGCTCGCCGTGGCCGCGAAACGCACGGGAAGGTTCTTCGGCCGCAACAGCACACCGAGCTCCAGCCCGGGGACCTGCGAGGAGAAGCTGTCACGCTCCTCCTGTTGTCCAATCTGGGTGTGATTCACATCGAAGGAGGCGAGCGTGAAGCCACCGCCAATTACGAGCTGATGGTCCAGCAGCGCGTACCCCACGGTGAGATGCAACTGTGTGAGGCTGGCCGCGAAGGTCTGAGGGGGAATGCTCTGGTCTTCAAATTGGGAGAACTGGCCCTGGAAATGAATCCCCACGCCAAAGGCGCCGAACTGCAGCAGCCCCCCGGCGTTGAACATGTTGAAGCTGGTGGGCAGCGCGCGCCGGTTGCCGTCCAGGTCGAAGTTCTTGGTCTGAAAGGTGCCGGGCTTGAGATAGTCAAAGCCCAGATCATAGTCGAACCAGTCCCGGCTGTAGTGCTCCCGGTGGGCCACGGCGGCCGGATTGGACGGCAACCCCACGGCGCCCTCGGCGATGGCAGCGTAGGCGCCGGCGAGCCCGATGACCCGGGTGCTGCCGAGCACTGGGCCCTGGTGCAGGTCGATGCGGTAGTTGCTGTCAGTGATGGGCTGGGCCCGGAGCGGTGTCGCTGACGCTCCCAGCAGCCCCAGGGCGACAGCGATGGCGGCCGGGACACACGAGAATCGCATTCCTGTTTATACCCCAGGTCGGCGGATTTCTTGCAAGGTGAGTGGCGCAGGAATTTCGCGGGTCCTAGTCCGGCAGCACATCCACTTCGCAACGGGCGGACAGGGCGAAGATCTGGTGGGGCGTTGCTTCGGGCATTCCCTCAAAGCCCACGATCACTCCCGCGGGCGTGGGGCGCATGCGGGGATCGCGGGCAAAACGAATGCGGGTGAGCTCCACGGGTGGCTCAACGAGGTTGCCGGCCAGGTCGAAGACCAGGAGCACCAACGCGGTGGCGTCGCCATAGGAGTCCGGCTCCAGGGGATTGACGACGACCGCCAGCACGCGATCTGCCTTGCGCGTGAGGGACCAACCGCCGTCCCGATAGGCCTGTACGTCCGCGGCGCGGAAGGGCTCTCCCAGGGGCTGCCCCTGGGTGTCGAGGCGCTGCAGTGTCAGGAATTGCTGTTGAGTTGGGGAATCCGGCGCGTCCGCGGAGAGCCAGCCGGCCAGGATCCCGCCACCCGTGTCCACCAATTGAATGCGGCGCGCGTCAGTGTGCGAGGTGTGGATGACCGTCGGCGCGTTGAGCGGTGCGCCCCAGGCGTCGATGCGTTGGGTCACGATGGGCATGGGCTCGAGGTTTTCATGGATGCCGGCCACCAGATAGTCCCCGCCGTGCAGGGCTAGGGTGGCCCACCAATACCCACCCAGGCTGATGGCTTCGATGGGCTCGCTGCGGTGCATCACGCCACCCGTGGTGTTGAGCCGCAGCAGGTGGCGCTCATTCTCGGCGCCGGCGCGGGTGAAGAGGCTGAAGCCCGATGGCGTGGAGCGCAGTGACGTGCAAAGCTCGGGATCCACGTACTGCAGTGAACCCAGGGCCACGCCGTCTTGGTCCGTTTGGGTGAATCGACAACCGGTGTTTTCCTCCCACAGGATGGCGCCGTGGTGGTCCGGACCGGTGGCCAGACTCACCCCGGCGTAGGAGGTCCAACCACTCGGCGGAGGAAACAACGCCTCGCGCTCGCCGATGGGAACGCCTTCCCAGGTCACGCGCTGCACATACCGGGTGTTGTCATGGGGCGGATCCGGATTGGTGGTCTTCCAGGCGAGCAGGACTGCGTCGTCCGACACCTCCAGGTCGTGCAGCCCCTTGTCGCTGGGAGGCTCGGTGATCTGATGGCGTGCGCCGCCCACCCAGTGGCACCCGGGGGGCAGCACCTCCGCATCGGGCGGACCCACTGGTTGCCCGGCGTCAGGGGGATCGATGTTGGGACCCGACGCATCGTGGTCGGCGTCCATGCCTGGCCGCGCACCGCAGCCGGCCAGCCAGGCGGTCAGGAGCGCCACGGCGAACCGGCTCTGCGGGCGCGGCACAATTCTAACGTATAATAATTTCGGCATCGGGCAGCGTCCGTCCGTTTTCTGTCAGCGGCTCGAAGCATTGCAGGAAGGGTGCCAGTCTCGCGCGCGTGTGATTCTCGCAGGTTGAGTGCGCACATCCGAGATCAATGCGGCATTTTTGCCCCTGAACCCCACTCCAATGCCTCAGATTTTCGACGAATCTACGGTCCGACCCGACCCTTGGTGGGGGTGCACTTCACTGGCGCGGCGCTGGGCACACCGGTGCGCACCAAGGCGGTGCTGCCCCGGACAACGGCGAAGGGCTGCAGTCGCCCGCCGAGATGTCTGGCCAGGAACTGCTCGGTGCGCGCCAGGAAGTCCATGCGGTTGGGCTCCCGCCGGAAGCCGTGGCCCTCGTCGGGATAGACTACGTACAGCACCCTGCCTCCCCGCTTGCGGATGGCGGCCACGATCTGGTCCGACTCGTGGATCTTCACCCGCGGATCGTTGGCGCCCTGGAAGATGGCCAGGGGGGTCTTGATCCTGTCGGCGTGGCACAGGGGCGATTGGTCCATGAGCCTGTTGTGGTCCTTTTTCAGGTCGCCTACCCGGGTGCTGAAGATGGCCATGAGCGGTTTCCAGTAGGGCGGAATGGACTTGAGCAGCGTGATGATGTTGCTCGGCCCCACGATGTCCACCGCCACTCGGTACAGGTTCGGCGTGAAGGTCACCCCCGCCAATGCCGCGTAGCCGCCATAGGAGCCGCCCATGATGCCCACGCGCTTGGGATCCACGTTGGCCTTGGCGATGGCCCACTTGACCGCGTCGGTGAGATCGTTTTGCATGTTGCGGCCCCACTGCTTGTTGCCGAGATTCAGGTACCTCTTTCCGAACCCTGCCGAGCCCCGGAAGTTCACCTGCAGCACCACGTAGCCGCGGTTGGCGAGCCACTGGACCCACGGGTGGTAGGAGTATTTGTCCCGCGACCAGGGGCCGCCGTGCACAAACAGGATCAGCGGTTGCTTGCCCGCGAAGGGCTTGGACGGCCGGGTCAGGTAGCACACCAATTTCAGACCGTCCCGGGCCGGGATGATCACCGGCTCCATGGGGCTCAGCCGGAAGCGTTTGAGCTCGGGACGTGTGGCCACCAGCAGCTTGAAGATTTTTGCGCCCCGCTCGTAGAGGTAGTAGCGCACGGGCTGGGTGGGGCCGCCCACGGCGACAACCCAACGCTGGTCGTCATGAGTGCGGTCGGCGATGCCAAAGCGGTTCCCCTGGGCCAGCTTGCGCAGGGCGTCCAGGTCGGCCTTGAATTTCGGGTCGATGGCCTTCCAGACCTTCTTGACGTACTCGGTGGACACCGCCTCGATGTGGTGGTCGCTCGGGTTGAGCTCCACACTGCTCAGGTCAGCGTCGGGGTTGGTGTAGATCTCCGTGATCTTGCCGTCGGACACGGCCAGGGTGTACAGACGCGTTTTGTCGCTGCCTTTGTTGCCCAGCGCGATGATGGATTTGCCGTCCCGGGTGAAGGCCGAGGGCCCGCCGGACTCCAGGGGCGTCCAGGTGCGCAGCGTGCGCCAGGGCTTGCTGACGTCCTCGCGCGCCAGGAGCATCTTCTGGCCCTGGGGGTTAATGGCCAGGGCCGCGCGTACGCGAAAGTCGAAGTCCGCCACCCAGCTGATGATGGTGCCGGGATTCTGGGTGTCCAGGGTCGCCTTTCCGGTGCGCAGATCCAGTCGGTACACATCGAAGAGCCGCCGGTTCCGTTGGTTCATGGATATCAGAATCGTGTGCGGATGGTGCTTGCTCACACTCACGATCCCCGCACGCACGTCCTTGTCCGGGGTCAGCAGTCGCACTTTGTTCGAGGCGAGCGCCACCTGGTAGATACGGTAGTTTTCGTTCCCACCCACGTCCTGCAGGTACAGGATGGACTTGCCGTCCGGGGTCCAGAAATAGGATCGAATGCCCCGGTACGTATCGGTGGTCACAGCCTTGGCGTCGTCCTTGCCGACGGTCTGCACCCAGACGTTCATCACTCCCTTGACCGGCGCCAGGAACGACAGCCGCGAGCCATCGGGTGAAATCCGGAGCGAGGACTTCTTCGGATTCCCAAAGATGACCCGGCGCGGGATCAGGTCTTTGTCCACCTCTGGGCGCGGGCGGTTCGGATCGGGCGGGGACGCGGGACAACCGCCCGCCAGCAGCACGGCGAGCAGCAGGGGGTACTGGGCGCTGCGCATGACTTCACCTTTTGGCTTGTGGACTCTGAGGTCCAATTTTTACCGGTGCCAGAATTCGGGCTACCACCCCGCGGCGTTGCTTCCGGTTTCACAGTCAGTCTGGGGGAGGTAGTCCCACTCGTCTTCGTGCTCGGCCGCCCAGGCCTCGGCGACCGCGAACAGCAACGGCTCGCACCACTGCTCGATGCTGTTTGGCATCTGGGAAGCATCCGCCAGGACCCTTTCGAAGAACGCTTTACCACGGGCGACGACATAACAGCGGGCGTACAGGAAGCCATCGCCGGACTCGCCGGATTCACCGGCGTGGTCGGCCAGGTTTTTTTGATCCAATTCGAACAACGCCTCGGCCAGCCGCTCCTCGAACTGTTCCAGCTCCGTCGTTCCGAGTTTGGCGAGTTTGGCGAGGGCTTCGATCAAGGGCTCCATGGCCTCTTCGTCGTAGCCAGCCTCCAGCTCGGTCTGGTCCACATTTTTCATGAGGTCCCAGAATTGTTGCTTGTCCATGCGCGCGCTCCATTTGGAGTTGGGATGGAGGGGAGACTATCACGGAGCAGACGTGAGCTGCAGCGAAGAAAAGGGGCAGCACCCGTCACCCATGGTGAGGGGGTGCCCGGGGAGGGGACGCAGTGCGCGTGCGAGCGTCAGAGCTCGCCGAGACGGTTCTAGTTGTCGTTCATACAATTATTGATCTCGGTGGTGCAGTACTGGCTCATGCAGGTTTCGGGATCCGGTGCGAAATAGCAGCCGTTGGTCACGATGCACTGATCTATGTCGTTCAGGTACTGCTGTCCCGAGGCGTCGCCGGTTTCCACGCAGGTCTGGTAGCACGGCATATCGGCGCAGTTGGAGGTGCAGTTCATGATGCCGTTGCACCCCAGGGTGCCGGTGATGCAGCAGGCGTCTCCGGGCGTGTGGCAGACCGGGTCGGACTCCGCGCAGTCGATGCCGTTGCAGATACCGATCCCGTAGCCGTCCCCGTCGGGGTCCTCGCAATCGGAGGAGGAGGAGCAGCAGGCGTCTCCGGCGTTCCAGCAGGAGGAGTCGTTGTCATTACAGTCGGGGCCCAGGCAGCCTGCGCCCGAGCCAAAGCCGTCGCCGTCCCAGTCGGTGCACGTGGAGCTGCAGCAGGGGTCGCCCCACATGAAGCACCACGGGTCGTTGTCGTTGCAATCGTCGCCCAGGCAACCGATTCCCGATCCGTAGCCATCGCCGTCCCAGTCCGTGCAGGTCTGCTCCTCACAGCACCAGCTCCCCGCCTGGAAGCAGGAGGAGTCGTTGTCGTTGCAGTCCGGTCCCAGGCAGCCCGTGCCCACGCCATAGCCGTCGCCGTCGGCGTCGGTGCACTGTGAAGCTGTGCAGCAGGTCGATCCCGCCGCCCAGCACTGGGCGTCCGCCTCGTTGCAGTCCGGTCCCAGGCAACCCGCGCCCTCGCCGTAGCCGTCCCCGTCGGGGTCGTTGCAGGTCTCCGCCGGGCAGCAGTTGCCCGACCAGCACTGGGCATCGCCGTCGTTGCAGTCCTCACCCAGGCAGGCGCTCCCGATGCCGAACCCGTCGCCGTCTTTGTCGTCGCAGGCCGGTCCACCGCAGCAGGGCCCGCCGTAGCAGTAGGGGTCGAGGTCGTTACAATCGGCACCCAGGCAACCCGTGCCCACGCCGTAGCCGTCCCCGTCGGTGTCGATGCAGTTGGACTCCGTGCCGGAGATGCAGCCGGTCACCAGCACCGAAATTAAAAACACAGTCGTGAAAGAGCGGACCATCGGACACCTCCGTGGAAATCACATTTTTTGCAGTTGCTCCATGGACACGGTGTTCGCCGATACGTTGCGGAGTTTTTTCGATCGTGAGCTCGAATGGGTTTTTGTGCGTTGGAAAGGACGACCCAAAAAGAGAGCGCCCGGCTTACGGAGTATGCCGGGCGCTCGAGGCAGAGACAGAAAGAGGAGAAGCGTCAGCGATTCAGTCGGGAAGGAGCTCTGTATTTGGTCGAGTTGGTCGCTGGTGGCGCCGAGTGCGGGGAGGCCCTCCGCGGATTAATATTGTTGGTGGCCGTCCCCCTCCTTGTTAGGGAAAGGACACTCACCACAACCCGGCGCCACCAGCGCCAACTCGCCCGAAAAATCCGTCTTTGCTTTCAGACGCCGCGCTCAGGCTCGCAGACGTCGTTTTCTTCACTCAAAACACTGACACTGAGTCGTTCGAGCTGTTGCGCAGTTTTTTGGCGGAAAACGGGCAAGTATCAGAAAAGAGATATGAAAAAAGTGTGATGGTGCGATGGGTCATAGCGGTTCCGACCTTGTGATGGCACTATCAAGATCCGGAACCGTGGGATCAGCGGCTTGTACGCTGAGGAGGGGTCTGTTAACGATCAGTGGAGCGACGATCGAAAGCACCATGAACTGTCTCACCACCAACGAGGTGGTCGGTTTCCTCAACGGCCACTTGAGTGAGTCGCAGGTCGAGGCGGTCGAGCAGCACCTGGACGATTGCCCGGCTTGCCGCTTCCTCGTGGCCGAGCTCGCGCGCTCCGGCGCGGAGGAGGCGGTGGAGACCGCCGGGGACGTTGGGGCCGCTGGGGAGGAGGCACCCGCAGAGAGCGGCGATTTAGCGGGGATCGCGGGGCCGGCAGACGGGGCAGGGATCACGGCGCCGGCCCGGGCCATCGAAACCCTCGCCGGACCGCGCGACGCGGATGAGGCGAAAAATGAGGTCTCCTTCAGCGGCAAGCTCAGACCGCGCGTGGCCGTGGTGGACGGCTCCCGTAGATCACGCAAGCGCATGCCCATCGAGGCCGAAGGGCGCTACCAGATCAGGTCGGAATACCGCCGGGGCGGCCAGGCGCGGATTCTGGTGGCCCACGACACGTTTATGGGACGGGAGGTGGCATTTAAGGAGATCATTAAGGAGGCGCCTCCGGGCCGCGCCGCTTTCACCGCCAAGGAAAAGGCCCTCATGGCGCGTCGGTTCCTGCGAGAGGCGCGCATCGCCGCGCGGCTCACCCACCCGTCCATTGTGCACGTCTATGAGACCGGCCGCCGAGCGGACGGCACGCTCTATTACACCATGCCCCTGGTGCGCGGCAAGACCCTCGCCGAGGAGCTGGCTGCCTGTGTTGATTTGAAGGCCCGTCTCCGCCTGTTGGGCCATTTTCTGAACTTGTGCCAGGGCATCGCCTACGCCCACAGTCAGGGGGTGTTGCACCGGGACATCAAGCCCGAGAATGTGCTCATCGGCGAGTTCGGCGAGACCGTGTTGTTGGATTGGGGCCTGGCCAAAACGGCTATGCTCCCTACGGACACAGGTGCTCCGCGGGACCACTTCGAGGAAGAAGAGGCCCTCACGGAAATCGGAATGTCATTGGGTACGCCCGCGTATATGAGCCCGGAGCAGGCCGCCGGGGAGCTGGACAAGGTGGACGAGCGCTCCGATATCTGGGGGCTCAGCGCGGTGCTCTACACGCTGCTCACCGGCGAACCGCCCTTCGATGGCAAGTCTGCGGCGCACATCGTATCGCGGGTACTGACCGCGCAACTCGTGCCCGTGAATCAGCGCTGCCCGGAGGTGCCCGCCACGTTGGCGGCCGCGGCCGAAAAGGGGCTGCGTCGGGAGCAGGACCGGCGCCAACAGACCGCCATGGAGCTGGCGGACGAGGTGTCGGCTTACCTGACCGGGCGCCCCCTCAGTGCGGTGGGCGACCTTGGCCGGGCGCAGTCCCTCGGCCCTCCGGTTCGGCGCCGGGGCGCAACCGTCGCCGCCGTGATTGCCTTGCTCTGCCTGCTCGCCGGCCTCACCTATCTGGGAGTGTCTTACTACGAGGTGCGCTGGGAGCGGGGCCGCGAGAAGGCCGCCTTGGCGGGCGAACGCAAAACCACGGCGCAACTCCTGCGCCGACTAGAGTCGGCGCGAAAGCGTCCGCGACCCCGTGCGGAGGGTCTGCTGTCTAGCCCGGTAGTGGCCTCGGCGCGATCGGCAAATCAACTTTGGATTGCGACGGCGGGCAGTGATCGCAGCGTCAGTGTGTGGCGGGTGTCGGACGGCTGGCGCACCCTGCAGGTACAGTCAGGTGACTCCCGGGTCCACGGCGTGGCCCTTTCGCCCGATGGCGCTCGACTCGCCGTGGCGAGCGCGGACGGTGCCATCCGGGTGTGGAACGTGCGCACGGGCAAGCTCGCTCACACCTTGCGCGTGCACGTCGGTGCCGCCCTGGCGGTGTCGTTTGCACCGGATGGTCGAACCCTTGCGTCGGCCGGTGCGGACCGGACGGTGGTATTGTGGGATGTCGCCAAGGGAGCGGTGGAAGGGCGCCTCAAAGGCCACGCGGACGGGGTTACGGCCGTGATTTTTTGCGCCCGGGGCGGGCAACTGGCCAGCGCCGCCCAGGACGGCACGGTGAGCGTGTGGAGTCGGAAAAGCGGAGTGCTGCAGCGCACGTTGTCTGGCCACGGGCGCCGCATCGACGAGCTGGCCTGCTCGGCGGATGGCCGCCAACTCGGCGCGGCGAGCTGGCATCATAGCGCGCGCATCTGGTCGCTGAAGGATGGCACCACGCTGCTGCTCTTCGGAGCCACGGAGCAGAGCCCGCATGGAGCGAGCTCATCGAAGAAAAAAGGTGGCGGTCGCACCCGGCTGTTGTCCCCGCGTGAGCGGGGGGTGCACGTGGACCTGAAGCTGCTGCTCTGGGCCGCCCGGCGGACCCGGGAGGGCCGCCCGCGCGTGGTGCTGGGCCGGGTCCAGGCCGGAGACCGTTCTGCGGCATCGGCGCCGCTGGGGGGACCATGAGCGATACCGGCAATCACGACAGCGTGGACCGTGGCAGCCTGGCCGAGCGTTTCCTGGGCCACCTGTCTCCTGAGAATCGCCCGGATTCGGCCTCCGACGAGCTGGAAGAGCGCCTGACCGGCATTTTGGACGAAGCGCGGCGGACGTGGCCGGGAGCTCGCGTTGACGAGGACACTTTTTGGGCCTTCCTGGCGCGGCGGGTACCTCCGGATCGTGATCCGGTGGAGGTGCTGGCCGAGCTCAAGAGCGCCGATCTGTACCTCGCGTGTTGTTGCCTCGCGGGGGACGCCAAGGCCGCGCGATCTTTTGAGGAGGCGTACTTTCCGGTGCTCAATCGTGCCCTCGCGGGGATCTGTGGCCGCACGGGTGAGGTGGACGACGTGAAGCAGTCGGTGTACCAGAAGGTGTTCTCCGG
>Ga0180009_10004440_pt1 | contig 15468 bp, 21 predicted proteins | sample OS_PC_MetaG_FD_123537 | JGI IMG/M metagenome (GOLD analysis project Ga0180009, IMG submission 123537) | Groundwater microbial communities from the Aspo Hard Rock Laboratory (HRL) deep subsurface site, Sweden - OS_PC_MetaG | ecosystem: Environmental > Aquatic > Deep subsurface > Groundwater...
AACCAACCGTGGCGTCACGCCAAGGTGACCGACCGACGCACGTGCATCGACTTCGCCGAGTGCATGCGGGACCTCGTCGACGAGCACTATCCAGACGCGAAAAAGATCCGTGTTGTGCTCGACAACCTCTCGACGCACTCCGCGGCCGCGCTCTACCAGGCGTTCGAGCCCGCCGAGGCGCGACGGATCTTGGGCCGTCTCGAGTTCCACTTCACACCGAAGCACGCGAGTTGGCTCAACATGGTTGAGATCGAGATCGGCGTCATGGTTCGCCAGTGCCTCGCTCGGCGAATCGGCGAGATGGGGACGCTCATCTCCGAGATCGCCGCGTGGGAACGCCGGCGCAACGCTGAGAAGGCCCGCATCAACTGGATGTTCACGGTCGACCGTGCTCGCGAGAAGCTTGGCCGTGTCTATCCTCAGCCCGCCAACCGAGAAAGCCGCTCGGTCAAGGCTGTTGCATGAACCCGTCAAAACCACTGCGGTCAGGTACTAGGAGGGCTTGACTTCGAGCACAGCGCTCACGCGCTTGGCCAGTAGTCTGCTCCCCGAGGTCGCAGGTTGCTGAATTCTCTCTCGGGCGGGGGATCTAGCCAAGCTCTTCTGTCTCGCGTGCTCCCGCCATGACCGCGGTGCCGCGCGACGATCTGGAGCGGTCTCTGACCAAACCGGGGGGCCGTTGCCGTTGGAGGAGCGACGTCAGGGAGAACCGAATTCTCGACCATTTCTGGGGATAAGAACTATGGCAGGGAACCGACCAGGCCTCGCTCAAATCACTCTGAGGGCGAGCTGAGCATCGGATCCCCGCCACCCACCACTGCCAAGGAGCCAAGGATGACGAACCAGAAGTTCGCCTCGGGCGCGTTCATCTTCACCCGCGCCCGTGGCCTCCAACCCCGAGACCCCGACGACCTCCCGCCCATCGCTGCACGCAACGGCATCACCCCCGCCTTCATCCCCACCTACGCTGGCGACCGCATTGCCATCAGCCGTGCCATCTCGCAGGCCGCCTCCGGCCTAAGCCGCGAAGGATTCCTGCTTCGGCCCATCACCCGCACCTCCAGCCAGGTGGTCTACGGCATCGTCAAGGAGGACCGCGATGAAGCCGAGCAGAAGCTGGACCACGACTTCGAGGGCCTGGTCTCCTGGGCAGCGGAGCCTGACCCTTCGTTGGTCCAGGGCGACCACCCCATCGCCCACCGCGTGGCCGACGCCTACCAGGAGCTGCGCGGCAAGATCGTGGCCGATGACTGGGCCGGCGTTATCACCGCCTACCTGGAGAGTCACGACGCGGCTCGTGTCCGTGGTGATGGGCGCGTGTACTGGTGCCCGCCGCAGCGTCTCGCCGACGTCAAGAAGTTGGGCGCCTTCCTGGCCGAAGTAGGCATCGACCTGGTCCTGTGCGAGATCGAAGCAGAGAGCCGCCTGGTTGTCGAGCAGGTAGCCCAGGACTCCCTGGAGGACCAACTCAACCGGCTGCAGCAGGAGGCCGACGCCTTCGATGGGACGCAGAAACCATCCACCTACACCCGGCGGCTGGACGAGTACCAACGCCTGCGTGAACGTGCCATCCTCTACCGCGCGGCCCTGGGCGTCGGCGTGGACCGGGCGGAGCAGGTGCTGGCCGGGCTCGAGCGGAAGGTCTCCACGATGCTTGATCTGCGCAAGCAGACCGTGGTCCACCGCGATGGCACCGTGAACAAGGTGCAGGCCCAGTCCGACGCGAGCAGCACTGGCTTGGCAAAGTCTGACAACTCAGTCGCCACCCTCCATTTCGCCGGCGCCACCTTCACCCCCTCCGAATCCGACGACCCCTCGGTCCTGCTGTTCCTGTCCGACGACGAGTACGCCCGTTCGTCGGCCCAGGCGCTCGAGTCCATGGGGCTGGCCGGCAAGTGGCAGCAAGCCGGCGCCTGCCAGGTCAACATCCGGAACAGCGGCCCGCCGGGAGCGGCGGTCAGCATCACGATCAAGGTGACCGCGGGGCAATCCCTGGTATCTGTCGGCAAGTCCCTGGCTGGACTCGGCATCGAGCTGAGCTGACCATGGCCCGCTATGATCACGGCCACGCCGTCTTTGCCGACGGTTACGAGGTGGAGTTCGGCTGGACCGGGTGGCCCGACCACCTCCTCCCGGAGGACGACACTCCCGAGACCCACGACGACCGGCAGGCGCAACGCCTCACCTATGCGGAGCAGGTCGCCCGCGACTGGGCCGGGGCCGGGTACGAGACGATGGAGATCGCCCGCATCTGGCTCGCCGGCTGAACGCCACCCCCATATTCACATCAACTTCACATCAACAAGGAGACCACGATGTCCAAGGACACCTTGGCCAAGGTCGCCGCCGTGCGCGATGACCTGGCTGCCAACCTGCTGGAGCGCGACACCGTCATCGAGGCGGCCATGCTCGCGCTGCTCACCGGGGAGCATCTGTTGCTCCTTGGCCAGCCCGGCACGGCGAAGAGTCTGATGGTGCGGTCTATCTGCGAACGGATCGCTGATGCAGGGGGACCGTTCGAATGCCTGGTCACAAAATTCACCACTCCTGAAGAAATCCTGGGGCCGCTGTCCCTCTCCGCCCTCGAAAAAGACCAGTACCAGCGGGTAACCGCCGGCATGCTGCCCGAGGCCCACATCGCCTTCCTGGACGAGGTGTTCAAGGCCAACAGCGCGATCCTCAACAGCCTGCTCGGCATCATCAACGAACGCGTGTACCACGAGGCCGGGCAGGCGCACCCTGTGCCGTTGTTGTCGCTGTTCGGCGCCAGCAATGAGACGCCGGAGGAGAACGGCCTGGCCGCACTGTACGACAGGTTTCTGCTGAGGGTCGTGGTTCCACCCCTGGCCGACGACCAGAGCCTCAGGGCGTTGTTCACGCTGCAGAAGAGCACTCCACCGGCTGCCACGATCACCCTGGACGAGCTGCGGGCCGCTCAGGCCGAGGTGGCGCAGCTACCCCTCACCGACGACGCCCGCGAAGCCATCATCAGCGTCAAACACGGGTTGGAGGAGCAGGGCATCGCTGCGTCTGACCGCCGCTGGAAAGCCTGCGCCAACCTGGTGCGGGCGAAGGCCTTCATCGAAGCCGAGGCCGCGACCTCATCGGACCACTGCGAGATCCTGGTCCACGCTCTGTGGTCCGAGCCCTCACAGATCCGGGTAGTGGAGCGCGTGGTGAATAAGGTGTCCAACCCGCTGAATCTGGAGGCCGTGGAGCTGGAGGACGCGGCGAAGGACCTCTACGACCAGCGGCCTCAGCCGGATCACCCTGACCTCACCGTGGCTCTGGAACCCCTCCTCCGCCAGCTCTCCGATATCCACACGAGGCTGGAGCAGCGCATCGCCTCCGTCCCCGCCAAGCGTTCCCTCCGCGCCCGCCAGGCCCTGGGCAAGGTCGAGACCTACCACCGCGCCCTCAGTCAGCTTGCCCTGAAGTCGTTGTCCAGGATGCACCTCGCCCCCGGAGCTGCGTGATGGGCCTCTGCTACAAGACCTCCCTCTGGCTCGACCGGCTCTGGTCCGAGCACCTGGAGCTGAGCCAGGGTGCCCGCGACCTCGTCGCCGCTGGCATCAACAAGCAGGGCGCCCCGTTCGCCGGATTCCCGGCCGACATCCACGGGCGCTTGTACCTGCCCTCTGACCCTTCCACAACTGACGCTGCCCCCGAGTGGGCGTCTCACCTGCATGAAATGGCCTCGGAGTTGGGCGAGTGGCAGCGGCTCCGCCTGATGTGCGCCCGCAACGGGTTCGCCGCAGGCATAGCTGCCGAGGCCATGCTGGAGCAGCTGTTGCCACATGTGCCCGACGCCCCCGAAGCAGAGCCACAGGCAGGCAGCAGCCCCGATCAGAGCCCGGGCCAGGACCAACCCCAGAACGGGGCCCAGGCGCCCGGAGCTGGGCAGGGTCAACAGCAGGATGCGTCTGACAGTGCCCTCCGTGCCGCCCTACGACGTGCTGCTCGCGCGGCCCGCGATGCTGTCCATGAAGCGGAGTCCGGGCTGGAGGGGCTCAGCAGTCCGCTGGGTCTCTCCATGCCCGGCACGGGGGTGGTGACCAACGCCGGTCCCGCTGGGTTACACCGGATCAGAGAGGCCCACTCCCGCATCTCCTCATCTCACCGCCTCCGACGTATCGCAGAACTCGCTGGGCGGCTGGAGCGTGTAGCTGCAGCGAAGGCTCGGTCGAAGGTCAAGCCGGGCGTGGGTGAGATCCACGGCATCGGGCTGGGTGGCCTGGCCGATCTGGCCCGCGTCCTGCCCTGCGAGTTGGTCGCGTTACGCCGTAGGAGACTACGCTTGGCTTTCCTCGCGCGGCTGCTCCAGCAGAAGGCGTTGGTGTACGCGATGCAAGGTCGCGAGCCCCAGGCCAAGGGTCCCGTGGTTGTTCTCCTCGACGAATCTTCATCGATGCGGGAGTACGGGAAAGATATCTGGAGCAAGGCCGTCGCATTGGCCCTGCTCTCCACCGCCACCAAGCAGAAGCGGGCCTTCAGCCTCGTGGCTTTCAACGGGGCTGTCACGCGCGAGGTGGAGATCGCCGCCGGCAAGGCCACCACCGACGACATCTGCCGCGCCCTCGACCACGGCTGCAGCGGTGGGACCGACTTCAACGCTCCGGTTCTGCGTGCGGTGGAGCTGATCCACTCGGCCAGGACCATGAAGCAGGCAGACGTGGTCATCATCACCGACGGTGAGGACTCTCTGACCTCACCCACCATCGAGGCTGCAACGGCCTTGACCCGCACCGAGGGTGTCAGCTTCTTCTGCATCGGCGTTGGCCCTGACGCGGAGCATGGGCTTCAGTCCCTGGCCCCCATCGCCACCAGCATGGTGCGAGTGAAGAACACCGATGACGCCGATGAACTGGTGGCACCGGTGATCAACCTGCAGAAGGAGTCAGCATGAGCCGCAACTACGAGTGCCAGGCGGAGGTCTTTGCCTGTACTTCCGAGGAGAAGACCACCGTCTCAGAGGTGTTGCAGCGGTGGGGCATGGAGATCGAGTGCGACACCGAGTCCTTCGACAACGATGACCAGGACGGCTGGAGCTTCTGGGGCAACATCCAGATCGCGTGCGGCCAGACCGAGGAGGACAAGCACGAGGAGCTTCGTGCGCTCCTGCCCGACCGTTTTCTGACCACGCGCTGGCGCTACGTTGATGACCAGCCGTGGGACGACGTGATCCAAACCGACCCGCTCAAGCCCGACCAGAAGTAGTTCCGCTGGCCCACCTCGGGCCGATTCCCTGGACAAGCAGCAGCGCCGCCTCCCCGTGGTTCGCACCGGCCGGGGCGTGCGCAGAAAGGTAGTTCAATGTCCGACCGCTATCACGCCCGCCTGGAGATTGGCGGTCCCATCTCGCCGCACATGCTGCCGGACCTTGTCTTCGCGCTCCAGACGTGCGGGCTCCTCTACGGCGCCGACAAGATCACGCGCTTCGTCAACGAGCAGGGGGTGCTCAGGTTCGAGGATGACCAGGCGCCCTACGGCCAGTTTCCCGACCTTGAGACCTGGCTGGAGGAGCACGGTGTCGAGTTCGACCGCCACTCCTCCGGCTGGTTCGACACGCTGCCTGTCAGCCGCCACTTCCGGCGTGACCTCGGTCTCGTGGACAGACCGCGCGACGGAGAGGGGCATGCGCTGGTCCTGCGGGATGAGGTGGTCAAGGCCATGCAGACCCACACCTCGCTGGACGACTTCCGCGCCGTGCTGAAGCGCATCGTCGGCCCGGACATCCCGCCGCTACAACCCGTCAACCTCCCACTCGATCCAAAGAAGGAACACAAACCATGAACCGCGACATCCTGGAACAGCCTTTCCCCGATAACCTCCTTCGCAGCCGCAAGGGGCCGTTCGGCCAGACCTTCACGTACGTGGAGGGTAGCGCCTACATCGCTCGCCTCAATAACGCCTTCGAGGGCAACTGGAGCTTCGAGATCGTGGAGCACCAGGTGCGCGAGGGTGAGGTGGTCGTGCTCGGCAAGCTCGTCGCCGACGGTGTGACCAAGATGAGCTTCGGTGGCTCCAGCATCACCGTGAGCCGCGAGGGCGAGGTGATCTCCATCGCCGACGACCTGAAGGCGGCGGCCACCGATGCGCTGAAGAAGGCGGCCAGCCTGCTCGGTGTCGGCCTGCACCTCTACTCCTCCGATCGACCGGCCGAGGCCCCCGGTAACGGCGCATCCAAGGTCAAGGGCAACGGGAATGGCAATGGGAACGGCAACGGCCATCACCGAGGTGCCACTGGCGCATCCAACGGCAACCGGCTGACCCAGAAGCAGTTGAGCTGCATCTGGAGCATGGCCCGGAGCCTCAACCTCAGCGCCGATCAGCTCCGCGAGCGCACCGTCCATGTCTTCGGCGTTCAGCCCGAGCACCTCACCAAGGTTGACGCCAGCTCGTTCATCACGGAGCTCGGCGAGGGCCTGTCCGGACCCGCATCATGACCCGCTCCGCCCTGGCCGTGCTGCGCCAGGAGCAGCACATCAGCGTCTCGGCCATCTCCACCTACCTTCGCTGCCCGGCTGCTTTCGAGCACCGCTACCTCCTGCACACCCCGCCCTCCCATCGCGCCGGAGCCCTCGCTTTCGGCAGCGCGATCCACACCGCCCTGGCGCGGTTCTACACGGAGCTGATGCACAACCAGCCCGAGGTTTCTGCCGAGCAGCTCGCCGCCACGTTCTCGGACGCCTGGACCCGAGAGATGGCATCCCACATCCCGGTCCTGTTCAACAAGAGCGAGGCGGCCGACACCTTGCGCGACAAGGGCGTGAAGATGACCCACCTGTTCCATGCCGAGGCACCGCGGCCCCATCATGTGATCGGGGTTGAGGAGCCCTTCAGCATCGAGGTCTGCGACCCGACCACCGGCGAGGTCTACGACGAGCGCCTGGTCGGGGCCATCGATGCAATCGCCCAGGATAAAGACGGCCAGTCCCACATCCTCGAGCACAAGACCGGCGCAAGAAAGCGGGGCTTCGAGGGTGACCTCCAGGGAGCCGCCTACAGCTACGTCGCCCCACGCATTGGCCTCGGCGAAAACGTCGGCGTCACCTACCAGCTCCTCACAAAGACCAAGACCCCGGCGCTGCACATCGAGAATGTGAGCTTCTCGGTCGCCGATGAGCGGGACTTTCTCCGCACGGTCGCTGGAGTCTTGGCCGCGGTTCGTGCCGGCGCCTTCTATCCCCGACGTGACTGGCAATGCCACGGCTGCCCGTATGCTGGCCCCTGCCTTGCCGGCTGAACCCACTTCCCCCAAGGAACCCTGACCATGTCCATCGCGCAGAAGATGAAGGACATCGGCCGCGAGATCACCACCGACCCCGGCGTCATCGGGGGAGTGGTCCAGGTGCTCGCGGCCTTGAGCCGCATCGTGATCAACAACCTCACCCGCCGCCCCGAGCTCGCGCCCACAGCGCAGGGCCAGGAGCTGCACCGGCGCTGACCTCCGAGGGGAGGGTGACCTCCCCCACATCCCCACAACCAAACCGATTCAGCCGGCAACAGCCGGCCAAGGAGATGTCATGTCCCAACGAAAACAACGGCGACCCCGCCGAAAGCCCCAGCCCCTGCGCGTCAGTGTGGGCGACCGCCTGGGCGACCAGAACCTCGAGATCCAGACCCACCAGCCCGCAACCTCCCACTCGCCCCTGATGCCCGAGCCTCCACGCTCCGCACGCGACGTGCTGGGCCTGCTGATGGCAACCACCGGCCTGGCCTTGGCCGCCCGCAAGGACGCCAGGGTCGAGCTTCTGCCCGGCCTGCCGATCACCGTGGTGCTCACGGCCGGTGACCAGCCCACTGCTGCGTTTGTGCTGCCCATCGCGCAAGACGAGGCGCGGCGCGTGTTCGGTCAGCCGGCAACGGAGCCACGGGACCACCTCTTGGAGCAGCTCTTCGAGGAGGACCGCCAGGACGAGCTCGCCTGTCCAGATGTCCTCTTGGACCAGCGCCGCGCCTACGCCTGGGGACTGGAGGAGCACCATGCGTGTTGATCGCCGCGCTCTCCACAACGCGCTGAAGGAGTCGGCCCGGCTGGCTCCCACACGCGCCCCCCTCCCGCACCTGAGCAACGTCCTGCTGACCGGGACCAGCGACAAGCTCACCCTGAGCGCCACCGACCTCACGACCCGGCTCACCTGCGACATCCCGGCGCAGGGCAATCCCTTCGAGACCTGCGTCCCTGCCAAGCTGCTCGCCAACCTGGTCAAGCCCGCCGGCAAGAGCGCCGGAGATGTGGTGCTGGATGTCTCGGGCGACAAGATCTGCGTGACCATCAGCGGGACCACCATGCAGTTGCCGGCCATGGACCCGCAGCTCTTCCCCGCCGGGTTCAGCACGGAGGAGTGGGCGCTGGTCGGGATGTGCCAGGCCAAGGCGCTGCAGGAGGCCCTGGCCTGGGTGCTGCCGGCCGCGAGCACCGACCCCACCCGCAAGCACCTCAACTCGGTCTACCTGGACCAGGATGCGGTGGTCGCCACTGATGGCCACCGGCTGCACCTGGCGCCCAGCCCTCTCACCCCCGAGGTGTCGATCCTCCTGCCCTCCAGCTCCGCGGCGGTCCTTTCGCGCATCCTCAAGCGTGACGACCAGGTTGTGGTTGCGCGATACAAGACCAAGGAGCAGGACCAGCTTCGCATCCGCTGCGGTCCCTGGCAGCTCGAGTGCCGTCTGCTGGACGAGACGTTCCCGCCCTACAACCAGGTCATCCCGGCCAAGGGTGTGCAGCAGAGCCAGGTCATCTTCGACACCACCGCACTGACCGTGGCTCTCGCCCAGGTGATGAAACTGTCCGAGCGCGGCAACATCAAGGTCTGCGTCAACGGGGCCGTGGTGCTCTCACCCTGGGGCTCGTCCCTGGGTGAGGCCGAGATGGCAGTGCCGACCCTCCAGAACAACCACAACGGGCCTGACCTTGAAGTCGGCCTTGATGGCAAATACCTACTGGATGCCCTGCCGCGAGCTGGCCAGGTTGAGCTGGGTCTTGGTGGCCCGCTTGACCCTGTCCGGGTGGACATGGACGGACGGCTGGCAGTGATCATGCCGGTCAGGCTCTGACCCATGACCCAAGAGCTGCACGCTCTTCGCCAGCGGCTCCTGCTACAGGGAGCCGCCTCCCTCTCCGACGTCGACCTCCTTGGCGTCATCCTTGCCTCTCCCCACCTGGCCCGGTCGCTCGCCCGTACTACCTGGTCAGATCTGGGCCGGGCCGAGTTGCTGTCTCTCCCGCGCTTCCGCTCGGCCAGGGCCGCTCAGGTGCTGGCCCTCGTGGAGCTGTCCCGCCGCATCACCGCCAGCCCGCTCCATCTCAGCGAGCCCTTGTGCTGCGCCGAACAGGTGGCTGGCGCCTACGGGCCACGGCTGGCTGGCCGGAAACAGGAGGTGTTCATCGTGATCGCGCTCGACGCCAAGCACCGGGTCATCTCCGAGCACGAGATCGCGCGGGGCACGCTCACCTCCGTGGAGGTGGACCCTCGCGCAGTGTTTCGCGGACTGGTCCGTGACGGTGCTGCCGCCATGCTGGCCATACACAACCACCCCTCGGGCGACCCGGAGCCCAGTCCTGATGACCGTGTCCTCTGCGCTCGCCTTTGCGAGGTTGGCGAGTTGCTCAGTGTCAGCGTCCTGGACTTCGTGATCGTCGGTGCTGAAGGCATGGTTTCGTTCGCCGACCGCGGCTGGCTGAGGAGGAGCTGATGAACGTACCGCGCTTGCCCTTCGTCGAGCACAACGGCCGGGCCTACCTGGTCGTGAACTTCGACTTCCCCCCACACGATGACCTGGCCACCCTTCCAGATCTACTTGCCGGGCTGTTTGCCCACCACGACCCCGCGAACATCCTGCTTCTCCGGCCGCTGACCGAGGCCGAGACCAAGCTGCTCCGAAAGTACCAGCGCGATCTGGAGGTCGAGGCCTGGGCTCGGATGGTCGTCAACAACGAGGACCGCTTCCGCGGCCGGAATATCGAGGAGTAACCATGCAACTGAATGATGCGCACAAGGCCGCCTTCAAGCAGACCGTCAAGGCGATCAACCCGGCGGACGAGAAGCGGATCCTGTCCGAGTGCAAGCAGGCCGAGAAGAAAGCCAAGAAACGTGGTGCCAGCCACGAGCTGTTGGAGCAGGTCGGCCTGCTCTGGAACATGCTCTGGGAGCCCGGCTACGACGTCTCATGGTCGTTGAAGTCGTGGATGCTGGCCGGGTTGGCCTACTTCATCTGCCCGGTCGATCTCATTCCTGACGTTGTCCCCGCCCTCGGATACGTCGACGACCTCGCTGTTGTCGGGTGGATCTGCTCCTTGCTGTCCGAGGAGATCAACACCTACCGCAGGTGGGCAGCGAGCCAACCGCGTGGCGAGAGCTGGTTCGAGTAGCGGCCGGAAAAGAGGAAGAGAATGACCAAGTCGCGTTCATCACCGTTCGCCCGGGTGGGAGGCCAGCTCTACCTGGTGGCCAGCTTCACCCTGGACGACACCCACCCCTCGCTGCCCCGCCTGCTCAAGGCGCTCATCCAGAAGCATCCCTCCTCGGACGTGCTTATCCTCCGCCGGCTGTCTGAGCCCGAAGAAACCGAAGTCCTCCGGGCGCTCGATGACGCCGAGGTCGATGTCTGGGCGCACCTGTCTCCGGACCTGTCCGACTGACCCACAGACAGAGGAAGTTCACGACCGCCGGCGCTTCTTGCTCGCCGGTCCCGCCACCAAACGCTGGGCTACACGGTTCAGGAGCTTCACATCGTCCTCGGACGCCTTCCCCATCAGGCTCCTGAGCCGGAGTAGCTGTACCTCCGTTCTCGGACTGGCAATCTCCCGGTCCTCGAAGTTGAAGAGTTCGGCGATCGAAACGCCGAGCCCCGAGGCCAACGCAACCAGGGTCTTGAGGCTCGGCGCCCGGTCGCACTGCTCGATCTTCGTCAGGTACTGGAGCGCCAGGCCTGCGGCCTCGGCGAGCTGGACCTGGGTCATCCCCTTCGCTGTCCGGAGCTCGGCCACGCGCACGGAGAGCCGCTTCTGAACAGACTCCAACGTTAGAGATTTCCTTGATTCTGCCATCAGGCACCCCTGCATGTCTCGGTGTGGACAGACAGGGGCAGTACCGGATACTCTACGTCTTGCTAGTTACTGAGCGGGGTAGTTGGCCGGGGAATGCCGGTGGATCGACCGGCCCGGTTTGTTCGTTGACAGGGCTCACATCGCCATGCCGGCCTGACCGGCACACCAGGAGGGTGGAATGACGAAGGTACCAGTCGTTGTTGTTGTGGTGACGACGCTAATGCTTTCGGCATGCAACAGGTCAGCCAAGCGGCCAGCAACGCCGGAGGAAAAACAGGTGCAAGCTGTGCGACCTGTTCCAGCTGAGGTAGGCTACACGTCCAAGAAACCTTCATCGGAGAACCCGCTGGCCACGGCTGCCTTGACTTGGTTGTGCCAGCAGCTCGAGGAGTTGACTCAGCAGCTCGTTCCGACTGCGGCGAGCTACACCTCGCTGAAGGACATCTACCTCGACGGTGACAAGGCTCGCAGCAAACGTGCCAGGGTGACTGGCACTGTGCGAGAAATTTCCACCGACTTCCGCATCTACACAGGGGGCGGTGCGCTGTTCTTGTCGTTCACGGGCAAGGAGAAGCCGCTTCTGCACAAACTGAACAACAACGACAGGGTGGTCGTAGACTTCCTGATTGAGGACCCCAGCGCAAAGGGCACAGACAAGATGGGACGGCTGCTGGATGTGAAGGCGATAGGGGTATCCCACTCACCGCCACAGAAGGATTCGATCAGATCAAAGAGGCATCGATGAACCAGGTGGTCATTGCTGAGTTTCGCCTTGTTCACGCCCCATGGATCCGCTCGCAGCAAATGGAATGTAGCGGATCGGTTGCACCTTGCCCAGGATCTTGGATCTACTCGCCCAACTGGACGATCTTCGGCGGGGTTGCTCTCGGGGCGCCGCTGAGCGGTTGGGCCAACGCCAAGACCTGACTTTGAAGCGAAGGAGATTCGGAATGACGACATCAGAGGCGTCGCCGTCGACACCCCCCATTGACCCAGACCAACCACGACAAGGCAGGATGCGCGGAGGACAGGAACGGAAAAGGAAAACCCTGAAGCTGGCCGTAGCTGTCATGGCGGTGGCCGTTCTCGGGCTGTTCGGGCTGGCGGCCTACTTCCTCTTTCTGCGGCACCCCGCCTCATCCATCGAGCTGTTCGGCGTTCGGTACGGCCAGTCCTGCGCCGACTTCGCAGACGCCGTCTTCGATGGCCATCAACGGTACTATGAGGTCATGCGCAACGTCCGAAGGTCTGCGTGGGGGTCGTACGAGATGAAGTACAAGACCAAGTCAGCCATCGCGGAGGCATGTGAGAGGGGAGACCTCCAGGGAGAGATAGGAACCGATGAGGGCTTCATAGCGTTCGCGTCCTCCAATGGCACACTGATGAAGCTGAAGGTAGCCAGCGACAACAACAAGATCGTTGGCTGGGAGTTCTACATTACCGTGGCCGGCATCAGCTCGTATTCGGCCATCGTTGGTGGCAAGCAAGTCGAGGGCACGAGCGAAGATGTCAAGCCACAGGTTGATGCTGAGGCAGCGGCAATACGGGCCCAGGTTGTAGCTGGCCTTGGCGCTCCCCTCATACAGCTTCCATGTGGATCTGCATCGACCAAGGTCTGGAGATTCCGGAGGCACCTGTTGTCGATCCACGACTGTAGGTTAACTGGATGTGTCCTCGAACTCTACAGTGCAAGATACTTCCTTGAGGATCGCCTGGGGTTGGATGAGGAGATGCGCAACACGCTGCGCAAAGCCCTGCGTGACGATGGCCTCGACCTCTGATCTCCCCATTCGCCAATCACTCCCATGAACTCCGGCTCCTTCTACGCATCATCCTCCAGCAAGCCCACCCGCGTGGACAGGCCCCGCCGTCTGCTGGCGCTTCTTCTACTTATCCAGGTGCTGACCCCGACCGGGCGTGTGGCTGCGGCGCCAGGTTCTCCCGCACCCTGGCAGGGCAAGGTCATCGGCGTGGCCGACGGCGACACGATCACCGTCCTGCGCGACAAGACCCCGGTGAAGATCCGGCTCCACGGTGTCGACGCGCCCGAGAAGGCCCAGCCCTTCGGCAAGGAATCCAAGCAGTTCACCTCCAACCTCGTGTTCGGCAAGGAGGTCACCGTCAGGCCGGTCGTCATCGACAAGTACGGCCGCACCGTTGCCGAGATCTTCGTCGGTGGCAGGCGCCTCAACTCCGAGCTCCTGAAGGCCGGCCTGGCCTGGCACTACAAGAAGTACTCCACCGACAAGACCCTGGCGGCACTGGAGGACGCCGCCCGGAAGGCGAGGCGTGGGCTGTGGGCTGACCCAAACCCAACTCCGCCCTGGGTCTACCGCCACAGCCTGCCCCTTCACGGAAACGTCAAGTCGAAGGTCTTCCACACCGCCGGCTGCCCGGACTACAACTGCAAGCGCTGCACCGCGCGGTTCAAAACGGTGGAGGCCGCGGTCGGCGCCGGGTACAGGGCTCACGTGACCTGCGCTCGCCGCCCGAGCTCGACGTCCCAGCCGGCCACCAAGGGCAGGAGGGCACGAGCCACCCATTGATCCCCCTCCCCCAGTGTGGTTTGATCCTTCTGGCGCTCCGAGGTCCTGCCCGTCTGTGCCCCCCCTCAGCGGTGCCCAGGGCCTCGGGGCGCCGCTTTTCTTAGCTGCCACACCAGCGCCGAGCACACCATCCCAAGCCTCCGTGGCCGTATGGGGGCGTGTCAGCAGCATGCGCTCGGCCACGCAGACTCGGTGAGTGAGAAGGCTCGGTGGGAGAAAACGCTCAAGATCACTCGATCTTCAATGGTCTGCCGGTTCTCACTCACCAAGTCCGTGAGGGTCAGCCAAGCCAACGATTGCGCGGGGACAGGCTGACGGCCGGTGAAGACGGCCAGGGCGGAAGTCGATTTCCGCCTGCTGAAGAAGGAGCCCTGCTACTCCGCCACCCTCACCGCCGCAACGAACGACACCGCTGGGTAGCGGAGCCACGGTGCTCGTCCTGGTGCCGGCACCTTGAGGCCCGGAGGCAGCCGCCACAGGGCGTTCCATGAAATCGGTAGCCCCCGACTTATCTTGTGGCCCCAGCTCTGCCAACAGGGCGTGGTGGCGCTAATTGCGAGGTTTGCAGCCAACCCAACCTATCCTCCCCGTGACCTCAATCTTGCGCCATTTGCCCTTCCTCTTGATGACCGAATAGACCTGTCCGGCTTCGACTGAGCCGATCTTCCTTGCTCTTGTAGATGGCTGAACCCGAAGACTACAATCATCAAGGTAGTACACTGATTCGCCAATAGGGGATGTCGCAGCCTCGCTTCGAACCTTTTCCTTCATCGCAGCACGTCCCGCAACAACAGCGTAGACCAAGAACGCGGCCGCCAGTGCCGTGATCGACCAGACGATGATTCTGAGGACTGCGCCGACGCTGATCGGAGCATCTTGTACTGGCGCAACGCTCCGTCGGGCTGGTGGCGCAGAAGCAGAGAGCGGCATTTCAGCCGGAAGGGACTCGATGAACGCGATCAGAGAGGGATCTCCCGTGAACCACTCTCCTGGCTCACGAAGGTGCTTGAACTTCCGGTGAAGCGATGCCTCGTCCTTCTTGCTGCCGGGGATCCATTTCAATAGCCGTAGTTCAGGAATGGGGGTGCGGAGGGTCTTCAGTCTGCTTTCCGGATTCTTGGAATACCCGATCTTGATACGGTTCCTCGTGGGGTCGAACATAAGATACACAAACCCCGGCTCCTGACGGATGGCGGTGGGCTCTTCCATGTGATCGTTACTCTTGCTCGAACCCTTGCGTCTTGAACTTGAGCGTTTTGCAGTTCTCCGACACCGTGCGCTGGGTGTTATCGGGCACGCCCCCGGCCACATCAGCCTCGATCTCCAGAGTCACGCGCAGCTTCGCCCCGGACAGGGTGGATAGGTGCTGGATCACCTCCTCAGCGACCTTGCCCGCGTCCCGCCCCACGCGGTCGGGGTTCAGCTCCACCGACCCGTAGAACCGCCTCGGCAGCACGGGCTGCGACGGGAGGCGCTGCTTGTCTACGTCGGCCCCCGGCTTGGCAGGGACACCCGCGGTGCAGATGGCGACAGGTGGCACCTCGGTCGAAGGCATCTTCTGTCGGATCTGCTCGTGGGCCGCCTCGGGCTTGACGAGCACGGCGTTTCCGTCGAGGAACACCCGGCCGCCGCCGCTCATCTTCAGGCCGCGGTATCGTCCCTCCGCCTCGTCCCACCGCTCGGCGTAGCCGAAGGTGTCGTCATCGACGGTGGTGGTGATCGCGTCCTGGACAGCGTTGACCAACACCTCCTGATCGCGCAGACGCGGCAGGTAGAGGTACGACGCCAAGTAGGTCCAGAGCTGCTTCAGCCCGACGTGGGCGCTGTTCTTCCAAAGGGCGCGGTCCAACTCGTGCCGCAACCGCGCTG
>Ga0180009_10004441_pt1 | contig 15467 bp, 16 predicted proteins | sample OS_PC_MetaG_FD_123537 | JGI IMG/M metagenome (GOLD analysis project Ga0180009, IMG submission 123537) | Groundwater microbial communities from the Aspo Hard Rock Laboratory (HRL) deep subsurface site, Sweden - OS_PC_MetaG | ecosystem: Environmental > Aquatic > Deep subsurface > Groundwater...
CAAAGATTTCTGCCGCCGGCGAAGAACTTATTACCAAACAATCTAATAAGCTCGACGCAATCCTAACTGCCACTAAAACATCCTTGGAAATGCAGCAAGCATTCTTTCGGGGATTTAGTGATGGCAGTCCAGAAGAGATTGACACGCCCCTTGTGCCTGAAAAAGACTCTCCAGTAGAGCCTGAAGATAGTTGATCCTAACTAGCCTTACGCTAGGAACGGCAACATTTGCAGGCATAGTAATATTATTCAACAGATTGCCAAAGATCCTAAAGAGGATTGCATTAAAGTTTCCTTTGCTTAGTGACTTAACAGGCACAGTCTTAGCATGGATACTTATAACTAGCGTATCTAGTTCAATAATTGCCTTATTGGCTTCAGCATTTGTTGCTCTCCTAATCTCCGCTTCAATTTCTTTTAAAAATAAAAGACTAGTTTCTAACTAACGTAGGATTTGCTAGGTAGTATAATTCTACTTACTAAAATCTTCCTAGGAGCGCTTATACAAATTGCCATTCCCATTAGCTGATCATCGTCCACAAGGTTTCAGAGACTTTAAACTCACCGATAAATTCATTGAAGACTATAAAGATAAGCAACCTAAGTGGGGCTTTGGGGCTTTGTCTTACGTAGTGTACAAAAGAAGCTACGCTCGCACCTTGGAGAATGGCAGTACAGAAGAATTTTGGCAGACGATCAGACGTGTTGTTGAAGGCACATATAATATTCAGAAGTTACATTGTGCCATAACAAACATACCATGGAACAATGAGAAAGCACAAAAGTCTGCTCAGAAAATGTATGATCTCATGTGGAATTTCAAGTTCCTTCCTTCGGGAAGGGGACTTGAACACATGGGAACAGACTATATTTACACTCGTGGAGGAGCATGTCTAAGATCTTGTGCGTTCTGTTCTACAGAAAACATAGCACTAGATTATCCGGACCCATTTGTTTGGGCCATGGATATGCTTTTCCTTGGAGCGGGTGTTGGATTTGACACAAGAGGAGCTGGCTCCTGTAGAGTTAAGGAGCCTCGTAGATCTACTGATACCTTCCTAATCCCTGACTCTAGGGAAGGCTGGGTTGAAGCAGTTAGGCTCCTTCTTGAGGCATATACTGGTAAGGGATTCATACCTCAATTTGATTTCTCAGCTATTAGACTGAAGGGTACACCAATTAAAACATTTGGTGGCATCTGTCCAGGTCCCGCTCCACTCATTGAACTTATTGGATTTCTAGAAAAACTCTATACGTCTTATATAGATAAGAAAGTAGACTCTACTCTTATAGTGGATACAATGAACTACATTGGTAGATGTGTTGTATCCGGCGGAAAGAGAAGAACAAGTGAAATAGCTTTAGGAGCTCCTGATGATCTAGAATTTGCTGATCTTAAATTGAATGAAGAAGCATTTAGAGAACGAAGGTGGGCTAGTAACAATGCTATTTTTGCTCATCGTGGGATGGACTATGGTCAATCCGTAGAAAGAACAATTCAAAGAGGAGAACCAAGTTGGTATTGGATTGAAAATGCAAGAAACTTTGGTAGATTTTTAGATCCTCCTACTAAAAAAGATATAAAGATCATGGGCTTAAACCCCTGCTTTCATGGCGAAACGTTAATCGCAGTTGCTGACGGTCGTAATACTGTATCTATTAAAACGCTAGCAGAAAAAGGCGAAGATGTCCCAGTATATTCTGTAAACAAAGAAGGCATAATTGAAATTAAATGGGGACGCAATCCCCGTATTACAGGATACGAGAAGAAGCTTTTAAGAGTGACTTTAGATGACAATAGTCACATTGATGTAACCCCTAATCATAAGTTTCTCTTGACTGATGGAAATAAGAAAGAAGCTAAAGATCTGGTTGAGAAGGATAGCTTGTCACGGTTTAGTAAAGTATCTGAATTTATTGTACGGGGCCATAAACAATACTGTAGAGTATATACTAATACACTTAAGAGTAAGAAAGATAAGATATTCGAACATAAGCTTATTGCTAAGTTCCACAACCCAAAGATCTGGGAAGAGTTATATGACGATAGCAAAGAAAGTGGATGGCTTAAAGGTGGCCTTGTCGTACATCATAATGACTATAATTCATTAAACAATTCTCCAGATAATCTTGTGGTAATGACCTTTAGGGACCACCAACAACTTCATGCTCGTAATGATAATATCGGAGAAAATAATGGTAAGTATTCGGGGCATACAAATAAACAACTAGAAGAAGAGGCCTTAAAGCTTACGAGGATCCTTAATAGAAGATTCTCAGCAGATGAATGGGAAGCACATGCTCTATCTATTGGAGCTCCTAAATCATTTTCTAGCTGGCGGCAACAAGACTGGTTTGCTAGCCCCCTTGAACTTAGTAAATGGGCTGCCGAGAAACTAAACTTAGATTTCATTAACTTGGATCCAAGAGTTGTTAAGACCTATACGTCTTTGTTAAACAAAGGCTATGTTGATGTAACAATCCAAGACGGCAAAGTATTTGTTAAGAAAATATGTAAGGAATGTAGTAATGAATTCACAATTGAATCAGTAAGACGTGAAGTAGAATGTTGTTCGATCCAATGCGGTTCCCTTGTAGGGGTTCGTTCTGAGAAAAGAGTTACTAATTTAAAGAAAAAGTTTGCAGAAACCGGCCGCCAAAGATTATGTGAGCAGATATCTTTATATAAAAGCTTACAGGACCAACTTGATCGTGTGCCCAAGAAGGAAGAATTTATTGCAGCATGTAAAGCTATTGGCTTGCCCTATAGGCAACGTAGTAACAACGCAACAAAGCCTTATCATATCAAGAACTATAAAGATCTAAAAGCAAGAGCTAAAGATTTTAACCATCGAGTCAAAAAGGTAGAAGCGCTCGAAGGCTTACATACCGTATATAACATTACGGTTGACGATAACCATACGGTGTCTGTTGTTACAGATCAACATGACAATAAATACGGCAACCCTATATATAATGGCATTAATGTATTGCAATGCGGGGAACAAGGATTGCATGACCGAGAATGCTGCTCAGTATTAGATATTGTACCCAATAACCACGATACTATAGAAGAATTTCTAGAGACATGTAAGTATGCTTATTTATATGGCAAAACACTTACCTTAATAGAAACACATAATGCTCATACTAATGCAGTTGAAATGCGGAACAGGCGTATTGGACTGGGACATATGGGGATTGCTCAGATAACTGAGAAACTAGGTCGACATGTTTATCGTCAATGGTGTGACGCTGGATACAAAAGAATTAAAGAACTAGACAGAATTTATAGTGACTGGTTCTGTATTCCTTTGTCAATTAAAATGACAACGTCAAAACCAAATGGCTGCCGCCCTTGGGACGGACTAACATGTACCGATCAAGGACTTCTTACTTTAGAAGAATTATTCGAGCTATCCGATCACCAAGAAAATGAGACCTGGCATGCTCTACCAACAGATATAGTCGCTTCTGGTTCTGAAAATCATATTACGAAGACATATGCCAATGGCAAATCTGATATTTATAGGATTAATATGACCTATGGCCTATCGGTAGAGAGTACGAGCAATCACAAGTGGTTTGTTACTAAACATTATGATAGAAAACAAAAGATACGCCGTACAGATATCAATGATTGGGTTCAAACACAAAACATAAGCCCAGGCGACATTCTTGATATAGACTTACGGGCCTATAATAAAACGACTCATACAAAACTTGAAGATCATAGGCCGTTAGCTCTTACAATGAGGGGCAAGAGTAATCCTATAACTTGCCCGACTCACATGGACGAAGACTTAGCTTGGTTGTTAGGCTACCTGTGGGGGGATGGCGCTTTAAGCCTAGGGGGCCTTAGGATTAGATTTGTAGATATTAATATAGACAATCTAGAGAAAGCTAAGAGCATTATAAAGGATAAGTTTTCTTTGTGCGATTCTAATATTAGAAGCATGTCTGGCGATAATAAAGCCAGTACGTTAGAAATCGGTTCTAAGCATTTGTGGCATTGGTTTATCAAAAATGGTTTCTGGAAATATTACGCTAATGAGCTAGACTTAATCCCCAAGGCCGTTAGAACATCTTCGCGCAGCGATATCCTTGCCTTCATTGCTGGACTCGTTGATGCGGATGGCTGTGCTGTACTAACGCCAGCGGGATCTGGCAAGTTTATATTATCATCTGCCTATGACTTATTTTCAAATCACCTACAACAAGTATGTATGTCTGTTGGCTTGTGTATTGGAAGATCATTAAACAGTAAAGGTAAGAATAAACAAAAGCAGAAACATATATGGCTTATGGGATCATCTAAACATATTGATCCAGAGTCTTTCAATATCCTTTTACAAAACTGTAATAAGCTACAAGCGCTACAAAAGAAAGAAGGATTTAAGCAATGGCATCATGAATATAATAATGGCAATAATAATAGTCTTATTTTAGGTAAGGTAGTTTCTGTTGAGTATATAGGTGAAGAGAATACCTATGATGCTGAGGTAGAAAGCTCACACTGGTATAGGGCGGGTTCAATAAAAAGCCATAACTCGACAGCATTGTTGGTCGGGGCCACACCTGGTCCACATTATCCTCAAAGCTTATTCTATATACGTAGAGTAAGAATAGAAGATACGTCTCCTCTCATCCCTGCTCTTAGGAAAGCAGGTTATGATATTGAAATATCTATAACAGAACCCAATACCTTTATATTGTCATTCCCTATTAAGACTGTTGGAGTTAGTAGAACGGTCCAAGATGTTACAATGTGGGAACAACTTCTAATAGCCGCAGACATACAAAAATACTGGAGTGACAATCAAGTATCTGTTACAGTTACCTTTAAAAAAGAAGAGGAGAAAGATATTGTATTCGCACTAGAACACTTTGAGGATAAACTTAAAAGCGTGTCTTTACTACCGCTCTTTGAGATGGGTAGCGATCCAAAAGATTATGCTTATCAACAAGTACCATATCAACCTATAACTGAAGAAGAATACAATACTATGTGTTCACAAATAAGTGAGATTGACTTCTCTGCTATCAATGGCAATACTCATGAAGAATCAGAAAAGTTCTGTACAAACGATCTGTGCCTTCTGTAAACTTGACGTTGGGGAAGGTTTTATCTCAAACTATTCAGGGGCTTGTTTTGCCTGCATTTGGAGAGAGCCAGGTACCAAAGCAAAGGTCTATCGCACAAAAAACAATCAAGTAATAAGACATATAGAAAGACGCTATAAATAGTAAGACTACAATATGTCTTTATTGTGAAGTAGATACAAGACTCACGTCTTTTTCCCCTTCTTATATATGTGCGACTCCTGCTGGCGCGATTACGATAACACTAGATCAATTAGTGTCTTACGTACAAAAGATAATAAGATAGTGCGATGCTATGAAAAATAAGAACGAATTATGTGGCTTCTGTAAAGTAGACTTTAATGCTTTTCCTTTTCTTCTTCGTACTTGTCGTGTATGTTTGGAGAATTGGGGTGTTAAATCAATTAAAATCCTTCGCACCAAAGACAACAAGATACAAAGACGCTATGAATAGTAAGACTACAATATGTCTTTCTTGTAAGGTAGAAATAGCCAAGACTAATAATCTTTCTCGTATTTGCCGAACTTGTTGGTGGAATTACGATAGGCCTGCTAAAGTCTTACGCACAAAAGACAACAAGATCGTAAGACACTATGTCTAAAAATCTAATGTGTATCTCTTGTAAGTGTAGTATTTGTCGAAACCACCTATGGTTATGTGAATCATGTGAGAGGTTTATTGGTAACAGAACGATTGCATCTAATAGGTCACAAAACTTTGTTCGGGTATTTAGAGATCAATATAACAAGATTATCAGGAAGTATCGTCACTTATGATTTGCATGTACTGCAATTCTACTTTGGCTGCCAACCGCCCACCTCATCCTTACTTAAGACATACCCCTTGTATTGCATGTGGACATTTTCTATTCAATAGAACAGAGTTACCTCTTTACGATCCAAATAAGCCGGGCTTAGGAACACACTATATAAGAGTTATTAGAACTCAAGTGAATAGAATTATTAGAACATATTGCCCAAAGAGTTAAGAATGATATGTATATACTGCCAGTGTAATACGTTTTCAAATAAACCTAACTCATTTAACTGGGTATGTTCTACATGTGGATACTAAAAATCTTTAGAGACCGACACAACCAAATACATAGAGTCTGTAGACATGTCCCAATCTAGATTTCCGGGCTTCAATAAAGTCTTCCATAGAAAGATGTGTATGTATTGTGAATGTGAAACCGCTTTGGGGCCGGCGATTTGCGGTCCCTGTAGAAAGTATTTAAATACAATAGTTATGCCCACGATTAACAAATATTCTGTTCTTAACTTGTTGTTAGTTAAAGTTCACAGAGACAGAAACAATCAAATATATAAGACATATGTAAAATCATAATGATTTGCGATTCATGCAAAGTAGCAATTGGAGTAATAACTTGCGGGCTTCCAAGGGGTGCAAAGAACAACTGTCGTGAATGCTTTGATCGACAATACTTTGGTCCTGAAGAGATAGGTTACTTTCCTAGAGATAGCAGTTTGTTTCCAACAAGGTTAAAAGTTTATCGCACCTAAACAAACAAAATCCATAAGATCTATTATGAAGACACTCTGTAACTCATGTAAAGTAGAGATTGAAACTCTTTGTATGGACTATCCTTTAGGATATGATTGTCAAAGCTGTTATGACAATGCCTATTACAACGCTAAAGAACGTTTAGAAATTGGGCTTCCTTCTGATACTCTCTTAAAGATCTTGAGAACGGAACAAAACAAAGTAGTGAAAATCTATGTCGCTACATAAAATAGACAGTCGTATTTGTTATGTGTGTCAAGCCGACCTTAGGAAACTCTTCTCAAGATGTCACGGATGTCTTGAAGGAAACTCTTGGAGATTCAGTATTGAAAGTACCCGCCCAAAAGTATTTCGTTTAAGAGACAACACCATTGCAAGAGCATATCCTAATGTTTAAACACCATGTGTGTTATGTGTGTAAGGTAGCTAAACCTATTGGGTCAAGTTCATCTATATCCAAAAGGTGTCAATTATGTTTAGACAATAACGCTTGGCGTCATCCATTTAATAACCAGAAGGAATCCTTAGTAAAGGTGTTTAGAACTCAAGACAATAAGGTTACAAGAATCTATGTCTATATCTAAATTATGCTACGTTTGTGAGACAGCTTTTCCTACTTATGATTTTTCAGGCACTAATGTGTGTAAAGGGTGTCTCAAACATTACGCCTTTCAGGACCCTTGTTATCCGGATGAGTATTCTGTTAGGGTCCTAAGAGCTAAAGACAATAAGATCATCCATAAGTACGACAAATATAATGTATAATCAGACACATGGAAGTATCTTTAAGGGTAAATATACGCCGGCCACCAATATTAAACTTCAGACTCAACCAAGAACCCACTTCTTCTGACTTAAGAAAGATGATGTCAGTTCTTATTCAACTTGCTACTAAAGATCTGGAAGGCTGTAGGTTATCTGATCTATCTCCAGACTCTTCTAAAGAAATGGTACGAACGGCGTACCTTATGATCTTTGATTCCTCATACAAAATGCAATTTGGTAATACATATATTTCTCTTGATGAAATGATTGGACTAGTCTGTGAAGGTAGTGATTCATGTATAGTCCGTTTATTTAAAGAAGCCATTAGAGACAAATTATGTATAGAGAAGCCGAATCTTGGGTAAGAGAAAAGAGAGTTTATTCTCCTTACCGCATCTCTATAATTCAAGTCTCTGGGGTATTTGATCTACTCCATCCTGGTCACATAGACATCCTTCAGAAGGCTCAGGATGCGGTCTATTGGAGAGAAGACAAGATATCATATGACGAACAAAGATGGCAGTCTTATCTTGTCGTCACTATCAATTCAGATGAAAGTGTAAGAAGAATCAAGGGACCTTCAAGGCCTGTCTATCCACAAGAATGGCGTAAGCGAATGCTTCAATCCTTAGAAATAGTAGACAAGGTCTTTGTTTTCGAAGAAGACACACCTGAAGAAATAGTTAAAGCAATTAAGCCCGACTACTATATTAAGGGAAAAGATTGGGAAGGACATGAGCTTCCTGAAATAGCTTGCCTTTGGGAACAGATTAATGTACTTTATATGGATACTGTTCCTATCCATACTAGTGATATTATTGAAAACATTAAAGCGGATCGACCATGCGCAAATTTACTAACCAACCTGAATGTAACAATCCATGGAATATAAATGGTGATTCAAGCAAAGAATATACAAGCTTGGATGAAAAAGCATTTAATGTCCTATATGGCTGGGCTGTTTTAATTGATTGCCCCTTATGTGCAATAGCTAAAAGTGATTCAGAAGCATTTAATACATCATATACTATTGGCCCGCCCCACGTAAAATACAGAAACTACTATGGCTACAAAAGGATATGGTTATGCAATGATTGCTTTGAAGCATATCAAGAGATAGCCGATGCTGCAATTTGAATTGTGTAGGGCATGTGAGCTTAGCAAATGCGAAAGCCCCGCATGGGCCAGCCTATGCCGAAGCTGTTTAGATTTTGGTGGGTGGGTTATGTCGAAAGAGTCTTTCCTAATTGTTAAGGGACGCTTTCCTAAAAAGCTCAGGCCTCAAAGGCAATAGACTGTTACGATTAGCTCAAGAGATAAGAATAACAAGGTACATAAGAAACTCTATCCGGCCTTAAAAATTTGGTCCAGGCTTCGCTTGAAGGAGAAATACTTAAATGGATAACGAGAAGAGAGAATTACTAAACTTAGTAAGAAAGAATCTCAACAAGAAATATAAAGGCGAGGGGAATGACAATCTAATCTATGTCGGCCGATCAAATGGATTCATTAGACAAGACCTAGATGTAATCCCTACAGGCTCCTTGGGCTTAGATATTGCTACACGAGTAATGGGTTGGCCAAGAGGAAGAATTATTGAGCTCTTCGGACAGCCCTCAAGCGGGAAGACAACTATTGCTTTACATGCTGTGGCGGAATGTCAGGAGCAAGGAGGGACCGCAATGTTTGTCGATGCAGAATATGCGTTTGATACACACTATGCAGAAGCCCTAGGCGTTAATCTCGACGAACTAATTGTCTCTCAACCAGACTATGGCGAACAGGCGTTAGATACTGTAGATACATATGTAAGATCTGGCGCCGTTGATTTAATAGTAATAGACTCTGTTGCTAATCTTGTCCCTAAAGCAGAGCTTGAGGGAGAGATGGGCAAATCTCATGTTGGAGGCCAATCTAGATTAATGAGTCAAGCCCTTAGAAAGCTAACGGGACTGTCTTCTAAAACCAATACATGTATAATTTTTGTAAATCAGATTAGAACTAACATAGGGGTTACATGGGGAAATCCTAATATTACCCCTGGCGGTAACGCTCTTAAGTTCTATGCATCTATTCGAGCAGATGTTCGTAGGACAGGTGGCGATAAAGAAACAAGAAGCTGTACTAAAGTAAAGCTTATAAAAAATAAGGTTGGCGCACCATTTGGTGAGGGAGAATTTGACATTGTCTTTGGTCAAGGTATTGATAAGACTACTGAACTAGTTGAACTCGCTTGTAAATATGGCATAGTTAAGAAAGCAGGTGCTTGGTTCAGCTACAAAGAAGATAAAATAGGACAGGGCATTACAAAGGCCTCAGCCTATTTACAGAACAACAATCTTTTAGATGATATACGTTCACAAATAGTGGACACACATCTAAACATCATAGATGGGGATCAAAATGTTATCGAAGATAGCGAATCCGACTGAGCGCGCTTACTTAAAAGAGATAATTGATGGTGTCAAACTAGAACCTAACCTAGCTAAAGAAGCAGAGGGGTCTTCAACGAATCTTATTCAGGAGATTTTAGAGAACTTAAAGCTAGGTGGACCTTGGCACGCGGGAACTTCAATTGATGGAAGAGCGATTTCAGATGTAGAGTTCATGGACTTTCTGTGGGATACAATTGAAAGTACCTATAAGAACCTAGGACAATCAGTACCATTAGATACCGCTGTTCGAATGACTAACTCCCGACACATCCCTGCGGGATTGGTAAGGCATATTGCTAATTCTGATATCCTAGATCTCCCTTCTGAACAACGCTTTGATTTGGTTATTGAGGCCAGTAACTCTTGTGTTAATGTGCCGGCCATAGCAACTTGGATTAGAGAAACTCTTACGTCTATCTTTGCAGATATGCTAATGGCTGATAGTACCGATGAAGATGCTGAGGGGTGGGAGCTTTCCGCGCAAACAGCAAAAGAACTTGTCAGTAAGAATGTTTATTATAAAATGCTATCTGATATTGTCGACTCAAATAATCCCGACTATACTTCTAAATCTATTGAAGAAGTAGTTGAAGAACCTTTGGACATAGTAGAGGTAACAAAAGAAAAGTTAAGAGATCTCATCTTAAATATAATTAAGTCGAATCCCGATATTATGAGGGCCGACGAACTGACAAGAGATATTAAGATAATCGGTTTGTTAGAAGAAGAACTGCAATCAGAAGTAGATCGTGATATGGCTTTCGATTTACTTGACAACATCAACAATAGCTAGGAGTTAATAATGAAGCCAAACACTGTACTAGAGTGCCTTAATATCCTTTATGATGCTAACGTACCGGGAATGCTCTGGAGCGATACCGGTCTTGCCAAGTCTGCGCTTGTCAAGCAGTTAGCAAAAGAGAGAGGAGCCAAGATCGTTGACCTTAGGCTCGCTACTCAAGAGCCAGGTGACATCATCGGTATGCCCGGTGTAGATCCGGAAACAGGATTCACGGTCTGGGCACGACCTTCATGGTGGGATTGGGAAGAGGAGCAAGAAGGGGTTTTGTTTCTTGACGAAATTAACCGGGCACCCAAGGAAGTTCGGCAGGCTGTCTTTCAGGTACTTACAGAAAGGCACTTGCACACCCATGTCTTGCCTAAGAATGTTCGTATCTTTGGTGCATGTAATCCCCCTGATGGAGATTATCTGACAGAAACATTGGACCCGGCTCTTAATGCTCGCTGGTGTCATCTAAAGGTCACTCCAGATGCAGAACAATGGATTGAGAACTGCTCAAAGTTCATTCATCCTGATGTACTTGGTTACATTGCTGCATCACCCAGTCAGATCTGTGACATGGATACACAGTTCCAGATTGATACCCTGACTCGAAAGAACTACCGAACTTGGGAGTTTGTATCACTAATCGTCAAATCGATGGAAGGGACTCTTGATACGCCCGAAGGCAAAGCTATCCTGCGTCCTCTTTTAAGTGGTTGTATTGGATCAGCAGCAGCTCAAGACTATATCCGTTCAATGGGTCAGGCTTGGACTACGATTGCACAGATCTTCTCTGGTAAGAAGACCTATAGCGACGTAAGAGCCGATCTCAATGACTTGCGTAGGCTTTGTGTCTTCCTCCCGCTCACTGCAAAGATGGAAGATATTGCAGGTCCTGATGGAACAGAGAATAAGGCCTCAATGGAGAATCTTATTAACTTTATGAATGCATTGCTTGATGACAAAGAAGATCTTGCTGTTGCAGTTATTAAGAAGCTTAGCAGAAGTGAGATTAAGGTTCCTGTTCGAAGAGCCATTACGCGTTCAAAGCCTTTGTTCGCGGCGATGAAAAGAATTCAGTCACTAGAGTAGGACAATGTCTGAAGCACAAGAAGCAACTCGAAAAGTAGGAAGGGCCATAGCGGGGATGATTACTGGTGTCATACCCGAACTAGATCCATTCTCGTTCTATGGTTGGATGGCAGCACAGTTGCCCCGGGCAATAAATAATTCTATTCCGACTATGGCCTTAGCCTACAGCTATGACATTATGGAGCCTATGATTATTTTTAATCAAGACTTCGTTAATCAACAAACCCTTAAAGAGATTAGGGCGATCATAGTTCACGAAGTAGATCACTTAGTACATCGGCACCCTAACCGTCGTGGCTCAAGAGATCCTGAACGATTTAATATTGCGGCGGATATGGCCGTAAACCATGATATCGAAGAGGATCTTAATCAGAAGTCAAACTGTAGAGAATATATTGAGCTTCCAGAATGGTGTATTAAACCAGCAGAGGGAGTTGAATTTAAAACAGCAGAGACTTATTACAAGATCGTTGAAAAAAAAGACGACAAGAATGGAGCAGGTCAATGGGTCTATCGAATGAACGGAGAACCAGACAAACAGGTCCAAGGTGACGCAGACAAAGCTAACAGTGCTCATGATAGTTGGGCTACATTTGACGATCTACCTGAAGAAGAGTTTGATGCGCAGATACTTGACTTGATGCAGAACGCTTGCGATAGCGCAGGCAGTGTTCCAGGCTCCGTTCAAGGTGTCATTAGCGGGTTGATGAAGCCAAAGATCTCTTGGCGACACATTCTTAGGAACTTTGTCGGGATCAATACAAGAGTCGGCACTTATAAGACCTGGTCTAAACCAAACAGGAGAACACCAAGGATCCAAGACAAGGATGGTATCCTTTGGCCCATTGCTCAAGGCAAGAGATGGGAAAGGTCCGGTGTTGTAGGAGTATTGGTAGATACATCAGGCTCTGTTTCAGACAATGATCTTGTACAAGTATTTACAGAGATTAATTCTATATCACAATCAAATGAGGTATGGGTTATTGAATGCGATGCACAAGTACAAGATATGTACAAATACAATGCAAGAGAGTATAAGGTCAGCGGGAAGAACGTTAAAGGAAGAGGCGGCACGAATATGAATCCAGGCCTTGATGCCTTTAACAAATTCAAGGACGTGGAAATGATTATCTGCATTACAGATGGATGCTTATTCCAAGCTCCTTTGCCCGTTTGTAAACCAGAGCTTTGGGTCATCTCAAGCGGTGGCTCAGACCAGTATGTACAAGACCGCCGCCATGTCATCATGCCCGAAACGTGATGCACATCTTCAGTAGCCAAGACCTACTAAAAGAAGCATGTACCAAGTGTAAAGCTTGTTTGCTACATACTTTTAGGACCGGCCCACCAGTGGTCTTTAAAGGCGATATAACGTCAAAGGTCGCCTTAGTAGGTCTTGGCCCCGGCCTCGTTGAGGAACGCTCAGGAAGGCCATTTGAGGGCCCTGCTGGGGATCTTCTTGAGGACTGGCTAGGTTGGATAGGAAAAGACATTAAGAACTTCTATGTCAGTAACGTAACTCACTGTAGATTTACTGCCCCAAAGGGAAGCGGCAAGCAGAATCTCACACCTGATCCGGACATGTTACATATTTGTGCAGACAGGTGGCTAAGCCAGGAGATTGGTTATGTCAATCCCAACACTGTAATAGTTGTTGGTGGCGCCGCAGCCGTTGGGATGAGACTAATTGAGCCGGGAACATCAATTACCCCACTACTAGGATCTTCAAAGCAAGTAGATCTTTATGGGCGGGAGCGCACTATATTCTTTCTAAGGCATCCTGCTTCGTTATTATATGCCCGCCCTAATGATCCTAGCAAGTGGGCTACTAATCAGAAGTACCAAGCCTTAAGATTAGAATACAAACAGTGCTTCACAAAACTTAAGGAGCTAATATCATGAGAAAGATCGCAATCAATAGATGTTATGGTGTATTTGAGCTTTCGAAGGAAGCTATGAATGAACTAAATACTAACGATCCTTATTGGGAGAATAATAAAAGGGACAGTCCTAGGCTTGTTGCTGTTATTGAGAAGCTAGGCAAGAAGGCTAGCGGAGAGATGGGTGAACTCAAGATCGTTGAAATACCTGATGACGTTGAATGGACCATTAAAGAGTATGACGGTAAAGAATGGGTTGCGGAAGTACACCGTACTTGGTCTTAAAAGTCAATAGTTGAGCAGCAGAAAATATGGTGCTAGACTGATAGTGTGATAACACTACACACCTCTTCTGAGACAATCGATTCCATCCTTGATTCAAACTTAACAATAACTACTGCTGATTTAGGCTGTACTCTTGGCCCGAATACAATCTTTGTGCTTAAGAATGGCAGCCAATCTATAGTTGCACAAGTTCAAAGAGACAAATCGATAAAGCAAGTGTCATCAAAACACTTAGAAGCTTTTGGGATTAAGCCAAGATCAGCTGAACAAATAGCTTATATGAGCTACTTGATGAATGATCAAATCCCATTGGTTGTTGCAACAGGAATTGCCGGATCAGGAAAAAGTCTTTTAGCAATCGCGGTCGCTTTAGAGAAGGTTATTCATGAGCATGGTCAGCAAGATAAGATTATTTTATGTAAGTCCTTATCAGAGATCGGTCCTCACCGTCTCGGCATAATGCCTGGTGGGATGATGGATAAACTAGAACCATATATAGATAATTATCGATTCTGTTTACGAAAGCTCTTCGGTCAAAGAGAAGGTGACTTTATGATGAACAAATACGAAGAGCAAGGAACTATAATTTACAAACCTATCAATACACTACGTGGGATTTCAATCGAAAATACGATTGTTATAATAGATGAAGCTCAGAACTTAGATTCTAGTGTCTTAAGAGCTCTTGGAACAAGAATGGGTGAAGGAGCAAGGCTGTTCTTACTTGGCGATACAAGTCAAGTAGATGAGAAGCTCAAGTCTTCTGGTATGGGTCGTCTGAGCGAGAGCGAAGAGATAGAACAATCAGAACTCTGTAGCGTAATTCATTTGATAAGGAACGAGAGATCTCCATTGTCAGCTCTTCTGGATAAAGTCTTAGCATGAAACCCTAGCATAGAAAATGACAGCTCAAGAGAAAATAGACGCAATCTATGCTGTCTTAGGGCTTACCTATACTGTTGAGAAGTTTCTTGATGGAATATTCTCAACACGTAAAATCATACTGGATGATATGCATCTATATGTTTTTATTAGTTTCTTTGGCTGGAAGGCAAATATCTTTGTTCCTGGGTCGCTTGTCGACCACTTACCAAGTTATCGTAGAAAAGGATGGTCAAGATTAATCGACACTTCAAAGGATATTGAGCAAGCCTGTGGAGATATTTGTGACTGTATTGAAGAGTTCGAAGAAAGATATAAGAGAATCATAAAGGAGTTAATCAATGGCTGATGATAGGGAAAGGAGGCCCGTGAACGTGCGTGACGATTATTGTCATTTGCACGTTCATTAGTTTACTCTGAATTTTCAATCAGAGATGGGCTTAGTAAAGTATCTGAGATACCTCGTGTGGCTAAAGAACGGGGAATGAGTTCATGTGCTTTAACAGACCATGGTACACTAGCCGGGGTAAAGAAGTTTGTTGATGCTTGTGACAAGCATGAAGTCAAACCTATCATTGGAATGGAGGCCTACATGGCTCCTGATGGGATGGACAAAAAGGATAAAGATGATTCTTTAAAGTCATTCCATTTCTTAGTCCTTGCCACAAACGAGATAGGCTACCGTAATCTTATAAAGCTATCTTCAATTGCCTATAC
>Ga0180009_10004442_pt1 | contig 15467 bp, 13 predicted proteins | sample OS_PC_MetaG_FD_123537 | JGI IMG/M metagenome (GOLD analysis project Ga0180009, IMG submission 123537) | Groundwater microbial communities from the Aspo Hard Rock Laboratory (HRL) deep subsurface site, Sweden - OS_PC_MetaG | ecosystem: Environmental > Aquatic > Deep subsurface > Groundwater...
CCCCCCTGTGCTGCAATACTGTGGGCGCGGCGCGGGCTGTCCTGGATGCAGAAGGTTTTGACATTATAGCCCAGCTCCGCCAGTGTGGCCGAGGCTGAGGCACCCGCAAGGCCCGAGCCGACTACTATGATCTCAAATTTTCTCTTATTTGCCGGATTGACAAGTTTTAGCTCAAAGCGATGTCTGTCCCATTTTTCCGCAAGCGGGCCTCCCGGCACTTTTGCATCAAGCTGCATATAAGACCCTCCTTATGTCACAAACGAAATGCAGTAATTTCACTATTAAAAGGACCTTTAGACAGGATTACAGGATAACCAAGATTTTTTTGTCCTGTAAATACTTTGATGAATCCTGTGTTTCAATAATCTTTTTCCTTCGGATAGTCATGACTATAATCGGCTAAGTTCTTACAATTTTTACTATTTAAACAGCAATCTCACCCTTAACCCTCTTCCACCTCAGGCTGATAAAGGGCGGGGTTAGGGGGCTAAAACCACAAACCGTTGCGCAAGTACTTTAAACATTTAGTGGTACGTTTTCTTAAAGCAGGATAAGTTTTTTAATTTACAAGATTAAAATAATCTCCCGCTGTAAGCGGGATTAATCCTGTCAAAAAAAAACGGCTGAACTTTTACAAAAAAATAAAGATCGGAATAAAACCAAATCCGACCCCAAACACGAGACTAACGGCAATGCCGAGCTTCTGAATGATTGGCATGTATTTAGGGTGATTGGCGCCAAGAGTTTGAAATAGACTCCAAAAACCGTGACTGACATGGACGGCAACAACAATCATTGCTACAACATAGGTGATCATATACAGAGGGCTTGCAAGTGTAGTGAACACAAGTCGAAAGAGAGTCTCATTGGTATGTTCGGCAAAATGGAAATCAAGAAGGTGAAGGATAACAAAAGCCAGAATAATAAAACCGGTATAGGACTGAGTTGCCGACCCTATGGTGCGGCCTCCCGCGTTCTTTTTGACTTTATACCTCACAGGTCTTGCAATCAGGTTTTGATAAAAAAGAAGTGTCCCTATCACTATATGTATAACGGCAAAGGACAAAAGACCCAGTTCCGCGACAGTTATTAGCGGGCCCAATGCATGGAGGTGCTCCACATACGAGGTAAACAGGCCCTGTCCACCGTAAAGAGTGAGGTTGCCGATAAGATGCGCTGTCAGGAAACCTACGAATCCAAGGCCGGTTACAGCCATCATCAACTTTTTCCCGATGGAACTGCCCAGAGTACTTATGAACCAATTCATCTCTTCCTCCGTATCTATAAAAATCCCCCTGCCCCCCTTTGAAAATTGAGGGGTACTTAGCATCCTCCTTTTATAAAGGTGGACTGAGGGGGATTTTCACTCACCTTTTGTCTGGGACTCTAAACGGGGCCCGGCCATTGCCTTGTACGTTTCGTATCTTGCCTTCATGTCTTCTTCAGCCTTTTGAAAAAGCGCTTCGGCATGACCCGGGAAGGTTCTCGTGAGGCTCGAATAGCGCACTTCGCCCATTAGAAATTCCCTAAAACCCCCTTTGGGTTCTTTGGAATCAAGAATAAACGGGTTTTTCCCCTCCTCTTTAAGTAACGGGTTATACCTGTAAAGGGACCAATATCCCGTCTCCACGGCCTTCTTTTCCTCTTCCTGGGTCAGACCCATGTTGATACCGTGGTTAATGCATGGGGCATAGGCTATAATCAAGGAAGGCCCGGTATAGCTCTCTGCCTCTAAAAGAGCCTTCAAAAACTGGTTCTTGCTGGCACCCATGGCCACAGAGGCTACATACACATACCCATAAATCATGGCCATACGACCCAGATCCTTTTTCGGTGTGGGTTTGCCACCTGCAGCAAACTTGGCCACAGCGCCCGTGGGCGTTGACTTGGAGGCCTGACCACCGGTGTTGGAGTAGACCTCTGTGTCAAGCACCAGGATGTTTACATCATGGCCCGAGGCAATTACATGGTCAAGTCCACCATAGCCAATATCATAGGCCCATCCGTCTCCGCCAAAGACCCAGATGGATTTCTTGGTCAGATAATCGCTTCTGTCAAGAATATCAATAAGGAGCGGGTTAAAGTCTTCAGCCTCAGGGCTTGCAAGTTCAAGTTCAATGAGATCAATGATCTGCCTGCCAAGCTCCTTTGACTTCTCTCCGTCACTCATGTTCTCAAGCCATCCCTGGAATGCCTCATCGAGGTCTTTCGAGACACCACTTTCTCTGGCTTCACGCATTAGATCGGCCAGTTTTTCACGCCTCTGGGTAACACCCAATTCCATGCCAAAACCATATTCAGCATTGTCTTCAAAAAGCGAATTAGCCCACGCAGGACCATGCCCATCCTCATTAACTGTGTAAGGGCAGACAGGGGCAGAGCCTCCATATATAGAAGAGCAACCCGTAGCGTTTGCAATCATCATGCGATCACCAAAGAGCTGTGTGATGAGTTTCACATAGGGTGTCTCACCACAACCCGGACATGCGCCTGAAAACTCAAAGAGGGGCTGTCTGAACTGGCTCCCTTTTACAGACGTCATGGGCATCAGATCATCTAAAATGGGAAGCTCTGTTGAAAAGACATGATTGGGCACCTGCAGCTTTGTCTGGGTGGCAAGGGGCTTCATGACAAGGGCCTTTGTCTTGGCAGGACAGACCTGGGCGCAGTTGCCGCACCCGGTGCAGTCAAGGGGACTTATCTGAATTCTGTAGCGTAAGCCTTTTAGCTCCTTGCCCTTGGTATCCACGGTCACAAAATCCTTAGGGGCATCTTTTAGATCTTCCTCATGTGCAAGCACCGGCCTTATGACCGCATGGGGGCAAACAAAGGCACACTGGTTGCACTGGATACAGTTTTCCTCCTGCCACTCGGGCACATTGATGGCAATACCCCTTTTCTCATATTGGGTGGTGGCGGTGGGAAATATCCCGTCCGGGGGCATGGCGCTCACAGGGAGCTTGTCGCCCTGTTGGGCCAGCATGGGCCGCATGACATTTGTCACAAACTCAGGCTCATCCCTTTCCATATAGGCTTCCTGACCGGCCGTTGCCCACGATTTGGGAACAGCGATCTTCTTTAAGGCGCCGATGGCCTTGTCCACAGCATCAACGTTCATTTTGACCACTTTGTCTCCCTTTTTCCCGTAAGTTTTCTTGATGGCAGTCTTCATGTAGTTAAATGCCTCCTCAGGAGGAATGACACCAGAGATTTGAAAAAAGGCTGCCTGCATGATCATGTTGATGCGGGCGCCAAGGCCCAGTTGGGCACCGATCTTGACTGCGTCAATATTGTAAAAATTTATCTTCATTTGGGCAAGTTTGCGTTTCATGGGGTCAGGCAGTTTGCTCGTCATTTCCTTGACAGTCCAGGGAGAATTTAAAAGAAACGCCCCCTCTTCCTTGATCCCCTCTAAAAGATCATATTGGTCAACAAAGGCGGGATTATGGCACGCTATGAAGTCAGATTTAGTCAGAAGATAAGGAGACTGGATTCTTTCAGGAGAGAACCTGAGATGGCTCATGGTGATTCCCCCGGACTTCTTGGCATCATAGGCAAAATAGGCCTGGGCATACATGTCCGTGTTTTCTCCGATGATTTTGATGGCGTTTTTATTGGCTCCAACCGTGCCGTCTGCACCCAGGCCCCAGAATTTACACCGCACCGTTCCCCTGGGTGATGGATCAATCTCCTCGGGAAGCTCAAGGGAGGTGTGGCTCACGTCATCTACAATGCCCACTGTAAAATGATTTTTGGGTGCCCTGGAACGTAGACTGTCAAATACGGCCTTGACCATGGTCGGTGTGAAATCCTTGCTCCCCAGACCATACCGGCCACCCACAATAACCTGGGCTTCGCCCCTTTCCTGAAAAACCGTGCATACATCCTGGTATAGAGGCTCTCCGAGGGACCCCGGTGACTTTGTCCTGTCCAGTACACCAATCCTCTGGGCCGTGGCAGGCAGGACCCTTAAAAAGTGTCCCCTGGAAAAGGGCAGGTAAAGACGTACCTTGATAAGCCCTACACGTTCCCCCAGCCCGGTCAGGTAGTTGACCGTCTCTTCTATAACATCGCAACTGGAGGCCATGGACACAACAACCCGCTCTGCCTCAGGATCACCCACGTAGTCAAAAAGATTATACTGCCGGCCCACAAGATCACCCACCTTTGTCATCTCTTCTTCCACAATGTCAATAATACGATCGTAATAGGGATTTAAGGCCTCCCGGTTCTGGAAAAAGATATCAGGGTTCTGGGCCGTCCCCCTGAGCTGGGGATACTCCGGATTCATGGCCCTTGACCTGAACTCCTCAATGGCTTCCCAGTCCACCAGCCTGGCCATATCATCGTAGTCTATCAGTTCTATCTTCTGGATCTCCTGGGAGGTCCTGAATCCGTCAAAAAAATGGACAAAGGGTAAACTGGTCCGGATACTGGCAAGATGAGCTACCAGGGCCAGGTCCATCACCTCCTGGACAGAGGCAGAGGCAAGGAGAGAAAACCCTGTCTGGCGCACAGCGTTGATGTCCGAGTGATCCCCAAAGATGGAAAGGGCATGGGTGGCAATGGCCCGGGCGGAGACGTGAAAAACCGTTGGCATCAATTCCCCGGAAATCTTGTACATGTTGGGAATCATCAATAAAAGCCCCTGGGAGGCAGTAAAGGTAGTGGACAGAGCACCGGAAGATAGTGCCCCGTGTACAGCACCGGCAGCACCCGCTTCTGACTGCATCTCCACAACCTTCAATACCTGGCCAAATATATTCTTTCTCCCATGGGCTGCCCATTCATCAGCGTATTCCCCCATATTGCTCGATGGCGTAATGGGGTAGATCGCCGCTACATCACTCATGGCGTAAGCCACATGAGACGCTGCTTCGTTTCCTTCTATGGTTTTAGTTGTCGTAGACATGATTTTTATTTTCCTTTCGATAAACAGTATTTAAGAACTTAGGGGCTTCGCCCCAATTGGAATGCTGTATTTTTAAAGGATTTCTTTTTTCTTTATCCAGTATCGAGCATCCAGTCCCGCGCGGCGGGATATCGCTCGGCCTCCCCGGCCCGTACCGGGCACGGGACGGGCAAGCAATGAAGTATTATTTTCCCCCACTCGTCGGTTTGAGGCGGAGCTTCGCTTGGATCTTACAGTTGAGACAAAATATTCTCAAAAAAATCGTTTCCCTTGTCATCCATTATGATAAAGGCGGGAAAATCCTTGACCGTGATTATAAATATGGCCTCCATTCCCAGTTCAGGATATTCAAGTGTCTCAACATCTGTTATGCACTCTTTCCCCAATCTGGCAGCAGGCCCTCCTATCGATCCCAGATAGAATCCCCCATATTTTTTACAGGCATCTCTTACTTCCCCTGAACGGTTACCTTTGGCAAGCATGACCAAAGAAGCTCCATGTTTTTGAAATAGAGGAACATAAGGGTCCATACGTCCTGCCGTTGTAGGACCGAAAGAACCGGAAGCGTACCCCCTGGGAGTCTTTGCAGGACCGGCATAATATACAATGTGATCTCTTAAATACTGGGGAAGCCCTTCACCCCTGTCCAGACGTTCTTTCAGTCTGGCATGGGCAATATCCCTGGCAACTACAATCTTGCCGCTAAGCATCAAGGGTGTAGCTACCGGGTACTTACCCAGTGTTTCACGGATTTCATCCATGGGCACGTTAAGGTCAATGCTCACTGCACCTTTATCGGGAGCCTTGGGTTCCGGCAAGAACCGGGCTGGATTGGTTTCCAGCACCTCCAGGAAAATTCCTTCCTTTGTAATCCTGGCTTTGACATTTCTATCGGCACTGCAGCTCACTCCAAGGCCAACCGGGCAGGAGGCCCCATGCCTGGGCAAACGAATAACTCTAACATCGAGACAAAAATATTTACCTCCAAACTGGGCGCCAATACCCAGATTTTGTGACTGAATGAGCAATTTTTCTTCAAGCTGCGTGTCCCTGAACGCCTGCCCCCATTCATTGCCTGTGGTAGGAAGTTGGTCCAGATAGCCTGCAGAAGCAAGTTTCACTGTTTTAAGGTTAGCTTCAGCAGACGTGCCGCCAACAACAAATGCAAGGTGGTAGGGAGGACAGGCAGCGGTCCCAAGGGTTTTCATCTTGCTGGTCATGAAATCGATCAGGGTATCAGGATTCAATACAGCCTTGGTTTCCTGATACAGAAAAGTTTTGTTGGCAGATCCCCCTCCCTTGGCAATGAATAAGAATTGATAGGCATCACCTTCAGTTGCATAGAGATCAATCTGAGCGGGTAAATTACACCCGGTATTTTTTTCCTCGTACATGGTCAGGGGGGCCATTTGGGAATAGCGAAGGTTGTTTTTCATATAGGCATTGAAAATGCCTCTGGACAGGGCCTCTTCGTCGGAAAAACCTGTCCACACCTGTTGACCTTTCTTACCAATAACAATAGCTGTCCCTGTATCCTGACACATGGGAAATATCCCCTCTGCTGAAATAACTGCATTTTTCAGCATTTCCAGAACCACATACCTGTCATTGACAGACGATTCAGGGTCATCCAGAATGCTTGATAGCTGTTTAAGGTGGGATCTCCTCAGCAGGTGAGAAACATCTCTGAACGCCTCTTCGGCTAACAACGTCAATCCTTCAGGGGTAATTTTAATAATCTGCCTGCCATCTAAAGAGTCGGTTGTAACGTAGTCCTTGCTAAGCAGGCGATACTCAGTTGTATCCTTGCTTAAAGGAAACGGGTCCTGGTATAGAAATTCAGTCATTAAAAAAAATAAAGCCTCCTTTTGGGGGACTCAGCCTTTCGTAATAATTCGGTTATTTTTTATATACTCTTACACACCTGTTCCAGGGCCGCAGCCATGGCCTCATCCTCTTTCCGGATATCTTCCAGGGTCTTAGGCTTGACTTCAGGAGGCCTTTCCTCTAATCCGTACTTCCACTTCAGGAACTGCTCTCCCGTGGTGTGATAAAGGGAATAGATGAGGAGATCAAAATCATCCTTTGCCAAGTCCCCTATCTTTTCCCTGTTTTTATCCAGCTCAGGCTCCAGATAATCAGCCGCACGACCAGTAACCGGTGTATCACCCCGTTTGTAACCCTTCAGCACCTTCTTCCGAACCTCAGGGTCTACCGGCGTTGGTGTCTTGCCATACAGACCATAAACGAGATCCTTCACCTCATTGGTCACCATCTTGTATCTGCCAAAAAGGACATTTAACACGGCCTGGACCCCCACGATCTGAGAAGTGGGCGTCACAAGGGGCGGGGTCCCTAACTCCTTTCGTGCGACTGCCACCTCTTTGTACACCTCTGCCAACCGGTCAAGGGCCTTGGCCTCTTTGAGTTGACCGACCAGATTGGAGATCATGCCGCCAGGCACCTGATGCGCCAGGACTCCAGTGTCAATCACAGACATCTTGTTTTTGGCCAGATAATCCCTGTACTTGGGTGCAATGGTCTCTATATAATCACCCAGCTCCAGAAGAAGACTCAGCTCAAATCCCGGATCCCGGGTCGTCCCATAAAGCGTAGCCACAATGGGCTCCACCGCGGGCTGGGAGGTCCTCAAGGCAAAAGGCGCCAGACAGGTATCCACAATGTCCACTCCCGCTTTGATGGCCTCAAGATAGACCATGGATGCCATACCACTGGTATAGTGTGTGTGAAGTTGAATTGGAATGCTGATCACCTTCTTAAGTTCCGTAATGAGCCTGGAAATATCAAAAGGGGCCATGATCCCGGCCATGTCCTTGAGACACAGGGTATCTGCCCCCATATCCTGGATCTCCTTGGCCTTACCAAGATAGTATTCAAGGTTAAATACATCACCACCCATTAGCCTTTCGGTTAATGAATAACAGATGGTCCCCTGGAAGTGTTTGCCATTGGCCTTGATCCGCTCCACCACGGTCTGGAAGTTGCGGAAATCATTGAGCGCATCAAAGACACGAAACACGTCCATGCCGGCTTCACACGATTTGTCCACAAATAATCTGGCCACGTCATCCGGGTAGTTGCGATACCCCACCAGATTCTGCCCTCTCAAGAGCATGGAAAAGGGGGTCTTTTTGATATACTTTTTCAAGGTCCTTATTCGATCAAAAGGATCTTCTCCCAGGAAGCGGTGCATGGTGTCAAAGGTTGCGCCTCCCCATACCTCCATGGCCCAGAATCCCACACTGTCCATCTTCTCGGCAATGGGAAGCATATCCTCGGTCCTCATCCTTGTGGCCAAAGTTGACTGGTGACCGTCTCGAAAGGTGTTGTCTTGAATCTTGAGCGGGTTTTTCGGCCCGCCTTCTAAAAAATCGTTCATTTTTCAGCCTCCATTCCTTGGTTTTTCACTTTTATGTTTCGAAGATTTTTCGTAACTACGCAGGTTCAAAGTTCAATGGTTCAAGGTTCAAGGTTAACTGATGAAAACTGCACGGTTTTGAGATATTGAGGGGTGGCACATTGCGCGTAACTGCTGCCGTTCATAGGTTCATCAACTATGTCAAGCAATATGAAAAATGCGACCCTGCCGCAGGCGAAACAACCCTCGTATGTGACTCCGCAACGCTGGAGTCTCTTTTTCGATCAAACTGGCCGCTTCGGCGGTCAGAGGCGGCGCTGAACTGTGAACCTGACAACCTGAGCAGTTACGATTTTTCAACCATATCAAACCGTCTAAATTGATCAAAGTATTAATATATATGTCAAGTTATTATAAAAGTCCATGATTTTCATTGCTTAATCCAACCACGGCAGGAGAATGCTGGAAGGCTTGAATGATGGGTTTAAATACAGGCTCAAGGCAAAAGGGGGAAGCAGTCGGAATGCCCGTACTTATTGAGAACTTACACCGCTTCTGATCTGCAGCGGCTCTTAGGATCCGTGCCTATTCATCACCTTTGGGCAGACGAATCACCAGAACCGGTATTTCACACCGCCGCAGTACCCGCCTCGCGGTGGACCCCATTATTGCATCAACAAATGTCCCATGGCCACGACTTCCCATAACAACCATGTCAAAATCACCTGATTTAGTATAAAGTAGAATCTTCTCGACTGGATTACCCCTTATCACTATAATTTCATCAGTATTAAACAGGCACGAGACGTGCTCTCTGGCCACCTCTTCAGAAAATTGAACAAGGCGTGTCTTGATATCGCTGATAGCCTCCTCCTCCTGGCTTTTCTTGATGTCCTCCCACTTCTCATCCGTGAGATAGGGAGATAGATCATACGCGTAGCCACCCCGAATTTCGGGCTCCAGCACATGAATTATGGTAATCCCTGCTCCATAACGATGGGCTAAACTCGCCGCATAACCAAAAGAGTAACGCGCATTGGCGGAAAGGTCCGTTGCGCAGAGTATTTTTTTTATTTCAGGAATAATCATTTGACCCTCCATTTTATTTATCATTTACGGCACTAAGTAACAGGTAATGATCTCAAATTAGTAAACTAAGCAATATTCTTAACTACGCCTAAAACAAAAAAATTCTTCGTTGATTCACCTCCTTCCTTCAGTGCTATATATTTTCGATTTCCTTCCATCTGAATAGACGTAGCGCCGTTCAGACACCCGCACACCCTGATACCAAATCGGATGGCGGATCTTATAATGCCCCTAAAAGGGGCCAAGAATGTAAATATAGTGAATTCGAATGACAAATGTCAAAGCCAAAATTTCAATTGAATGTCAAATTCAGAGGCCTGCCGGCACAGATTATCAAGCTGGATAGATATTGGCCTCATTTCGGGACAGGATAAACATATCTTGCCGTAGCAACGTCTTTGGGCCAAACGATCTCAAGCTTCCCATTTATCCACTGCTCAAGATTGGTGGGAAGTCTATGATAAAAGTGTCTTAATGACATTCTTGCCTTGACGCAGAACACCTTTCTTCTAAATTTGGGTACCCAGGCAATGCGACACTCCCAATTCGTGTATGATAAGCTGAGATAATTCCTTGAAGAAAGTAGCATTGCCGGAAAGGGTTTCTGTATTCAGTACCAATAGGAGAGAACAGATAAATGATAACAAAAAAAGTTATGGAAGAAGCCATCTTTAGGACAATCAAAAAAAGTTCATGCGAGATTTCACCCGATGTTCATGCTTCATTTGAAAGGGCAATAAAAGATGAGCAAGCTGAGAGATCAAAGAGGGCATTTAAATCTACACTTGAAAGCTTAGATCAATCGGCAAAACTCCGTAATCTGCTCTGTCCTGATACAGGCTGGCCCCTCTTCTTTTGTAAAACAGGGAATGACGCAAAGATTGAGGGAGGTATCTTAGGATTAGAAGAACTCGCAAAAGAGATGGTTGCGATAGCTACAAAAGAAGACTTGATTCCTTTACTGTTTGATGCTTATATTTGAATAAAAAGAGGGTGCTGCGTGAATAGAAAGGATGTTGCCATACCGCTGACCGCTACATTGGTCGTGCAGGCACTGATTTCCATGGCGGCTGTCACGGTGCCGGTTTTCGCGCCGACGGCGGCGGCAGATATCGGTATGTCCGCTTCGTATGTCGGCATTTACGTTGGATTGATTTACTTTTCCAGTATGGCGTCGAGTTTGTTGAGCGGTGATTTTATCCTTCGTTATGGCGCTCTGCGCATCAGCCAGATCTGCCTGATTTTTTGCGGTATTGGCCTATCACTTACGACCGTTACTGGTGTGCCGGCACTGGTCGCCAGTGCACTCATTATCGGTCTCGGCTACGGTCCGGCAACACCAGCCAGTTCACATATTCTGGCCCGCCATACCCCTGAGCATCTGATGGCGTTTATATTTTCCCTCAAGCAAACGGGTGTACCGCTGGGCGGCGCCTTGGCTGGGGCAATCGTTCCATCGCTGGTATTGCTTGCCGGCTGGAAATTTTGCTCGCTGGCCGTCAGCGCATCTTGTATTTTGCTGGCCATATCGATACAACCTTTTCGCCCCAAAATTGATGGCGCTCGCCGACTTGGCCGGCATCTTTCTTTTAAGGGCATTACCCGGCCGTTTGAGATAGTGTTTTCTCATCCGCCGCTGCTGCAGCTGGCTTTCATTTCTTTTTGCTTTGCCTGCATGCAGGTAAGCCTGGTAACTTATCTGGTTATTTACTTAACGAAAAATGTCGGCATGGCGCTTATAATGGCCGGCCTGATCCTCTCTGCCGCCCAGATTGCAGGGATGGTGGGACGCATTGTCTGGGGCTTCGTTGCTGACCGTTATTTGAAACCGCGTCTGGTACTGGGATTTCTTGGAGTTGCAACGACATTGGAAGCAGTCGCAACTGCATTTTTCAACCCCGGCTGGTCGTATCCGGCCATATGGCTGACAATTATTTTGTTCGGCGCAACGGCTATCGGATGGAATGGCATCTACCTGGCTGAGGCAGCACGGCTGGCGCCGGAAGGGCAGGTTGGCATGGCCACCGGAGGCACTCTGTTTTTTACTTTTTTAGGTGTGGCGGTAGGTTCGCCAATTTTTGCCGCTATCGTCACTAGCACGGGCAGTTACCCTTTGGGGTTTATCATTTTTGCAATCCTGACTTTTGCCTGCGGAATGGCCGTCATTTTATTTCGGGATAAAAAGTCAAACTGATTTTTGACAGTTAGAAAAATAGTTATGCAATATTAGGGATATAAATCTAGCCAAAATCTACTTGGCACTACAAATTACACTGCTCTTTGACATATTTCATAATTCCCGAATGGTGGCAGGGATGGCAACACCAACAGCCTGAAAGGTCTTGACGATCCTTTTGCGCGGCAGGGTGGTCGCGGAAAATGGTCGACCGGTGGGTGAACCCGGATACGGGCAGTTTGTTCCGCGCCTTGGGGCGAGAGGAGAACCAGGTTTTCGTCAATGAATAAAAAAATAGACGATGGATTCGGGAATAGTGTCGGGTTATTTTTCTAGGCCAATTCGGACTTGGCCATCTCCTCGAACCAGCGGACGACGGCTGTATGATCTGCTTCCTTGTCCAGCGTAGACTGTGCCGTTGCCCAAAATTCCCGGCAGGCCGCGCTGAAGGGTATCGGTGTGCCGGTCTCCCGGGCCAGTTCTACCGCTGTTGTGAGGTCTTTCACCATGAGGTCCAAGGAGAATCCGGAGTTGAAAGTCCGGGAAATAATATACTGTTTGAACTTGTTTTCAGTGCTGTTATTGCGACCGGTGGATGCATTGAGCACGTCGATCATGGCCGTGGGGTCGAGGCCAAAACGGCGGCCAATGAGAAGGGCTTCGGCCGCAGCGATTAGCCCGGCTGCTGAGACCAGGTTGTTCAAGGCCTTCATGGCGTGGCCCGATCCCAGGGCACCTGTTTCAAAGATGCGATTGCCCATGGCCTCAAATAATGGCCGACAGCGCACCACCAAGACGGTGTCGCCGCCTGTCATGATGGCCAGAGTCCCCTGCTCTGCCCGTGAAACGCCACCGGAGACGGGGGCATCAAGCATGGAGATCCCGTGATCTGCCAGTGTTTTCCCCAGGGCTTGGGTACCCGTAGGCGAGGAGGAACTCATGTCAATCAGGATGGAGCCCTTTTGCATGGATCCCAGCAGACAATCGCGATCATCTCCTTCGACACCCAGAACCACACGGCTCACCTCATGCCCATTTGGAAGCATGGTGATAACCGCATCGCTGCTTGAACCAAGTTCACTGAGAGAGGAAGCGGAGTGGGCACCGTGAAAATCCACGAAAGCCTGCTGCACCTCGGGAGTGACGTCTAATACTGTCAGGGTAAAACCTGCTTTCAACAGGCAAACGGCCATAGGACGTCCCATATTTCCCAGGCCAATGAAGCCCACTTTGCTCAAACGTTCCATGAATCCTCTCCCTCCCGGCTATTTGGATTCCTGAAAAAATTCCTTGGCAGTCCTGAAACTATCTACCGCAGCAGGTATGCCGCAATAGATGGCTGTCTGGAGGAGGACCTCCATGATTTCCTCTTTGCTGCAGCCGTTGTTGAACGCTCCCCGCAGGTGCAGTTTCACTTCGTGCGGCCGATTGAGAGCAGTCAACATGGCCAAGTTAATAAGGCTGCGGGTCTTACGTGGTAAACCTGGCCGAGCCCAAACGCTGCCCCAGCAATATTCAGTAATAAGTTCCTGCAGAGGACGTGTAAAATCATCAGCATCGCTGATTGACTTGTCCACGAAATCCTTTCCCAGAACAGCTCGGCGAACCTCTAGTCCTTTCTCAAAAAGATCAGTTGCCACCTTTCTACCTCCTTCTTGGTTTTTTTATCCCGGAATATGGGCATCCTTTTGTCCTGGATGAGAGACATCCGGTTTTGATTACCCTGGCAATGTAGGAGACTCAACATGGCGTGTCAAGAGATGTTATCAGATCCTGATTCACCATCCATACAGTTAAAGTGGCTCAATCTCAATACTGATTGATCCGTTGTCTATGAATCATTTTGATCGCCAAAGTCGCATCCTTAAGAGCTTCCTTCAACTGAATAATCTCTATTCTCCTGCCAATTAATTTTATAGGGAAGGGGTTCCTCATGGAGAATGCCATCAGTCGGGCGCTCCATCCTTCGGAGATCATTCGATATGTGGATTACTCAGATGTTGATCAGGTCCACCTTAAAACGCTTTGCGGAAAGGCTGGCCTGCTCCCCGATATGCCGGTTTGCGGATGTACCCGGACCAAGGGCAAAGAGGCCGTTATGCGCTTTCATAGTTGGAAACTTCAATCAAATTGCAGTCTGGATCCCGAAAATACACCGACACGATGGGACCTCTTGCGCCGGTTCGGTGAACCGGACCTTCGAGCAAATTGACGCCGCATGACGCCAAATGCGTGATTACATCACGAATTGGCACTGACGTAACGAAGCACAGATCAGCGGAACCTGGAGTAGATGCCTTTGCCTTTGGGTCGAACTCCTTTCCGTACTGGTGCAGATTGATTTTTTGAACACCAAAGGACAGCGCTTTCCTGCTGCCATCGAAGGTAGTGACGTTCATGCCAAGCACTCGCGCGTAAAACGAGCATGTTGCGTCAATATCCTTAACCGTCAAGACCAGATGGTCAATCGCTTCAACATTCATCGGTGTTTGCTGGTTTGTTGCGCATACGTTAGTATACAGTTTCCGGATAAATCCTATCTATAATTTTTGCTTGACGATTAAGGGTCCAAATTTTGCTACCGACTAACTGGATAACATGAAAAAAAAGGTGATTTCCAGAAAACTGGATTAGTTATTATGCTGAAAATCCCCTCAGAAACTGTGCTGCTCTATGCGATCGCGAATTGGCGTCGGCTGAAAGCGCCTGGGCTTAAAGGCTTATTCGGCGTTCATTACTAACCGGAAAAGGATATTCCATATGCACAGCCGTAGCTCGAGCAATGTCCTTACCGTAATACCGGGCAACCACTTTAAGCGCCATATCGATTCCCGCTGAGATACCAGCCGAAGTGAATACACGGCCATCCTCAACGACATGCTGTTCGTACTCAACGAACACTGCGGGAAAGGAATCTCGCATCCAGTCTAAAGAGCGCCAGTGAGTAGTTGCATGCAATCCGTCTATCAAGCCAGCGAATCCAAGTAGCATCGATCCGGTGCATACAGAAGTCAGTGTTTCAACTTCAGCAGCCCGGGAACGCAGCCATTCAAGCATAACTATATTATTCAATTCCTTGCGCGTACCCCATCCACCTGGAACAACAAGAATATCTAGCCTCGGACAATTTTCGAATGAATATTGAGGTATGACTTTCATGCCGCCTGTTGTAGTGATATAAGAGGGGGTTTCAGCGACTAAAAAAACTTCGAATGGTGAAGGCTCTTCCCGCCGCTTCTCCTCATTGAGGCGAGTTGCTGAAAATACCTCAAATGGGCCACAAAAGTCGAGGACCTCAATAGCATTAAAAAGAACTATACCTACACGCTTCCGGGTCATTTCTTTCTCCCAACTACGAGCCAAAAATAAGTAGAATTATCAGATCTTTGATAAGACCTTGTTTTTTATGGGAAAGACTATAGAGAGATTCCCCTTGTGCGTCAAGGAAAAAGGAACCACAACATATGTGGTATTACGCTGGATTGGAGTTCTGAGGTTCTTCATGTTTTCCAGACCCACGTCAGGCGTGTGGAGGCCAGTGGACTGAATATGGCAATCCTAAGAAGATACGTATATTTTTTGGCTCCGGCGGATCACGAGGACTATCATAGCCACGGCTGGTATCAATGCCAATACCGAAAGGATACCTTTAGGATAGAACAAGATAAATAGCGCCACTAAGAGGACTAAAAACCTTGAAGGAAGGTCATGCCTTTTACGTTCAAAAAGTTTACCGTGGATGGCTGCTGCTGCTGTACAGCATCCAATAGTTAGCACACCCAGAGCAGCCAGTTGTGCTAAACCAGGCTTCAACAACAAAATATCCCAATTGAAAATCGCGAATGTGAGGAAGAAAAAAGGAAGAGATATTTGCAGCGTTACCATCATCGTCTTCATGAAGGAGGCACCCG
>Ga0180009_10004443_pt1 | contig 15466 bp, 19 predicted proteins | sample OS_PC_MetaG_FD_123537 | JGI IMG/M metagenome (GOLD analysis project Ga0180009, IMG submission 123537) | Groundwater microbial communities from the Aspo Hard Rock Laboratory (HRL) deep subsurface site, Sweden - OS_PC_MetaG | ecosystem: Environmental > Aquatic > Deep subsurface > Groundwater...
CATCAGCCGATCACCGGGAATGATGGTGCTCGGCTCGGTCATCTCGGTGCGCTCGGTGCCGTCAGCCTCGGTGATGACTTTCACCGCCTTGACATCGCCGGTCAGCGCGATCGGCTGATCACTTGTCTGCGCGAAAAGCGGCATGGCGGGCAGCGCCAATGCTGCTGCCGTCAGTGCCAATGTCAATTTCTTGATCATATTCATTGTGATGCCTTCGTTCTTCATCATGGTTTTGGTGTTTCCCGCGATCAGTCGATCACGACGTCAAAGGTGATGGTGTGGTTGGTGGCCCCGGTGATATCGCCAAGATTGACCGCGATACCCGCAGTGTCCGATGCAGCTCCGGTATCGCCATCTTCGGCATCGCTTAACGCGGCGCTATCAAGAGTGAGGGTGCCGGGCGCGTAGGTCGTGCCATCTGGAATGGCGTCGGTTACGACCAAGTCATTCACAGTGCCGCTGCCTGTAACCCGGGCAAGGATGGTAAAGGTGGCAATTGCTCCGGGCACTGCGCTGGTTCCGCCGAACGGATCGCGCAAGCTGACCGACTTGATCAGTTCCGCGTTGGCGACACCAGCGATAAGCGCGCTGCGTGCCGTGGCCAGCGCACCAGTGGTTCCGACAATCGCATCGCTGCCATCAACGCCGGCGCCAGCAAACACGGTACCGGACGCCCCGCTGCCGGTCACGGCTTCGGCGGTCAGTTCGATATTGCTGGTCTGAGTGTCGCTGACCCCGGCAGGCACGGTGACCAGCACGAACACCGTCAGCGTCGCATCGGCTGCGAGCACGGCGGTGGTCTGCGGCGCGGTGAGGATTGCGTCGACCCCGGCATCATAAGTGCCATTGCCATTGCTATCAATTGCGATGCTCTGAAACGTAGTATCGAAATCATTGCCTGCTACCGCGGGATTGGCAAGCAGCCGGAACGCTTCGGGGCCGTTACCCAGATTGGTTAGCTCAAAGGTCAATACGGTCTGACCCGGTCCGGTCGTGATCGGGCCGGGGTCGAGCGAGGTCAGCGTGAGATCGAGCAATTCATCAACGCGCACGGTGACGGTGTTGGAATTGATCGTGCGTGGGCCAGCACCATCATCGTAGCTGGCGACCGCCGTATTCTTGATCAGCGTGCCAGCGGTCACACCGCCTGCCATTGCAGGCGCGGACACAATCAGGCCACACAGAGCGGCGGCTCCGAAAATCGTAGCTAAGGGCGAGTTAATGCGCAGTTCCGTTTTCATACCTGGGGGAATTACGCAGGAATGGTTAGCATTCCGTTAATGATGCTTTTTCAGCATGTGGCTGGCACCACCGAGCACTTCGGCAAACCCAAGATCATAGACAATGAACGCTTAAACGATGTTGGTGGAAGCGGTCTGCGGCCACCCAACCGACGACAGGCCGGTCAGCCCAAAAAAGCAGCCACACCAAGTATCGCGCTGCCGATTAGCACAACCACGAGAAAGTCCATCTCCCACCAGCGGCCATCTTGAGCCTCGCGCGATTTAATGCCGAGCAGGCGAGCAATCGTACTGCGAAGGTTGTAAAGCAGCTTATCCATTGTACTAGTATAGACCAACCTGGCGTCGCAGGGCAGACCAAAATCGCCAAGTGCGACCGAATTGAGCTGTAGCGAAGGCATATTTCAAGCAACAGAACGTGACACGCGTCTCGGCTTACCTGTGTTCCTGACCAACACCGTTTGGATTGGTAACGGTATGGAGCCGTCCATGCGCGCGCTTGTACCCGCGCTCCGCAGTGACCGGCGCATCACGGACTGGAGGTGCTCAAGCGCCGCTCGAGCTTGACCAAGGCTCGCAATTGGAAACCGGCGCGATGAACAAACAAACTCAAAAGTTCCAAACGCGAGGCAATGTAGATTGCATTGACCAGAGGGTTTTCAGAGCGCTGGATCCATATGCGAGGTGAGGTCACCCTGCTCCCGTTTGCCTGCGCTACTCCGCAATGGACCCTGAATGACTCAAGAATCTCGATGGGGGCCAAAGGTTCGATTCACATCGAGCTAAACAACGAGCAATATACACGGGTGGTTAACTTAGGCGTTCTATGACCAATCATATTTCAACCTGAGTGCTTCCAGGTCATCGCCAATAACCGAAGGCCAATGTGACACCAGGGTATCAAATATTGATTCCGTTGAATGTCTCATATTATAGCGGCATTCGATTTCAGCGATAAACAACCATAAATTATATTGTGATACTTGATGATAACCTCTCATGGCTCGCCTTACGACCGCCCAATAAGAATCAATCTTTCCGGTCGAATAACCTTCCGTGTTGAAGTATCCTTGCGAATGATTGACCGTAATATGGCGAAATCCCAGATCCGCCAGTTTCCTGTATGCAACCCAGTCATCCGTCACGACGATGGAATCGGGTGCAACAAACTTCTTGATATTGCGATGAAGAGTTTCGCGCTTTCGATCCGGCACAATTCCGCAAAGCACTTGTTCCTCGCATGCGATCCCCATAACCAACGCGCTATCCAAGTTAGGTACGCCCGGCTTTCGTAAGTGACGGAGGAGCACCTCATCGACTTCAACAAGCTTGCCAGGGCCGCCGAGCTGGGTGGGGCGGTCCCAAGCGGACATGTGGAGGCGGATGCAGTTCGAAAGGCGGTGAGCGCTCTTCGTGCCGAGGCCAAGCTGCTTGCGAAGAAATGAGGTTCTCACTCCGCTCGATGAATTGGCGAAGAGCAACATGGCGTAGAAACAGGCGCTCAAAGGGATATTGGACCTGTAGAAGGCAGTCCCCGCCAGAAGAGAAATCTGCTTGTGGCAGGCGTGCTGAAATTTTTTCGTGCCCTTCACTTTCGTCCAGCGACCAAACGAATCACACAGGGGACATGGTGTGTGGCCGCCGAATTTTTTCTCGAAGATCCAATTGAGGCATGCCTCCTCATCCGGGAATCGTTGGCAAAATTCGAGTATGCCAGTCCCAACCAAATGCCTATCCCCTTCCTATTGACCGGCGCGCGGAATAAAATTGGCCGCGCGCATCTGTTCAAAAGCCGCCACCGAAAAGAGGGGGAAGTGATCCACCATGTCCCAAAAGGTGTGAGCTGAGTTTGCTCTCCTGTTGTAACGAAATTCATACTCTTTGAGATAAAGCCATGCGTTTTTTAGTCCGACACCTTTAAATTGATCTGCAAAACTAAGACTGAAATACTGGAATAATCCATTTTTATGATTATTTATTTCAGAATAATAATAATCTGGTATAAATTCAACTTTATTCGTTCTTGATGTGTAACCTGTGATGCTACGATGGGTCCAATAGCAATCTGTAATGAATTTTGATCCCTCCAATGTCTTATTTTTCAAAACAGGCAGCATATTTTTCTGTCGAGGTTTAACGATAACAGTGGCATTGGCCTGGTGGTCATCACAGAGAATAAGCAACATTGCGCTATTCTGAACATTGGTTTCGCGATTGACGATTCGCAGAACCTTCACAAGCTTGATCGCAACCTCATTGCCCGCCCCCCCGAGCTTCTTTCCATGATCAATCGCGGCAAGATGATAACGGATGCGTGAGCTGATCCGGTACGCAGTGGGCTGGGACACGCCCAGTTGTCGGGCAAGGAAGGAGGACGAGATGCTTTGGGCGGAATTTGCAAAATGGAGCATGGCATAGAACCATAGTTGCACTGGTATATGCGTTCTGGATAATGCCGTCCCCGCCATCGGGGAAATTATCCCCCCGCACGGATGAAAGTAGTGCTTCTGCCAAGCATATCTACGCCACCGCCCGCGTTTGCCACATCTTGGGCAAATCGGATCACCCCCGAATCTAAGACGGAACAGGTATTCGAGGCACGCATCGTCGTTGGGAAAAACTTCAAAGAATGCCTGCAAGCTCGTACCATGAAAGCCCGGCCTCGCAGACTGGTACTGAGAGGGGGGATACCCCAGGTCAAAGATAGCCATTTACGCCTCCTTGCAACGCAGGAAAACCGAGTCAATCGTTAAGCGGGATCGCATCGGGCCACTTGGTCGCCTGCGCTGGCTGTTTGGTCACTGCATTCGATGGGTTGGGTTGAGGGCAAACCTGTTTGGCTGGGCTGTCCGTAATTTGCAGATGTATCCGAGGGGCGAAAGGCCCTTGTGCCTCTTCAGCCGCCGCCAGTAATTGTAGGTGTTGATGAAGTCATGGAGGCGGGCTTCCAGGTGCTGGTGACTGTAACAGCGGTAGCCTGAACAATGAATTGAGGGGCCTGATTCGCGCGCATTGGAGAGTGTCCGGCCTTCTGTGTAACTGGGATTTTGTTAGCGTCTGAGGGACATGCGTCATACGAATTTGTCGGGCGACTTCGCGCTAATCAGCTCGCCGAGTTTCGAGCTGAGGCGTCAGGTGGGAGCCGTTGCGACGGCCTCGTCCAAAATCGCTTTTTGTGACGAGCTCACCGAGAACTTGCTGAAAGGTAGAATGTTCTGCCTTGCGCTGGCGCTCTTCGAGCGCGGCCATAGACTTATCGCGCCGCTCCACAGGGACGATCGTCCACGGATGCGCTCGTGCACCTCAAGCGCATACCTGAGCGTCGCCTTGCTCCTACGGGCTCCACATTCTTAGGAGCTGGAGCCTCCGGCAAACCCGGCGCGGTTCCGACCGCCTGATCTATGCTGGCTTGTTTGGTTCTAGGGCGATGTAAGATGCCCAAGATGACGCGATTGAGCGATCAGATGACAATGGTCGCCGAGGAGATTTAAAAGGCTGATGAGCTGATAGCCGAAGCGCATCTTCAGCTGGTCATCGACACGCTGACAATGCGCCACCAGACAAGCAACAAGCCCCTTCGGTGATTTTCAGTTTTTCATATGAAATTTCAAGGCTTGCGCGGTGTGGAGCCAGCCTTTTTCGGTGAGCGTGACAGTTGTGCGCCGTCGGTCCTTGGGGTCCTGGTGCCTTTCGATCAGCTGCATGCCCTCAAGCGCCTGAAGCCATCGCAGGCCAGTAGTGGAAGGACATGCAGCACCGATACAGGCACTGCTGATCGATATCTCGGTGCCTTTTGCGCGAGCCTGATAAAGGTCGAGCATGATGTCCCATGCCGGGCTGACTGCAAAGCCAATCATACCAAAGATATCGTCAATATTACGGCGGGCCGAGTAAAGTTTTTTGGCCAAAGCAAGGAGTGTGCTTTCCGACGGAACCGCCTGCATCTGCTCGTCGGACATGCTTCTTAGCTCGATCGCAAATGCCTCCATCTGCTCGGCAATAGCCAAGCGGCTGTCCGCCGCAATAATTGATCCACTTTCTCTTTCGCCGGGACGATAATGCTGCGCAGATTTCGTATCCAACACGTCACCTCCTTAGCCAATGGCCACCACTCTTGAAATCGAGAGGGTGTAAACTAACCTTATCTTACCTCACGTTAAACTCTCTCACGGCTTTTGCGTATGCGTATTTTTGCGTATCCTGTCTAGGAGGCCCGGCTAAGTCGATATTGCTAAACAGCATGGCCGTAAATCTCTTTTGATATCATCGGCAGCGCAATCTTTTGCTCTTTGCAAGAGCATTGAATTTACGGTTGAGCGCAAAATAATTACGAAGTTTTGCAATATACGCAGATAGTTTTTTAGGTTTGGTCGACCAGCAGGCAGAACTTTCGTTGCCTTGGCCTTTCATTGAAAGGCGCGCCCATGCGCAGTGCGTTACAAGAAATTTAATCGGGCAGTGATGTCCCGATAAGGGACAGGACTCGCGTTGCCTGAAGTGAATTCCCCGCCGCCGGGCCTTCACGTATAGAAAATTCAGCAAAACCTTGCGCATATCGTTAACCGTAGGATATTGCGCAGCAGAAACTCATGGAAACATATGAACGATTCGCGTGCAGACACCAATTCCGGCGAGGTTGATCTCGCCATTTCATTGACTGAAGCGGCCCTGGCGCAATGCGACAGGGCCGGTCTTATATTTGCGGGCATCGACATCTCTTCTGCGCTTGATAAACTGAGGGCGGCAAAAGGAAATATGTCGTCCAGCAAGGATTGAATTGCATGGACGGACCCGGCAGCGTAAGCTGCGCGGATGGATTCAACTGAAGCATTTGCCATCTTTGAATCACTCATTGCGAAGCAGCATGAGGCGCTCGAGCTTGCTTCTTGTCACCTCACCTCCAAGCAGATCGCGCAACAGCTCGGCGTGGCGCCGGTTACCATTGACAAGCGGATTGAGGCTGTGCGCGCAAAGCTGGGCGCGATCCCGCGGACCAGCCTGTTGCGGATGTATGGAGAGTGGCGCGATCATGATGATCAAACCATAGGTGACCCAATCATACTAGGCGCTGCCGGGTATTCCGGTTCAGGAAACTCAGGCCAGCCATCCGGTGCGGCGTTCATTTTCGAAGATAGCCTGACCTTCGATGCAAGGGCTGCTTGGGAACGCGGGACCGAATGGCGGCGGCCGGGATTTACACCCTCGGACCTCGGTATTGTTGGCAAGTTGTTGTTCATGCTTGCAGGAGCTGTCGCCATGTTGATGGTTGCAGTCCTGTCTATGGCGTTTGCCGGTGCTTTGATGTCGATGTTCGCGGCCTGATTTACTCCCGGTCCAGCCACCGAAGGAGAAGTTATGTCACTTACAATGACCGCTGCGACCGCGCGCCTCGTCCGCGAAATGGAAGTTTCCGAGATTGCAATCGCCGATGCACTCGTTGCCACGAGCGCCCTGATGCACAGCGCTGCACTTGCTCAACGGGAGTTTCCAGAAGCCCCCACCGTAAAAGCGCAATCGGCGCTCATCCACCTCAACAAGACCTTGACTGGCCTGATTGACGCGCAGACCGAAGCAAAGCGTGTTCACTCCCAGTTGCTCGATATTGCGCGCGTAATGGGCGCAACCGAAGTTCCGTTTTGCCCTGATGTCACTGCGGAACTTCACCAGCAGCGCGCTGCGTGACTTGCCGATAAGACGATGAAACGGCATGCAGCCAAGCGATGGTACGATTTCTTATCCAGGTTGCATTGCTGCTTGCCGTTCTCATCGCCGCTTGGCGGTCCGGAGGGAAGCCTGAACGACATGTTGCAACAATCTACGCGGCGATGCTGGTCATCGGAAGCCTTTATGATTTTTTTGCCGTCCCTCCTCATCAGGCGGATTATGAGCAACTGCATCTTGTACGTTTTTTGCTCGACGCCTTGGCACTCGTTGCCGTCGTCAGGGTCGCACTTTGCTTTGACCGCTGGTGGACGTTGTGGGTAGGGTCTGCGCAATTGATCGCGGTGACGGCGCACCTGTTGAGGGCGCTGGAGATGCCGATACCCGCTTTTGCCTACGCGGTAATGGAACGCTGGCCCGTCTGGATCGCGATCCTTCCCACCGGCCTGGGCACATTCCTGCACCGCAGCCGGGTGCGTGCAACAGCAAACAGCACCTGACCAACCTGCTCACGCCGCTCCATGGCCAACCGCATCTGCTTGCCGAGCGGTTGCTTTATCGATTCGGGTCGATCGGGCGTATCGCTCAAGCCACGGACATCGAACTGCGCGCGGTCGCGGACAAAGGCGAGGCGTGGATCGACGCATTCCTGGTTGTTAGGCGAATTATGCACGACGGCATGCGGGAGGAACTGACCCGGACACCGCTCGGTGCAAATCGGCGTGCCTTGTGCGCCTATTTGCTGGCATCGATGCAAGAGCTTCAAGAAGAGCGGATGATCGCCATCTTCGCCGACAATCAGGGATTCGTGATCTCCGAAGAAACGATTGCGGAGGGCGGGAGCGGCCATCTGCTGCTTACGCCGCGTCGCATCTTCGGCAGAGCGATGAAACTCGACGCGGATAGAATTCTGCTTGCGCATAATCACCCCTCAGGCAACGCTCAACCCAGCGTTTTGGACATAACAACCACAAAAGCATTGGTGCTTCAGGCCCGAGATCTAGGCCTGTGTATCGAAGACCACCTGATCGTCGGAAGGCGCGAAGTTGTCAGCATGAAAGACAGGGGATTGCTGTGAGTGATACAAAGTCCGCGTCTTCAGAAAGATGCGCGTATTTGACCAGGCACATTTTGCAAGCTGCAGAACGCAGAGCCAAGCAGAGCGCGGTCGGCCAAGATCCTGAGCCTGGCTCGCCACCTCAGCAACCAGCTGAAACAGAGGCACTGATTGCTTTGGCAGCTGATGAGCTTGCACGAAGGCGTGCCAGAGCACGACACCTTCCGTCCACGCTATGTGCAGACTCTGGATGGACCATCCTGCTGGACTTGCTTGTCAGTGAGCACACGGGCGGCTGTTTGCGTGTGTCGGACAGCGAAAAGCAATGGAATATCGGGCCGGAAACCGCCTTGCGCCAGATTGCTGGACTGATCGCATACGGGTTGGTCGAGCGGATGCCATCAAGCATGGCAAGTGCCGCAGGTGCCGTCCCTTCAGTAACATTGACCGAGCAGGGGCGCCGCGCACTGCGCAACGCCCTCGATCTGTCTTGAATAGACGCTCCGGCCTGCGCTGAACATACCTCGGCCCGCGACCGCTGCCAGGTCCGGTGGTCACATTCATCAATGCAGAACAGCACCGTGACCGGCCGGATTTGAGTCGCTCGCGAGAACGGGGTGTTCATCCACGATCCGGTCCATCAGGCATTGCAGATGAGCGACAGCGACCCAGTCGCGCCTGATCGCGAGATTCAGTTGCAGGTCATGGAGCCAGACAAGCTCTTTTGCAGTCAACATCGAAGAACTCCGTCACCAAGCGACCCGTGACTCCCATCTCACGCCCCTTCCTTGAAGTCGAGCGGGTAACAGAACGCGCGGACCCGTTTACCTCTCGCATGGCCGATTTAACCTCCCCACTGCGCGGCTTGCATGTGTGAGGTGGTCCCCCGCCTTCTTGGAAAGTTTGGCGGCTGAGTTAAACTAATCCCGGTTGTCAAAGGCAAGGAACAGAAGATCAAAATCCGAGCGGTAGGAGTCTACATGCTCTATGACTCGGACTAGGCCAAAGGCGAATGGTAGCTTTTGGATCGCTGGGGTCCGCAGCGGACATCGAAACAACCTAGTTTTAGCGAAAAACCAAAGGATTTTTTCGTTAGAATTGTAAAGTGCTAAAATCAGCATATGAATTCATAATTTCAATTAGCGATTTGCTTCCCAGTAGTACAAACTACCGGTTCCCGATGACCGAGTCATTCGGTTCTTGAAAGACAGTGTCGTCCACAGATTCATCCACATGCTGTCAAGGGCTGTAATCTTCGAGATTCGACCAATCTGGATCACCCCACCCCTCTCGTTTCAATGAACTCTCCCATCGCGATTTTTCGTGCTGCGCGATCAAGCGCATAAGAGCCTCGTTCGAAGCGGTTGCCCTCGAGCAAAGCGTTGACATAACCAGCGATCATGTCGGCCGCCGTCACTAGGGTAGCGTCCAGTACGTGAATGTATCTGCTGGTGATGGTGCCCTTGGCATGCCCCAGCAAAGCTGCAATCGTCACCTCAGTAAATCCCAGATCATTGCCGATGCTTGCGAAACTGTGTCTGAGGACGTGAGCGGTGAGCCCTTCCAGAGGAGTGCCAGCGAAAAGGATCTGCCACTGACGCGGGAACCCTCCGAAAGCTGTATCCAGACCATATCCCGGAAAGACATAGCTGCCGAGCGTCGCCTCGCGTTCAGCCTCAAGGAACTCGACAACCGGCAAGCCTATCGGCCGGATGGACCGGCCTTCCTTACTTTCTGAAAGCCGCAGGCAACTGCCCTCTATATCGACGTCGCACCATTTGAGATTGATGATCTCACTCCGCCGACAGCCCGTGAGTGCAATCTGTCTGACGATTTCCGTAGTCCGCCGACATTTGCCCGCTGCGTTCGCATCGGCCAGGATCTTCCCGAGAATGCGATATTCGGCTTCTGTCAGGCGTCGATCTCGTACCTTGTACTTTGGCTTTTTGATCCCGTGAGCGGGGTTCCGGTCGATTATACCGAGGTCGATGGCATAAGTCAGTATCCCACCAATCAGGCCCAGCGTTCGGGTAGCAGTCCCAGGTCCGCCCTTCACGATAGACTTGCCACGCAGCTTCTTTGTCTTGACCACGATCCTTGACCTGCCCGCCATGATGTCGCGCATGATCTTGACCACAATCACTTACCGACTACCCCCTGCGAAGCCAGACCTTGCTTGCATTGGCGGGTTTCGCCTTGCTGATGCTGGCGCGCACCGCCGATGATCAGGGGAGAGCGCGGCCATGATTGCCAGAATGGCATGGTTCGCCGCGCTGTTTGCGCTCGCGCTGATCACCACCTTTGTCCAGATCGACAGGCAGGCAGCGACCACGTCGGCGCTGGCATCTGCGGTGCCGGGAACGCTGCGCAGTTCGGCGCAGGCCGTGGTGGCCGCGCGCGCAATCGAGGGCAGTGATCCCGCGCTTGCGCTTGAAGAGGCGAAAAGGCTGGTTCGCCGACGCCCGATCCCGGCTGAAAACCTGACCTTGCTGGCTGTGGCTCAGACCAAGGCAGGCCTGTTCGAGGAAGCCGGTGTCACGATTCAAATCGCCGGTCAGCGGGGCTGGCGCGAGCCAGCGGCCCAGGAAACGGTGTTGCGCCTCGCGCTTGCAGCCGGTGATGAAGCTGAAGCGGCGCGGCGCTATGCGGCGCTGTTCCTTAAGGCATCTACGCCCGACACATTGCTGCAAGAGCTGGGGCCGGCGGTACTCGGCGAGGCGGGCGGTGCGGGGCAGCGCACCCTGATCGACATCGTCAGCGGTACAGACCGCTGGAACGACACCTTCCTGCGGCGCGGAATGCGGGTCTTGCCGCCCAGCACTTTCAGCGAAATTGCAGGTGCTGCGATAAAACGCGGCGCCCGGTTTGACTGCGACGTGATCGCACAGACCATCGAGGCACTTCAGCGGAGTGACGAGCAGGTTGCAGACTGGCTGAAAATCGTTTCAGAGGGCCACTGCCCCTGATTTCGGTAGCAGTGCCGACCAGCGCATTACAGCGTGCGGATGATCCCTGAAAAATCGACCCCGGCATTGTCCTTGGCAAAGGCTTCGTAGATTGCGCGGGCGTGTTCGCCGAGTTCAACCCTGGCGCCTGCCGCCTTCGCCGCCTCCATCGCCAGCCGCAGGTCTTTCAGCATCAGTCCGGCGGCGAACCCGCCCTGATAGTCGTTATCAGCAGGCGTGACCGGGCCGACGCCGGGGACGGGGCAGTAAGACGTCATCGACCAGTTCTGCCCGGATGAAACACTCGAAATGTCGTAGAAAGTCTGCGCGTCCAGCCCCAGCTTTTCGGCCATCGCAAAGGCCTCGCAGGTGCCGATCATGTGGATCGCCAGCAGCATGTTGTTGCAGATTTTGGCCGCCTGTCCGTTGCCCGCATCGCCCGCGTGGATCACCGCCTTGCCCATTGCGGCGAGGATCGGTTGGGCGCGGGCGAAGGCTTCTTCCGTGCCGCCGACCATGAAGGTCAGCGTGCCGACATTTGCTGCCGCGATACCGCCTGACACCGGCGCATCGACCATCTGGTAGCCGTGCTGCTCCGTCACCGAAATCACCTCGCGCGCGGTGGCGACGTCGATGGTCGAGCAATCGAGCAGGATCGCGCCTTCGGGAGCGTGGCCGATCACGTCGTCCCAATAGACTTGTTTGACTATCTGCCCGTTGGGCAGCATCGAAACGACCGCTTCGGCGCCTGCGCAGGCTTCCTTGGCCGTAGCGAACGTTGTGCATCCAGCCTCGCGTGCGGCGGCGAGCGCGGGTTCTGCCAGATCAAAGGCGCGGACTTCATGGCCTGCCTTGACCAGATTGGCGGCCATCCCGCCGCCCATGTTGCCGAGTCCGATAAAGGCGATTTTCATGTTACTCTCCGTTCGTCATTGCGAGCGACCGAAGGTCGCGCGGCAATCCATCGCCCTTCGTCATCGAACTGTCGGTCGATGGATTGCTTCGTCACTGCGTTCCTCGCAATGACGAGTTTTGGCAGGATCACCGCCCCTTCCACTGCCCCTCGCGCTTCTCGATGAACGCGGCCATGCCCTCGGCCTTGTCCTCGCTCGCAGTCAGAATCTGGAATATCCGGCGCTCCACGATCAACCCCTGATCCAGCGTCATTTCAAACGCCGTGTTCACCATTTCCTTGTTGGCGATCACCGCCATCGGCGGCATCGCGGCGATAGTCGCGGCGGTTTTTAGCGCCTCGGCAATAAGCTCCTCATGCGGCACAACGCGCGCGACCAGATTGCTGCGCTCGGCCTCTTCAGCGGCCATCATCCGGCCCGTCAGGCACATTTCCATCGACTTCGACTTGCCGATGGCGCGGGTTAGCCGCTGGCTGCCGCCCATACCGGGGGCCACGCCCAGCTTGATTTCAGGCTGGCCGAACTTCGCCTTGCCCGACGCGATGATGAAATCCGCCATCATCGCCAATTCGCACCCACCGCCCAGCGCAAAGCCGTTCACCGCGGCGATCCAGGGCTTGCGGGTCTTCTTGACGATCTCCGCCGTCCAGGGGCTAAAAAAGTCGTCGAGGTAGAAGTCGGCGGCCGGTTTCTCGCTCATTTCCTTGATGTCCGCGCCCGCCGCAAACGCCTTGTCACCGCTGCCGGTCAGGATCGCGCAAAGCTGCGTTGCATCTGCCTGATAGGCGGAGAAGGCGGCGATCAGTTCTTCCAGCACCTTGGAATTGAGCGCGTTCAGCGCCTGCGGACGGTTGATCGTCAGCAGCGTGACGCCCTTGTGGCCCTGCGCATTGGCTTCGGCGGTGATGGTTTCGTAGGTCATTCAATACTCCATTATCCGTCATTGCGAGGAGCGAGGCGACGCGGCAATCCAGAGCCGTCGCGCGATGCGCTCCGGATTGCTTCGCTTCGTTCGCAACGACGAAGGGAGCAACCCGCAAAACTCTCAGTTGAGCGGCTTCCATTCTTCATCGGCAGGCAGGGGCGCGAAGATTGCGTCGAGCAATTCCCCGGTCACCTCCTCGGGCGTTGCCGGATCCCATTTGGGATCATTGGTCTTGTCGGAGATAACCGCGCGCACGCCTTCGGCAAAATCGGGGCGGGTCAGCACGCGGCTGGCGATGCGGTATTCCATCCGCATATTGTCGGCAAAGTCAGTCAGTGCCGCGCTTGTCGCCAATTGCCGCAGCGCGACCTTGCAGGTCTGCGGGCTTTTGGTGCCGAGCGTGTCGCGTTCCTTCATCGCCCAGTCGTCGCCTGCCTCGGCGGCGGCTTCAAGACTGGAGAGAATGTCTTCGTAACGGTCAGAGGCGAAATGCCTGGCGATCCTGTCAGCGTTCGCCTCGATCCGTGCCTTGGGCGGGGTGCCGACGGGTTCGGACAGGATTCCTGCGATCCGATCCGGGTGATCATGGATGCGCGCCTTCAGGTCTTCGAGCATTTCGTCCGGTACATAATGCGTGGCGAGGCCCGTCCACAGGCATTCGGCCCCGTCAAGCCGCGCGCCGGTGAGTGCGAGGAACTGCCCAATTCGCCGCCCGATCCGCGAAAGATACCAGCCGCCGCCCACGTCCGGGAACAACCCGATCCCGGTTTCGGGCATGGCAAAGCGGGTGTTTTCGGTCGCCACCCGGAACTTGGCAGGCTGGGAAATCCCCACGCCGCCACCCATCGTGATGCCATCCATGAATGCGACAATCGGCTTGGAGTATGTGAACATCTGATAGTTAAGCTGATATTCGTCATGGAAGAACTTGCGCCCGCCCATCCCGCCATCGTTAAGCGCCGAATCGCGCAGAAATGCGATGTCGCCGCCTGCGCAGAAACCCCGGCCTTCGTTGTGATCGATGATTACCGCCTTCACCGCGTCATCCTTTGCCCAGGCGGTCAGGCCTGCGCTCATCGCATGGCACATTGCCAGCGTCAGCGCGTGCAGCGCCTTGGGCCGGTTGAGGCTGATATGACCAATCGGGCCATTGGTGGAGATCAACACGTCATCGGTCATCGCGACATAACTTTCGGTTCGATCAGGTCCCAGCGATTGCCAAACTTGTCAGCGAGCACGACGACCCGGCCATACGCCTCGTCCCGCTCCGGTTCGAGTATGGTGACGCCGCCTGCCATGATTCTGGATATATCCATATCAAGGTTCTGGCTGCGCAGGAAAAATGCAACGCGGCTGCCGACCTGTCTTCCTACAGCGGCCAACTGTGCATCATCCGATGCCTCCACCAATCGCAGGCGCAGCCCGCAATCACCCGTGGCGATCTCGACCCAACGATGCCCCGATTCGTGCCGGTCTTCACGCCACAGCGAAAAGCCCCAGTCGCGGGTGTAGTGCGCAATGGCGTCGTCCATGTCGGGAACGACGACTGTCACCATGAATAGAGCCGGGCCGGTCACTGCCGCAGCAAATCCCGGCCCACGACCATGCGCATGATCTGGTTGGTGCCTTCGAGGATCGAATGCACCCGCAGGTCGCGCCAGAATCGCTCGATCGGGTAATCCTGCAAATAGCCGTAACCGCCGAACAGTTGCAGCGCACGGTCAACCACCGCGCTGCCATTGTCGGTCGCCAGCCGCTTGGCCATTGCGGAGAAGCGCGTCTTGTCGGGCGCGTTGTCGGTTACCTTGGCCGCCGCAAGATAGAGCAGCGCGCGCGCCGCCTCCAGGTCGGTCGCCATGTCGGCCAGCATGAATTGGGTGTTCTGAAACTCAGCCACAGCCTGCCCGAACTGGGTGCGTTCCTTGGTGTATTTGATCGCTTCATCAAGGCACCGCTGCGCCCCGCCGAGCGAGCATGCGCCAATATTAAGCCGCCCGCCATCCAGCCCCATCATCGCGATGCGGAAGCCTTCGCCCTCGCCGCCGACGAGGTTTTCCACCGGCACGCGCACATCCTCAAGGATCAGCTGCGCGGTCGGCTGCGAGTGCCAGCCAAGCTTGCGCTCGTTCGCGCCGAAGCTGACGCCTGGCATGTCCTTTTCGATCACGACACACGAAATACCCTTCGGCCCGTCCTCTCCGGTGCGCACCATCACGACATAGATTTCGTTTTGCCCGGCGCCGGAGATGAACTGCTTGGTGCCGTTGAGCACGAAGTGGTCGCCGTCCCGCCGTGCGGTGGTGCGCAGCGCGCTGGCGTCTGATCCGCTGGAAGGTTCGGTCAGGCAATAGCTGGCGATTTTGTCCATCGTGATCAGCTGGGGCAGATACTTCGCCTTCACCGCATCCCCGCCGAAGCGATCAATCATCCACGATGCCATGTTGTGGATCGAGATGAAGGCGCTGGTCGACGGACAGCCATAGGCCATCGCCTCCATGATCAACGCCGCTTCCAGCCGCCCCAGTCCGATGCCGCCCGATTGTTCGGAGACATAGATCGCGCCGAAGCCGAGTTCGGCGCTGCGCTGGATCGTCTCGCGCGGGAAGATGTGTTTTTCATCCCACTCGGCCGCGTGGGGCGTTATGTTGTCCGCGGTGAACCGCTGGGCCACCTCGCGGATGGCGAGCTGATCGTCGGTGAGCTGAAATTGTCCGTACATGGCC
>Ga0180009_10004444_pt1 | contig 15465 bp, 11 predicted proteins | sample OS_PC_MetaG_FD_123537 | JGI IMG/M metagenome (GOLD analysis project Ga0180009, IMG submission 123537) | Groundwater microbial communities from the Aspo Hard Rock Laboratory (HRL) deep subsurface site, Sweden - OS_PC_MetaG | ecosystem: Environmental > Aquatic > Deep subsurface > Groundwater...
ATCGCTATCATTGGATTTGCGCTCAGCTATCCATCCTTGAAAGTGACGCTTGTCGGCCTGATTGCTGCTGTTGCAATTATTGCGATTATTTTGAGGCAACACAAGCATGCATCCAAACCCGTAAGTGCCTAAGTTTGCCAGTGTCTTTCTGATTCTTCAGTCAGACACGACCCCCCCAGACGCTGAGCCGGGTCAAGGCAACCCCAGGCGGATATTGTCGATTGTGAATCGATGCGTAAAGGGGATCAGGTCGAAGTTTATTGCCAACCGGCTGGGTCTTATTTTTTAACGGGCAGCGTAAAATGGAATGTTGTGCCGGATTCGGGATTGTTTTCTACCCAGATTTTACCCTGATGATCTTTAATAATCTGTTTGCAGATTGACAATCCCAGGCCGGTCCCACCAGCACCGCTCTTGGTTAATCGGCTTTGAACGAATTTTTCAAATATGATGTCCAATTCATCTTCGGGAATGCCAATGCCCTGGTCACGGATGGAAAGTTTCAGATCTGTTTTGTCTTCTACAAGTTGAACGTTGATACGGCCGCCCAGGTCGGAGTATTTGATCGAGTTTGTCAGAAGGTTTCTGATAACCTGGAGTATTTTTTCCGGGTCAATTTCAATGGCGTAATCAAATTCAGGTTTTTTATAATCCACAGAAATATTTTTCTCATGGGCCAGTATCTGTAGCTCGTTAACAGCTATTGAAACCAGATGCGACAGATTTTCATTTGAAATCCGGTAATCGGTCCTCCCCGATTCCAGTTTGGATAAATCCAGTAAATCATTCAGGAGGCCCAGCAATCGCCGGCCATTCGAGTGGATTTCCGCGAAATAGTCTATCAGCTTGGATTTTTTTATTTTTTTAGAATTTGAAAGCGCAAGCTTGGAGTACCCGATGATCCCCTGCATCGGGGTCCGAAGCTCATGAGACATGTTTGACAGAAACTCGCTTTTCAGTTTGTTTGCCCGTTCCGCTTCCTCTTTGGCCTTTTTGTAATCCGCAGTCCGCTTTTCTACAGTGCTCTCCATCTCCCTGTAAGCTATTTGAATCTTCTCTTCAGCGTTTTTACGGTCCGTGATATCTTCACCAATGGACTGGTAGCCTACAATCTCATCGTTTAAATTGAAAATCGCTCGGTTTGTCCATTGCATCCAGCTTGTTTTCCCGTTCGGCAGGACAACCTTGTGTTCATGGGATAACACCGGATTGGTTTTATTGAGCGCTGCAATTGCGTCTACCACCCGGGCACGGTCAGGATCCGGAATGTAAGAAAGAAAGGAATGACCGACCAGTTCATCAAAACGCTTTCCAAAATAGTCACAGTAGGCCTTGTTGACGAAAAATATTTTGTTATCGGGTAAAAAACGATTGATTGGCACTGGCGTGTCCTCCACAATCCCGCGATAGAGCTCCTCGCTGATTTTCAAGGCTTCTTCGGATTTTTTCCGTTCTGTGATGTCCGTATGGGTTCCGACCATTCTGGAGGCTTTCCCGGCTTCATCCCGGGCGACTGCCTTGCCCCTTCCAAGAATCCAACGCCAGCCATTATTTTTGGTCTGCATTCTGAATTCAATTTCGAATTCATCACATTCATTCATAATACAGCGTTCATTCCAGTCAAGCACGGCGTCTCTGTCATCTTCATGAATCAGCTCAGACCAGCTCTTCATATCAGACGGGAGTTCCCCGGACTTGAAACCCAGGATACTAAAGTACCGCCGGTTGAAATAAATTTCGTCCGTTAACACGTTGCGATCCCAGATGCCATCTTTAGAAACGTCCATGGCCAGTGAAAACTGCTCTTCGCTTTTTCGCAGTTTCTGCTCTATCTGTTTTCGTTCAATGAGCTCTTTTTCCAATGCTTCCGTCCTGAGCCAAACCTCTCTTTTCAGTCTACGGCTCCAAAAGAGCATGAGAATCAGCACCGTCCCGGAGATGAGAGGGCCGCCGACCATCAGCAATAAAAAGATCCACCGGTCTAATCCCCAGAAGGGTTTAGCCTGATTCATGCTTGTGGCCTGCCAAAACGCAACTGCTTCTGCAGGGTTTGCTGCCGGAACTAGCCGATTTTTCTCTACATGTTGGGTTGTCTGCTTTACAGGACGAGCTTCTGATTTGAAATCTGTGGCCTCGATAAGTTTCAGACAGAATATTGATAACAGGAGCGCGAGGAGACAGAAAGCAATGCAAAATCCCCGTGACATGATTTTTCCCATATCGAGTTTTTCCAAATGATTCCAGCCTGGAATGGGCAATAAGGTGTTAACTTGAGGAGAAATCTGATATTGGCAAATTGGACATTGTTGGTCAATACAATGTCCTGCCCAAAAATTAGCCCCACTATAAACCCCAGAAATGCATCGATTTTTGGTAAAAACCGGATCACTTCTTGTGAAGCAATTTATTTTCTGTGATATTCGGTGGGTATTCGAAGTTAAAAATGCTTTACGCCGGTCCAGGACGAACCATTATCCCCGGGCTTTGGGTGTATTCATTTAGGATCACTTCCACTAAGTACGTCACAGAATAAATACGGTAATGAATTAAGGAACAACATCGATAATTTAAGCTGAGTTTGATTTATATATTCCCCCTTCTAAGTAACACAGGCTGTCCCGGTATGATCCCGATGGACTCGATATGGGGCAATTGCTTGAATTGCGTAAGGAAGCCGGTGACAAAGTCGTGGAGGTCTACCGAAAAGGGAAACTGCTTCCGAAAGAGGAAATCTTCGGCTTGCCCGTGGATATGCTGATCCCAGGTGTCCGACCCTATGTGATCAACAAAGACAATGTCAATCAGATCAAAGCCAGGGTTATTTCCACCAGTGCCAACATACCCATCACAGATGAAGCAGAAGAGGCACTCTTCAAAAAGGGAACCATTGTTGTGCCGGATTTTATTTCGAACGCCGGGGGTACTATTGTGGCTTTGATTGATGCCATGAAAGGGTCTGCTGACGATGTGTTTAAAACCTCTCAGCATTGCCATTCCCAATGTCACGCTGGACACGCTGGCCGGAGCGGCGCAGGCAGCTGTGAACCCCAGGAAGTATGCAATATCCGTGGCGGAGAAGACGGTTCGGAAAAGTGGTGAATAGTTACATTTGAATATTGGCTGCAGTTTTGGGAGTCCCGGAAGTTCTATTTGGTTACTATTTTGTCTCAACAGAATGGTCTTTTCTGGGATTTGGACGAGACTGATCAACATTCCTTTTTTTGATGATCTGTATCATTAGTTGTTATTGGTTATTTTTAAGGACTATTTGACCGTATATATATTTTTTGTAAGAATACTAACCATTAGTTGCTAGAAAGATCCATCGGTCATTTGATAGTCGATAATTCCTGCAGTCTGCTCGTAACTTATTAAAACCAATTGTTTGGGAGAAATATATGTTTAAGAACGTGATAATATTTTTGTCTCTGGTTCTTTTTTCCTTTGGCAACACGGTATCTGCCGACTCAAAACACCTGTCCGGGGACCTGACCATCTTCCATGCCGGGAGCCTCTCTGTTCCCTTGAAGGAGATATCAAAGGCTTTTAACAAGATTTATCCGGATGTCAATATTCTACGGGAAGCTGCCGGAAGTCGCTCCTGTGCCCGCAAGATAACCGATCTAAAACGTCCGGCGGATATCATGGCCTCTGCTGATTATACGGTCATCGATAAGCTTCTGATTCCCGAGCATGCAAGCTGGAACATTAAATTTGCCTCCAACGAGATGACCATTGTCTATCATCATGGTTCAAGGGAATCCGCACATATTACCAGTGACAACTGGTACGAGGTTTTGATGAAGCCCACCGTCGCCTTTGGCCGTTCCGATCCAAATGCCGACCCCTGCGGTTATCGGGCGGTGCTGACCATGCAGCTGGCAGAAAAATATTATGGGAAGCAAGGATTGTCAGCTGCCATGCTTGAAAAAGACCAGCGGTTTATTCGTCCCAAGGAAACGGATCTGCTTGCCTTGTTGGAGTCCGGTACCATCGATTATATCTTTCTCTATCGGTCAGTTGCCCAGCAGCATGGCCTGGATTATGTTCTGCTGCCGGATCAGGTGAATCTCAAAAACTCAACATTGAAAAGTTACTATAAAAGTGCTTCCGTTAAGATATCCGGTAAAAAACCGGGCACTTTTATCACCAAAACGGGCGCTCCCATGGTGTACGGGGTGACCATTCCGAAAAGCGCGCCAAATCCCGACGCTGCACTGGCATTTGTCAAGTTCCTGCTGACTGAAGACCAGGGGATGGCGATCATGAAACAGATGGGTCAGCCATCGGTTGTTCCTGCCATGTCTGAAACATACCGCGCGATTCCAGCGGAGCTGAAACACTTTGCCCTTGCCCAATAACGGCCATGATCAATTCACAGCAAAGCCGTTTCGAGCCGCTTCACCTGGCTTTTATCGGGTCGGGCGGACTGGTGATTCTGTTTATAGTGGCCCCATTGCTGGGGATGTTTTTGAAAACCAGCGGTATAGAAATGATCGAAACGGCCGGGGACCCGGAAGTTCAGAACAGCATCTGGCTGACACTCTGGACTGCCATGGCGGGGGCGTTGACGTTCGGTATTCTGGCGATTCCCTTTGCCTATATTCTGGCCCGTAAAACATTTCCGCTGAAACGATTGGTGATGGGGATTATCGATCTGCCGATCGTCGTGCCGCACAGCGCTGCCGGGATCGCTATTCTGGGGGTAATCTCACGGGACACGCTGCTGGGGCGGATGGCAGAACCTCTGGGGCTTCATCTGGTTGGTGGGCCCATCGGTATCATCGCCGCCATGAGTTTTGTCAGTATTCCCTTTCTGATCAATGCCGCTCGAGATGGGTTTCTGGGTGTGCCTGAAAAACTGGAGAAGGCGGCCTTGAACATGGGCGCATCACCGTTCCGTGTGTTTTTTACCATTTCTCTGCCGCTCGCCTGGAAGTCGATCCTGTCCGGGCTTATTCTGATGTGGGCGCGGGGGATGAGTGAGTTTGGGGCGGTCGTCATCGTTGCGTACCATCCCATTGTGGCACCGGTATTGATTTACGAGCGGTTTTCCGCTTTCGGCCTGAAGTATGCCCGACCCGTTTCGGTTCTGTTTCTGATGGTTTGCTTGATTATTTTCCTCCTGCTGCGTCTTTTGTCCGGAAATAAACAAAATGCTTCAAATCGATAATGTCAGCCTGAATCTGGGGGATTTTGCACTCTCCAATCTTTCACTGGATGTCCAGGAGGGAGCGTACGTCGTCGTTTTGGGAATGTCCGGCGTGGGAAAAACAGTTCTTCTGGAAATTTTGTCGGGACTGCTGGTGCCGGATGAGGGGGTTGTCCTGCTGGATGGCAAAGACATTACCCGGTGCAGGATCCAGAACAGGCCGATCCGACTGGTCTATCAGGATCAGGCGCTCTTTCCCCACATGTCCGTGAAGCGGAATATCGAGTTCGGTCTTCGCTGTCAGAAGACCCCGGTATCGGAGAGGGCAACAATTGTTGAGGATCTTTCCCAGCGTCTGCGGATCAGCCACCTGTTGCATCGATCCCCTGGAACACTTTCCGGGGGAGAGGCCCAGCGAGTCGCTTTGGGGCGGGCGCTGGCCACAGCACCCAGGTTGCTGCTGCTGGACGAGCCGCTATCCGCCCTGGACCCCCAGTCCCGCGGGGAGATCCAGTCTCTTTTACGGGCGTTGCACCGCAACGGGCAAACCATTATTCATGTGACCCACGATTATGAGGAAGCAGTTGCACTGGCGGGTCAAGTGGTTCTGATGGAAAACGGGACCATTGTCCAGACGGGAACCCCCAATCGGGTGTTTCGAAATCCCAAAACCGAATTTGTTGCCCGATTCGTTGGCGTACGCAATTTCATTCCAGGGGAACTTATCGCCGCAGTTGCCAGGAGCGGTGATCCGGCTGTCTTTAACAGAAATGGCACCGATATCTCTATTATGACGGACAAGCCCGGCGGGCCGGGGTACTTGATGATTCGCAGCGAGGATATTACCCTGTCCAACCATCCGGATCAGACCAGCGCTTTAAATCGTTTCCGGGGAACCATCACGGATCTGGTTCCCTGCGCCGCTGGTGTCGAAGCGACGGTGGATATCGGGTTTGAGATCTCAGCCATGATCACCCGCAGGTCGATCGAGCGGCTCTCCCTGGAGGTTGGCAAGCAGATCTATATCAGCTTTAAGGCGACCGCCTGTCGATTTATTGGTGAAGAATAGCATTTGTAAACCGATATGTCGCTTTCGCCCGGTGGATTTCCCATCACTTCAATGGTCATCACCTGTCATCATTGGCAGAATCTGTTGACAGGGGTTTTGGACTGTCTCAACGGCGCGTGAAGCATCAGGAAGTTGATAAATCGCGAATCAGTGGCAATGCATGTTCACTTTCCGGATATGTCCCTTGAAGGAGCGCATTCCGCCGCCTTCACTGATAACCCGCAACAACGCTCCGGAATTTGAGCCAATAATACCGGAGAGCATGTCAACCCCGTATGGCTTGAACACCTCAGGCAGCAGGGGCGTCGAAGCTCCGGTAAGCACGACTTTGCGACAGTTAACCGCGGCAGACAACAGCTTTTCCAGGGTCAGATTGACCAGGCTCGTTGAGGTGATAATGGCAACCGTGCAGGCGGGAAGCATCTCAAAGGCGGCTGCTTCAGGGTAAAGACCCGGAGCCTTATCCGTCAGTTTTTCAAAAATATTCAACGTTTTGACCTGTGACCGGATCCCGGGAACCAGGGGGCCAAAAAAGCCCACCATCCCCACCACATCTTCCCCGGTCAGCGACAGATTATCCAGAATGTCCCCCCCGAAAATTCCCGGCTTCTGCCGGTTGACGACGGCATTGACAGTTGCCAGAGCAACGGTTCGCTCCAGCAGCTCCGGGGAGTCAACCCTATCGATCAAATGGGCCGCCTTTTGACCAATCAGCGGTGAATCACTCACAATACATCCGTCTGATAGAAGATTGCGAAAGGTCATGGTCACCCCCACGGAACCGTTGTCCAGCAACACCGCTGTATAACTCAGCCCGATTCTGACATCGGTCACCGTTAATTGACCCGCCAGCCCGGTGGCGGTTTTCTTCAACATTTCTAGGATCACGGAATGTTTCCTCCTTCTTGTTGTAAAAAAGGGATTGGTGTAGTTGAGAAAGAATTCACCCGGCTATAACGCCGCTGCGGATTATAAAAACTGGGGTTGCTCAATCGAAAACCCAGCCTGCTCTTGAGGACATGGCGGGTCGTTCCGGAACAACGCTTCAACCCACGATCTCACAGAAAATGAGTGTTGCAAAGGGTTATCCTCAACTGATAGAGAAAGATATGGAGCGATTCACCCCTTTTTTCTGAGCAGAGGCTGAGACCTGTGTGTGATTGAACTCGCAAGACTCGGTGCGATTCTCTATTTTAACATCTTTTGGAAAAACAATGTCTGATAGCGATAAAAAACAAAAAGTATTGATTCTGCTGGGTAGTCCCCGCAGGAATGGGAATAGTGCCATAATAGCCCGTGAGATAGCCAGGGGCGCAGAAACAGCAGGAGCGGAGGTTGAATCTCTGTTTATCCAGGAAATGGATATCAAACCCTGCCAGGCTTGCTGGGCCTGCCAGAAGCCTGACAGTAAGGGGTGTGCCATAAAGGATGACATGCAGGCTGTTTTTCCCAAACTGATAGACGCAGACGCCTGGGTGATCGCGACCCCTGTGCACTGGTTTAATATGTCAACCCAGACCAAGCTGTGGCTGGATCGCTGTTTCGCCCTGGCAAAATACGGAAAAGATCCCTTCCGGAAAAAAATAGGCATTGCCATTACATACGGCGATACCGACCCTTATACATCAGGTGCGATCAACGCGATTCGCAGCTTTCAGGATTCTTTTCGATATGTGGGCGCAAAAATCGCCGGGATCGTCTATGGCAGCGCTTTAAACAAAGGTGAGATCAGCCAGAATGAGACTGTTTTAAAAGCTGCCGTCAAGCTGGGAGAAAAACTGGGTCGATAACCCATAATCATTCGTACCCCCCCCCTGTTTTCCGGCCAGTACCGGCGTTTTTTTTCATGATTTGTTGTGCCTGGCTGGACATGCTGGTCATGATGCCTTGCAGGGCAGGACAGTCTGTATGGTGCCGATTACCAGCGCGGGGATTCGTTTCTTCATACTGTTTCTTCATCTTTTGGTTTCCGGGAGGTCAACGTGGGAAAAATGAACGACGTTTTAATACTGGATGCAACAGCGCAGGCGGAATTGATCAGGGCCGGAAAGGTCCAGTCGACTGAATTGGTAGCGTCTGCCATCGAAAATATTGAGAAACTGAATCCAGAACTGAACGCGGTGATTACACCGATGTTTGAAAAAGCGCTCGAGGCGGCGGGAAAAAGGACTCCCGGTGGAGTATTCTCGGGGGTGCCGTTCCTGATGAAGGATATCGGTGCAGCGGTCGCCGGGACCCGAATGGCGATGGGAACTGCCCTGTTGAAGGACTATATTCCTGAGAGGGACAGCGAGCTGACAACCCGTTACAGAAAGACCGGCCTGATTATACTGGGAAAAACCAATACCCCTGAATTTGGTTTGGTGCCTACCACGGAGCCGCTTCTTTTCGGCGCGACCCGCAATCCCTGGAACCTGGACAGAACGACGGGCGGTTCCAGCGGCGGTTCAGCAGCCAGTGTCGCATCCGGGCTTACCGCCATGGCCCATGCGAATGACGGGGGCGGCTCAATCAGAATCCCCGCTTCCTGCTGCGGCTTGTTCGGGTTGAAGCCGACCCGCGGCAGAAACCCCCTGGGACCTGACTTCGGTGATATCATGTCCGGTATGGTGTGTGAACATGCCGTTACCAGATCGGTCAGGGACAGTGCCGCTTTGCTGGATGCCACCTCCGGGCCTGATATCGGGGATCCTTACTGGGCGCCCCCGAAAAAGAGACCTTTTCTGGAAGAGGTGGGCGCTGATCCCGGGCAATTACGGATTGCCTTCAGCTCGGAGCTGGTCACGGATGGTGACGTGCATCCGGACTGTATCGGCATTGTCCAGCAAACGGCGAAACTCTGTGAATCCCTTGGACACGCCGTGACCGAAGTGATGCCGCAAATTGAGGCGAGTCCGGAACTGCTTGAGGAGAGTTTTACCAGGGTCTGGCTGGGTGGCTGCGCGGCTACGATTAATGCCATCGCACGCATTTCGGGTATCCCTGCCAGCCCGAGTCTCTACGAACCGCTGACCTGGGCGCTGTACGAAAAAGGACGCCAGTACAGTGCTGCGGACTATCTGAATGCGATGACGCTCATCCAGAGAACCAGCCGGGACATCGCGCGGTTTTTTGAGACCTATGATCTGTTGCTGACGCCTGTTCTGGCTGAGCCGCCAGTCCCCCTGGGAACATTCACGGTCTCCGGAAACGACCCCATGGCAGCCTGGGACAGGATCGTCAAGTTTGCACCCTTCACGGCCATTTATAATGCAACCGGACAGCCGGCGATGTCTGTTCCCTTATACTGGAATGACGACAACCTTCCCCTCGGATCCCATTTTGTTGGCCGGTTTGGCGATGAAGCCACGCTCTTTCAACTGGCTTCACAACTGGAACAAGCAAACCCCTGGGTCGACCGCAAACCCCTGGTTCATATCAGCCATCTTTAGGGGATAAGGGATACGGTAGCGTCGCATACGGATGATTCCCGGCCATCTGTCCTGCTGCTCACGAGGAAAGGGTCTCTGAAAATGGCGGTGGGGAGTCGATCAATCTGCCGGCTGTTGACTTTCCGGTGGGTGGGCAGTATCCAGGATGGTGCGGATCGCAGCAGCCAGAATATCTTTTTTGATCGGTTTCAGAAGAAACTGCCTGATACCGATCTCCTTTGCTTCTTTTTCTGATATGGCACTGCTGAAGCCTGTTGCCAGAATGATCGGCAGCTCCGGCCGGATGCTCAGAATCTCCCGGGATAAAGCGGCCCCGGACAGGTTGGGCATCGTCTGGTCAGTAAAGACCAGGTCGATGGATTCCGCCTGATCGCGGACGGTCTGAAGTGCCAGCTCTGAATCGTGAGCCACAGATATTTTGTAACCGAGTTTCTGCAATACAATCTGGTAGAATTTGGCCAGGGAAAGTTCGTCCTCCACGATCAGGATATGCTCCTGTCCCTTCGATTCTCCGGCATCCCGGACGGCGTTCAATTGGGGTTCGTTGCTGACAGTCGGTAAAAGGAGGTGAAACGTTGCGCCGATACCGGGGGCGTTTTCCAGAACGATGCCACCCCCATGGTTTTTAGCGATCCCGTGAACCACCGATAAACCGAGTCCAGTGCCCTCTCCTGGCCCTTTGGTGGTAAAAAACGGATCGAAGATCCGCTCGGCGATATCGACATCGATCCCACCCCCGGAATCGCTGATCGACAGTTTCAGGTAGTCTCTTTTCTGCAGATCCGGAAGAAACTGACGGGCCTTTTCAAAGGGGCATGCTTCAAGACTCACCTGCAGTGTTCCGCCATCTTCTTTCATGACATAACCCGAATTGGTGCAGAGGTTGATCACCACCTGTTCGATCTGGATCGCACTGGCAAAAACCGGTGCGCAATCCGGCTCAATCTTCTGCTCGATCTGGATTGTCACGGGGAGTATTGAGCGCATCATTTTCAAGGTATCCTTGATGAGCGACGAAATCTGAACCGGTTTAAAATTTCGATCTTCAATGCGGCTGAACAAGAGAATCTGCTTGACCAGATCGGTTGCCCGCTGGCCCGACTTGTACACCTCCTCCAGCAGCCCTTTCTGTTCGTTGCCGACGGTCTCATCATCCAGCATCAGTTCCGTATATCCCAGGATAGTACCCAAAATGTTGTTGAAATCATGGGCGATACCACCGGCAAGCGTTCCCAGGGCTTCCATTTTCTGAGACTGCTGCAGCTGTTTTTCCAGTTGAATTTTTTCAGTCACATCATGAATGATACCGACGTAATGGCTCACTTCCCTGGATTCCCCCATCACCGGTGATATGGTCACTTCACCCTCGAAACGACTGGCTTGGCCCTGTGTCGCAATGAGCCTGCATTTCCACATGTTGCCGGACTGCAGGATTTCAGCTGCATTTCCGTTTTCCTCCAGATAAATGTTCTCGCGCAGAATGACGCGATAGTCCCTGCCGAGGAGTTCTTCACTGGTCTGCGCGACCGCTTTTTCAAAACCCGGATTGACATATTTAAACAGACCGTCTTTTCCAATAATAAAAATACCTTCCGCGGCCTGGGTCACCGCAGTTGCGAGCTGCTGTCGCTGCCGTTCGGTCTGCTGGTGGTTGGATATCTCTTCCCTCAGCCGCAGGTTGGCTGCCTGAATCTCGAGCGTCCGTTCCTCAACCCGCTGCTCCAGCTCTTCATTTAATTCCGACTTCAGCTGGTCTTCCCTTTTCAACCGTCGCAGCAGGCTTTTCTGGGCATCCAGTGTCTGCTGCTTCAGGTGGTTGATTCGATCCGCCAGGGCGATGGAAAGCAGCACGGCTTCAATGGCCGAGGATATCTGGATATTGTGGAATGTGAGAAACGTTTCCGGGATAAAACCGATGATCCGAATCGTGGAAACCAGCATGCTGATTAATGTCAGGAAAAAAGCGATAAAGAAAAATCTGGCCGGCCGGATGTTCTTCCGGAGACAGGTAAAACCGGCATACAGGATCGATAAAACAAAGATAATCTGAAACGGAAACAGATTGGCAAAGGTGCGGTTGCTGACGAACAGGCCGAAGATCATTGCAAAAACGGCGATCAGGACCAGACCTGACAGAATCTTGTCAAAACGGGGAATATGTAACCGGGTATTGAGAAAGACCCGGGTAAACAGCAGCAGCCAGAAAACCGATAAACTGATGGAAATCCGCATGGCGTTGTTCTGGAGCCAGGGCGAATTCGGCCAGATGTATTCATACGCCAGTCCATTGGAGATGGATAGACTGAATGCGACACAGGAGATGTAAAAAACATAGTAGATATAACTGCGATCACGGAGCGAGAAAAAGAGAAACAGGTTATAAATAATCATCACGCCGATCATTCCGTAGTACAGCCCCAGAATGATCTGCTCATTGTGGTCTTTCCTATAAAAACTGCCATGTGTCCAGAGATTCAGGGGAATGACCATCGTTCCTTTTGTCTCAAAACGCATATAAAACGTCTGCTCCTCATCGGTCATCAGGACCAGAGGAAAAAGAAAATTCCGATGCTTGAACTCCCGCTTGTTGAAAGGGGCCAGATCACCGCCTTCGCTCATGTGGTAGGTTCCGGATCCGGATGGATAATAGTACCGGATCTGATCCATGTAAGGGCGTCCATATTCCAGAAACCAATACTTGTTATTCGTTTGATTGGTTAACCTGAAACGAACCCAGAACGCAGAATCGGTATAACCGGCATTCAGTGAACCTCTATCGGCGGGTTGAAACTTCTGATCAAACGCTGCAGAGGAGACATCTTCTATGGTCCAGCGTTTTTCCTTGTCCTCCAGAATATCCAGGGAACGCCCCAAAACGTAGGCATCTTTGCCTGCTTCCAGGGTCAAAGCAACTCCAGCCGGGGTTAAGGGGGGAATGACCGGGACCATGAATACCAGCAACAGGATTTGAAATAGTCTGGGAAAATGTCTCCACATGTCCGTTTTTTCTCGATTGAGCAGATGATAAATGCTTTTTTCCTGAGTGTCGGGTGAATGTCGGTGTATATGGACAAATAACACCTTTTAAGATGAAGCACAAAGGAATAATGTGATTTATTGAGACTTACATATCTTGATTTAACAGGATGATAGGAGATAGGGTGGCGTCTCTCCTTTCTGTCGTGCCATTAAGCGTGAGATAAACCGTGCCGGTCGGGCAGGTTATACCCGCATCGGCGTAACGTCCTGCCAGTGGCGGATTCCGGGTTGCTTCCTGCAGGATCCTGAGTGGGAGTTCCCCTGTTGCCGGATGGGGAAAAAAACACTACAGTGAGATATCCGGTTACGCCCAGAGAGCAGTCAACAGCCTGAACTTGAGCGTCACTATCAACCATCAACCAGCATCAACCAAGAGGAGACCATGGATCTTCAACTGAAAGGAAAAAGAGTTATCATTTCGGGTGGAACACGGGGCATTGGCCGGGCCATTGCCGAGACATTCGCCGGCGAAGGCTGCAACGTGGCCATCTGCGCCCGTAATGCCGCTGACATTGAAACAACGGTGGCCGGTCTGCAGGCGAAAGGCGTGTCCGCATATGGCGCAGCCGTGGACATATTGGACGGTGCCGCATTCAAAAACTGGATTGTCCAGGCCGGTGAACAGATGGGTGGAGCGGATATCCTGGTTTCCAACGTCGGGGCGATGGCCATCGGTCCGGGCAAGGATGCCTGGGAAAAGAATCTCAAACTGGATGTGTTCGGCCTGGTCAACCTGGTTGAAGCCGGACTGCCCCTGCTCAAGCAGGCAGCCGCCGAAAACGGCGATGCCGCCATCGTGGCCATCGGATCCACCGCAGGTACCGCCGCTACCGAACCTTCCGCCTATGGGGCCATCAAGGGTGCCATCGCCCATTACATCAAGGGGCTCGCAAAGCAGAACATCCTCGGGAGAGTTCGCGCCAACGTGGTCTCCCCGGGAATGGTCTATTTCGAAGGCGGTATCTGGCATAAAATCCAGCAGGGATCCCCGGAATTCTATCAGACCTCCCTGGCTCGAAATCCGTCAGGCCGCATGGCTACCCCCCAGGAAGTGGCCAATGCGGTTGTCTTTCTGTCCAGCCCATGCGCTTCCTATACCACCGGTATCAACATGATCATCGACGGCGCACTGACAGACCGGGTCAACTACTGAGGATATCCAACACAATCGTTTTCAGCGGAGTAAAACCATGCCTGCCAACAAGAAACACACGCTTTCTGTTATTTTCAACAAGACCTATCGCTCCATCGTCAAGGGGGAAGGGGTCTATCTCTGGGACGACCAGGGCAAGCGCTATCTCGATGCCAGTGGCGGTCCCATTATGAGTAACCTGGGTCACGGATTGGAGGAGATGGCCGAAACCCTCTATAACCAGGCGAAGAAGATCGAGTATGTGTTTCGCATGGATTTTACGTCCGAGGAGACAGAAGCAGCCTGTACCGGCGTCTGTCAAGCCACCGGTGGTGACATGGAGCGGGTCTTCCTGGTCTCGGGGGGGTCGGAAGCCACGGAAACCTGTATCAAACTGGTTCGCAGATACCAGATCGATGCCGGTCGACCGTCCAAGTTCAAGATCATCTCCCGCTGGATGAGTTACCACGGCATGACGGGGGGCGCCATGAACCTGTCCGGCTTTCCCTTCCGACGCAAGGACTATACGCCTTACGTATCGAACAATTTCCACATCCCGCCGGCCTATTGTTATCGCTGCTGGTTCAACCAGAAACCGGACACCTGTCACCTGGAATGTGCCAATGCCCTGGAAACGGAAATACTCTGCCAGGGACCCGAGTCGGTCGCAGCCTTCATGGTCGAACCCATTTCGGGTATGTCCCTCTGTGGTGCCGTTCCCCGAAAGGATTATTTCCAGCGCATCCGCGAGATCTGCGACAAATACGAGGTGCTGCTGGTGATGGACGAGGTGATGACCGGTTTTGGTCGCACCGGGAAGTTCTTCGCCTACGAGCATTTCGGTACACCACCCGATATCATGGCGCTGGGCAAGGGACTTGGCGGCGGATACTTCCCGGTCGGGGCTGCGGTTTTGAACAAACGGGTCTATGACACCATCGCCAATGCCTCCGGACGTTTCATGTCCGGGCATACCTGGGCCGGCAATCCCATGGCCGCCGCTGTTATCTGCAAAAGCCTGTCCTATCTCGAAGAGCATCAGCTGATCGCGCGCAGTGCAAAGATGGGCGAATACCTGGCCCGGAAACTGGAAGGGCTGCGCGCCCATCCGACGGTCGGTGATATCCGGGGTGCAGGCCTGATGCGGGGCATCGAATTTGTGCAGGACAAGGAGACCCGGGAACCGCTGCCCCCTGAAAAAAGGTTCTGGGCCATCCTGCATGAACTGGCCCAGGAGCACGGGCTGGTCATAGAGAGTTCGTCCGGCTGCGACAGGGGCCAGGCTGGTGACCAGGTGATGTTCGGTCCGCCCTTCATTATCACGGAAGCCCAGATCGACGAGGCGATGGATATCTTCGAACAGGTGCTGAGCCAGGCGGAAAAACAGATCGGGTTTTAAGGGCGTTTTCCTTCCCCCGCAGACAAAAGCAGGTTCATCATGGCGTTGAACGTAGTTACCGGGTGGCTGCTTACGCGTTGCCGAAAGCCTGTTCAGTCAATTGGGGTGCACCAAAAACAAGTGGGTATGTGATCATAACCGCTTCAAGAGGTTATTTATTCAGAAAAACGCATGAATCCATCCTTGGAGCTCCTGGAATCCATCCCTGGCTTCCAAGGTTTTCTGAACAAACAACCTCTTTCC
>Ga0180009_10004445_pt1 | contig 15465 bp, 18 predicted proteins | sample OS_PC_MetaG_FD_123537 | JGI IMG/M metagenome (GOLD analysis project Ga0180009, IMG submission 123537) | Groundwater microbial communities from the Aspo Hard Rock Laboratory (HRL) deep subsurface site, Sweden - OS_PC_MetaG | ecosystem: Environmental > Aquatic > Deep subsurface > Groundwater...
AAATTGGACACTCGTTGAATTCAGGAATTTAGGAATTCAGGAATTTAGGAATTGTAATATGAATCTTTTCCTTATCTTAATCCCTCAATCCCTAAATTCACAATTCCTCAATTTGGCTCCATACAGCCATTATGATTAGGATGGTGTCCAAAAATCGGACCTAGTTCTTAGATCAAATAACGAGGTCTGAAGTTAATGCAATTGATCAGGGCTTTTCTCTAAATGCATCCTGAAGCTCCTGTGCCAGATTCTCCAGGATAGAGTCAAATTGTCTGCGCATCTCGATCATGCTCTGTCTCATGCGGAGGATGACCTCAACCCCTGCCAGATTAACATCCATATCTTCAGTGAGAATCTTGACGAGCCGAAGTTTTTCCAGTTCACTGGATGTATAGAGTTTGGTTGAGGTGTCTCCATTGCATACCGAACAGATAATCTCCTCATCCTCAAGCTCAATGAGGAAACGCTCCTCGACCTCAAAGACTTCCGATACTTCAGTTATTGTCCACAATTCTTTTGTCATAGAGTCGAGATTATCCTGTAATTTGTGTTTTTGGGGATATTATTAACCAAGGAGCCTATTCAAAAATCCCTTTGTCAATTTAGCTTGACCTTTAACAAGGAGTTCAATCTCTCCATGATCCAACCAGATGCCCTGACAATCCTTGCATTTGTCTATCATCACGTTTTGATAATTGATCTCTTCCAGTTCTGAACCGCATTTCGGGCACTTCATCCAGTGGGTTTCCTTTTGGTGGCACCTGGCCTCCTCTTCCCGCTTTTTGTCAAGCTCACTGCGCAGTTTTGTAACTTTTTGAGACTCCAACTTCATGAAAAATTCATCTTCCCTGTCGCTCGGTTTATAAGGCGCCATGTGAACCCCCTCCTTTTCTTTTAGACGCTTGTAGTGGCAGGGAGTATACTAAAACAATCGCTGCCCGTCAATAACTGCACATTCACACATTCGAATAACCAGAGGATTACATTTTTGTCCAAAAATATTCTTTCTGTGGGAAGACGGAGAGAAAGGTCTCTGATACCCAACACCGCCTGATTGAATGGAACTCAATGAGGATTCTACATTAATCAGACGCTAAAAAAGTCCATATTTTCAATTGTAATTCCGTTGCTACCCCCCCGGCTATGCCGGGGATAATGTCGCTGCAGGATTAGGTAGATGCTGGAAATTGAAAAATAGCGATCATGTTAATCCGGTTTATCCGGTCTGAAAAAAAAGGTTGACAATGCCTGGAAAAAACCATATAAAAATAACCAATCTAATTTACGATGAAAATCCGAAATAACCCCGGCAAGATAAAAATTTCCATTAAAAATACATTCTTTATTTAAAAAAATACACAGTTCACCCCATTTACTTGAATATAATTTTTAATTAATTTTAAACGTGACCTTCAGACCACACACGACATAGCCCTTCGTTTAAACCCATACAAATCCAATAATTCGTTTTAAAGAAAACTTGATATGAGGTCACCATACCGCCGAGGACTTTTGCTTATGAAACCTAAATTTATTGCTCTGGTTGTGGTGATCATTCTGGTTCTGATATTTCTCATTCAAAACACAGGGGTTGTTACCTTACGCCTTTATTTTTGGAAAATTTCCATTTCCCAAACCATTCTGATACCTTTGGCCATGGCTTTCGGATTCGGCCTGGGTTATTTTGTTGCCAAATTTACTGGAAAGGGCCAAAAAAATAAGAAGGCTGAATAGTGGATACATTAACCTAAAAGGTCATGTTCGAAATGGTAGGATTATTTGTGGTTGAATCTTTTTGCTAACCCAATAAAAGGAGGAAATGGTATGGAAGTCCAAGCAGTCGTTACAGGTGCATGGAATGCATTTGCGGTCAAAATTACGTCCTTTTTGCCCGAATTGATTGGGGCGATTATTATCTTTGTCATTGGATGGATCATCGCCAAATTGGTGAAGTTGGGCGCCGTGAAGCTTCTCAAATTGGTCCGTTTTGATAAGGGAATGGACAGGGCCGGGATCAAGGGTTTTTTAGAAAAAGGAAGCATCACCAAACTCCCATCAGAGATCATCGGCTCGCTGGTCTATTGGTTTATTATGATTCTGGTCCTCATCGCCTCCCTTGATGCCTTGGGTCTGCCCATTGTCTCGGATATTCTCGATGATATCTTTCTTTACATACCCAATGTGGTGGCCGCTATCCTCGTGTTGTCCTTGGGAATTTTACTCGGGAACCTCCTTTCGGCCGTCGTTCGTACGGCCGCGTCTAATGCAGGATTGGCGATTGCCGAGGGGCTGGGAAAAACCGCACTCTACGCGATTATGTTCTTTTCGGGTACCATTGCACTCGTCCAGTTGGGCATCGGTGAGGAGGTTGTAACCGCTGCCTTTGTTATTGCGTTTGGGGCTGCGGCACTAGCCCTTGCGCTCGCCTTCGGACTGGGAGGAAAGGATGCGGCTGCCGAGCACTTAAAGCAGTGGTTGGAAGGGAAGAAGCAGCCAAAAAAATAGTGGCTTCCGGCGCATTTTCCATTCTTTTAAAATAGAACAGAAATCAAAGAGGAGAATGATCTGTACTTGAACGGAGAGGGGCCCAGAGAGGTCTACTCTCCGTCTTCTCATTGTAGAGCTATCCTCGGCGATACGTTAAGCCTGGTATGATTCCAGAACCAACGCAGGAGGTGCAAAGTGGGCGGTTACGTTAAAGGCGTAATCTTAGTCGTTGTTATTTTGTTTTTTATTACCTTTGGTGTAGAAAACAGTCAACACGTCCAGGTAAAATATTATCTCAACACCCTTACTATCAATTTTCCCCTCTATGGGGTGGTTTATGTCTCCATCATTATCGGGATTATTATCGGTATGATCGTAGGATTTCGTTCGAGGCTCCATATGAGGAAAACAATCAAAAACTTGCAGAAGGAGAACAGGGAACTGATAGAGGGGGTAACGGAGGAAGAAGGTGATCAACGGGAGGCGGTTTGATATTTCTTTCTCAACACAATACTCACCCTGTATTTTGGGGCTAAAACAACTCTTTTACTAAATTCAGAACTCCTGAACTGGCGTAATTTCAGATGTTACAATTTGGGTGATATTACGTAAAATTGCCCTTATTTAGGGGACGAACATGGACTTTAATTGGCTTACTGTAAACAAGCTCATTGATCCGGGCACCAGCGTAGGGGCTATTACCCTGGCCATTGTATTTACTGTTGCCGCCTGGGCTGCATGTGTGGTTACAACCCGCCTGGTTCAAAGGGCAAGCTGGGTGATGGGAAGGCTTAAGCGGCAAGTGGATGAGGCGGTGGTCCGTTACATTATGCGGATAAAAAACCTCTTGATTTTTCTTGTAGCCGGTCTTTTCTACGCAAGCCTTGTCCCAGGGCTCAGGGCATTAATGGGCACCATGGTGGCCGGTGCTGGTATTACTGCTTTGGTGGTGGGCTTCGCAGCCAAATCAACGCTGGCTAATCTGATCTCCGGACTCTCTTTGGCTGTCTATAGGCCTTTTCGCATCGGGGATAATATATCAATAGATAATGAGTTCAGTACCGTTGAAGACATCACCTTGCGTCATACCATAGTGCGAACGTGGCAGCACAAGCGCCTCATCATACCTAATGCGAAACTCGATGAAATGATTGTGACCAACTTTAGCATCGTTGACCCCCGCATGAGGTGCACCGTTGAATTTGGAGTAAGCTATGATACCGACATCGACCTGGCCCGAAGACTAATTTTAGAAGAAGCAAATAACTGCCCCCACCGCGACAAAGAGGCTGAAGAGCCTTTGGTGAGGGTTATTTCCCACGGCGATTTTTCTATCGGCTTGAGGGCATACGTCTGGGTACCGGAAGTGGATGACTTCTGGCTGGCCAGATTCTGGCTCTTAGAACATGTCAAGAAACGCTTCGACAAGGAGGGAGTGGAGATACCGTTCCCATATCGTACCATGGTCTACAAGAAGGACCTGCCCCCTCCGCGCAGGGAGGAGGTTGTTGCTTGACAAGGAAAAGATTGACGGTGATGAACTGAAAGCCCTCAAAGATTATTTTTAGGGTAGTAGCTTTCAAAAAACCGCTTTTCTGCGTCGGCAGTGCCAATTAATATCATCTCGTCATTTTCCTCAAGAGGAATTGATGGGTCGGGGTTGATATTTAGCTTGTCCTGTATGTTAATGGCTATAACACTGCAACCGGTTTGTTTCCGGAGCTGGTTTTCAGCAAGGGATTTGCCAACAAGAGACGGGTGTACTGGCGCACGAAAAACATTCAGCCCTTCCTCAAACATCAATACCTCATCCGGTTTCAAGAGATTAATTATTGTGTTGGCCCCCATGGAAGCATAAGACATAACCAGGTCAGCTCCCGCACTATGTAATTTGGACATATTTCTATCCAGGTTTGCCCTGCTGATAATCTGGAGGTCGGATCGTAATCGCCGGCAATAAATGGTGAGATAAATATTCATAGCGTCATTATGTGTGGTAATTATGACGGACGGCGCCTCCCGTATGCCAGCCTTGTACAGGGTATTGATATCCGCAGCATCGCCATGAATATACTTTTCATTGGTTTCAATCAATTTCGGATTCTTCTCCACAACCATATAAGCAACCTGACTCTTTTCCAGGGCCTCTGCTGCAGCACGCCCGACACGGCCTCCACCCAATATCAGGACAGGGGCATTGGTTGTGTGATAGATGCGATAAAGGCAGAAGATCTCATCATATTTATTTAGCTGTTCAGCAGAACCGGCCAGCAGAAGGACGGTTGTGGAATTGATTCGAGTCTGGGGCTGGGGGATTTCAAATCTGCCTCTCTCCCAGATACCGACGACTGTCATGCCGGTTTTCTCCCGTAACTTGCTTTCAATAAGGGTTTTTCCTTCGAGAGGTGTGCGCATTGCAGGGGCCTCAGCAATAAGAAGCTTATCGAATCTTCCAATGACATTCGCCCCCATGCTCACCCCAAGCGTTCTTCGGGCCAAAGATTTCCCGAGTATCTTCATGAATTGAAAGACGTGAGTACTGCCTGCGAGCTGAAGAATGTCAATGGAATCATCCGCATCAGCATTGGTAATGATGGGTACTTTTTCTGATATCTCCCTTACCGTAAAAGCTATGTTTGTATTCATCATATCATCATTGTTGGCAACCACCAGGGCAGCGTTTTGTATACGAAGGCGTTTATATGTTTCCGGATCACCCGGATCACCCACTACAACTTTGTAGTTCAAGTCATAAAGCTCTAATGCGCGCTGCAAATCCGTTGCGATAATGGCATATTCGTAATTATATTGATTCAATTTTTCAACAAGATTTATTGTAATAGGGTCAAAGTTTGTAAGAATCACATGGTTCGATGTATTCTCAGGCAATTCACGCGGTGCTCTCGCTCTTGATTGGGCCTCGAGCCATGGGGCATAAAAGAACTGTATGAAGGTAAAAGGGAGCATGACGAGCAAAAAAATAATCCCGGACATAAGTACAATAATTGTAAAGACTTTGCCTAAATCGCTTGTAAAAGTGATATCACCGAAGCCAAGGGTGGACATCACAGTAAGAGTCCAATAGAAACCTGTAACCCAGCTAAATTCTCTATCTTCAAAAACCATTATGAAATGAAACAGAATACTGTATATTATGACAATAGCCGTTAAGGCCAAAAGAAACCTGAACAGGAGCTTGAAGTTCCTCTTTGTTGTCCTGCTTCGAACAAAGTAAATTACCTGGGCGGGAATAAATTTCACTAAAAATAGCCTCTCCTGCTGCTTTAGAAGAATTCTAACATTTAAATGACATCTTTTGTGTCTTTCCTGCCCGTCTACGGGACAGGATCTTCATATAGAGCAAGGTTCTGAAAATTCATTCAGATTGGAATCCGTTGCTCGGATCTCAGTCTCCCAATTCCGAGGTTTAAAAAGCGCTCTTCTCAAACCTCTTCTTTAAAATGATCTATCTGGCTCTCCAGACCAACCACCTGATCCACCGGCAATACGAAAGCGATGCCTGTGCCGGGTTTTTCAAACTGGCCTGCCCTGTAGATTGCCTTCATGACCGCTTCCACCAGATGTTCCCCTATCAGAAACATGACCAAATCTGTCTGTGCCTCAAGGATCAGCCCAAAAAAGCTCTTTGCCTCATGGATGCCCGTGCCGCGCCCAGGAATAATCGTGGCGCCGGTGGCGCCGGCCTCCTTTGCGGCATCCACGATACAATCGGTCACATCGGTCTTCACGGTCGAAATGATTACTTTAAATTTCATTCTATCTCTCCCTCCTGGACTTCAAACGTATTCTTGCCCACCATCCAACAAACTGAACATAACCCATCACCGTTATCATTGGAAACAAACTTGCGAAGGCGATCAGGCCAAACCCGTCCAGGGCCGGGTTGCGCCCAGGGATGGTTGTAGAAAGCCCGAGGCCCAAAGCCGCAACTAATGGAACCGTCACGGTAGACGTGGTCACCCCTCCGGAATCGTAGGCAAGCGGGATAATTTCTTTTGGTGCAAAGATGGTCTGGATCACCACGATAATGTATCCGCCCACTATATACAGGAAGAGAGGGGTTCCGGTAACGATCCTGAAAGTCCCCAGTGCAATTCCTATGGCCACCCCAAACGCTACGGCAAGACGCAATCCCCATTGGCTGATGGTCCCCCGGGAGACCTGGTTTGCCTTGTAGGCAACTGCAATGAGTGCAGGTTCTGCTATGGTGGTGGCAAAACCGACCAACGCGCCAAATACATAAATCCAGCCGTAAGCCCACCAATCCGGTCTTTGGGGTGCTGTTTCTGATCCGAAGACAAACTCAGGGGCTGAGAGCTGTTTGGCCATGATCTTTCCCAGCGGGAAAAGCGCTTTCTCCAGTCCCACGAGGAACAGGGTCAGCCCTATCAAAACAAATACGAAGCCTACGACGATGCGCTGCCAGTGGGGGATGGGCTGGCGCAGTACGATGAGTTGAAAGCCCAGCATAAGCGCCAGCACGGGAAAAACATCCCGGCACGTAGCCACAAACGTCTGTCCAATTTCAAGCAACATATATATCTACCAGAAGGTCTTTACGCCAAAAACTACCATGCCAAACCCCATAACAAAAATCATGGGAAGGACGGAAGCAAAAGCAATAAGGCCAAAACCATCCACAAGTGGATTACGGCCCCGGATAGAGGAGGCAAGGCCGACTCCCAGGGCGGTTACGAGGGGCACCGTGATCGTGGAGGTGGTCACGCCTCCCGAGTCATAGGCAATGCCCACGATTTCTTTCGGGGCTATCATGGTCATAGCCATCACAATGACATAACCGCCGATAATGAGATAATGAAGGGGCCATCCGCGAAGAATCCGAATTATGCCTATGCTGATAGCCAGACCTACGGAAACCGCCACTGTGAGGCGCAACCCCAGTGCGTAGGATATCCGGGTCTGTTCGTCAGAGGCAATAATATTTCCCTGGGCCGCCACTTGTGCAGCAGCCTTTGCAATGGCAATCAGCGCAGGTTCGGCCACTGTGGTGGAAAACCCCAGGGCAAATCCGAAGATCAAAAGCCAGGCAAGGCTGCCTTTTCGTGCAAAGGCCAGGGCCAGGGCCTCCCCGATGGGAAACAGCGCCATTTCAAGTCCCTGGACGAACAGCATGAGCCCGACTATCACCAGGAGCGCGCCCGTGAGCACTTCCAGGAGTTGGGGAAAAGGCTGTCGAATCACTGCAAGCTGAAAGACAGCGATGACCAGTATGATGGGCAACAGGTCGCGGCCGGCTTCTTTCAGGTTGCGAAATAGCTTCCTAAGGAGTGTAAGGATAAGATATCTAACTTTAATTTTCTGGGGCATCAGTAAACGTCCCCCTTTAAGACAGCATATCTCATGAGTAATTCAATAGGGCTCCTCGCCCGAGTCGCCCTTCCCTTTCTTACCGTTGATTCCAGCCTTTCCAAGGCTCATGGTTTCTCTTTTAAACTGAATTCCAGCTTGGGCGGTTCGATCTTCACAACCTGAATACGGTCGTTGGGCAAAAGTATCTGGTCTCGCGTGATAGGAAAGATTCTTCTGCCAAAACGGGCCATAGAAAGATCGATCTTCGCCAGTACATTTTTCCCGTTAAGGGAACTGGCATCCTTTCGGAGGCCCCGGACCGTGATCTGAACTATCGGTTCTAAGGGTTCAAGTATTTCCATCTGATCTGGCAGGTTCTTTGTTTCCAAAGGGACGCTAATTGTTTGCTCAAAGTCCTGTTGCCCAGCGAGCAGCAACCACAAGAGGCTGACCAGAACTACGGTCCCCAGCTTTGCCCGCCAGCGGTTAACCAGGAGGAAACGGATTCTTTCCCACCATTTTTTTTGGGGAGCACTGTAAGGTGTGACTGCTTCAGTCACGAGTTGAGAGAGCTTTTCCTGGCTATCCACATGGATCATCTCTCCTCTCCTGGCAACAGATACCTCCCCACGTTCCTCCGAAACAACCACCACCCATGCATCACATCGTTTAGAAAGACCCAGAGCTGCCCTATGTCTGGTTCCCCACTCCTTTGGAAGCCCCTCATCAGGGCTCAGGGGAAGATAGCAGGCCACCTCCTTTACCCGTCCCTCCCTGATAAGCACGGCCCCGTCATGGAGGGGGGAATCTTTCTGAAAAATACTGGTGAGCAGTTCCGGGCTGGGGTCTCCCTCCAATGATTGGCCTGCTGTAACCCATTCCTTAACCTGGTCAACGCGCTCAATGATTAGCAAGGCGCCGATTCTTCTGGGGGCCAGTGAAAAAATGGCTTTGGCAAAGCCGGATATCCACTCGCCTGGGGCAGAGAATTTCCATAATCCGATCGCCTTAAGAGGATTCACCCGTTCTAATACCTGGCGTATCTCGGATTGGAACAGGATGATAAGCAGAAGTACAAGTACCTGCCAAAAGATCTGGAATACCCATGTTGTCATAAAAAGTCCCCAGGTTCGAGCCAGGGTAAATACAATTCCTAAAGCCAGGAGCCCCACCAGCGCTTTGAGAGCCTTGCTACCCTGGAACCAGAGGTACAAATGATAGGCCACCACTGAAAGGAAAAGTATATCCAGAATATCCTGAAATCGCAGATTGGTAATGATTGCTATAAGGTGCATACTCATGTCTCCACTTAATCTTATTAAACTACCATCACTGCTGGTGCGAACCTGACTCAGAGTGTAGATGGTAAGCCAGCATACCCATTTCATATCTCCTTTTCAATATAAATCTCTCGGACCCGGGTCTGCGCCTGAACAGAATTGAAATCTTGCTCCTTGACATCGAAGCTTCGGCCACTATATGATTTTGAGTAAATAGTACTATGATATGCGTAACATTTTGGCTAATTGAAAAAATTATTAAGGACAACCGATTCCGGGTTGGAATCAAATTCGTCAAGAGATTACACTCCACCCTTATTCTCGCGTGCGGGTTAGAGGAGAGGCATATGAATTGCCATCATTTGAAACATCAAGTAAAGGGAGTCGGATTGGCCGTCGCTCTGATTTTTGGTCTTGTCAATTTTTCGACAGTATGGGCAAAACCGCCAAGGGACGAATTTATCAGGGGCTATATATCAGCACTTGTGGAAAACAATCTTTTTCAGATCACCATTGAATCGTTCCAGGTTCGTGACGGTGCGGTCTATCTGAAGTGTCAAAAATTATCGGAGGGACAGCAGAATAGGATCTCTAAAATAATCCTTAACATTGAAGGTGTCCAAGGAGTTGAGGTCCTCACCAAAGGGGTGCCGTCAATTAACAAAAGCGAACAAAAGGAGCAGGTAAAACTAAAAAGAGAACCGGAATTGCCCACCTTTTTGCTGAATGATAAACTGTTCCAACCCCTCATTGCTGATCCACGCTGGCCACACTTCTCCGCGACATATCAACGTTATGTTAATGACGATCAACTCAAAAATGTAGCGGCAACCAGCTTTGGCGAGTCATTTAGCATATACCGATTTAATGGGCCGTGGGACTCGACCATGGAATTCGGCATACATGCAGGGGTATTTGCTGTATTTGATCTTGACACCCAATCTTTCGATCTTATCAATGCGGACTATCTTGTCGGCATCCCCTTGACAATCAAGAAGGGTAACTTCTCAAACATGACCCGCTTATTTCATCAGAGTTCCCACTTAGGCGATGAGTTTCTTTTGCGCGGGCAAACCAAAGAGCGAATAAATCTGAGCTACGAAAGTCTGAATAGCGTTTTCTCCTACAATCTACCCATTGGGTTGCGGGTATATGCCGGCGGCGGCTATTTAATGCGCAGAGATCCCTCTGACCTGAAACCGTGGTCCACCCAAGCAGGACTGGAGTTTCGAAGCCCGTTGACCTGGATGGGGGATGCACTAAGACCATTAGCTGCGATAGATGTTCAAAACCGCGAGGAAAGCGATTGGCACACTGATATTTCGATACGGGCGGGTATTCAATTTGAAAATCCCGATTTCCTAAGCCGAAAGATGCAAATTCTGTTGGAGTATTATAATGGGAAATCACCCAACGGACAGTTTTTCGAACGGAACGTAGAGTTTTACGGCGCCGGAATCCATTTCTTTTTTTGAGGCTTGGATATGTGGTTGGGAATGCAGGGTTGGGAAAGGCCCTAATCATCATAGGCTTGGCTAATGCCATCTCTGTGCTTACCAGTATCTCGCTGTCAGCTATTGCAACTAACCTTAAGGTCAAGGTCGGCGGCCCCTATTATATCATCAAAGATCCAGATAAAAGCATTTCTCCAGAAGATAAGGGCAAGCCTAAGGAATCGTCCGGTTCAAAAGAAGAGAAAAGTCCGGATAATGAGGATCAGTCAAATTAATAGATACAATACCCGGCCACTACTTATCACCCTCCATTACCTTGTATTCTGTCACCTTGATAAATCTTTTATCGTCCTTTCTTCTGACTTCCCCGATGACCTCCACCTCTTGTCCGACGAAAGCCTTTAGTTCTTCACCTTTTTCTTGATTCTCGATAAAGTACTCACCTTCTCCGTGGGTTGAAATGCCCACGGCAACCACGTTACCATGTTCATCCCAATCAATGGGAACAATGATTCCTCTTCCCCTGATCATAGTCATTTTTTGCTCCCAATAATGGTTAATGATACCCTTCAAGCATTTCATGTCATGTTTAAAAAATTTGAGCTGGGCTGTAAATTACTTTACAGCAACAAGCATGCCAAATCTTTAACTCATTAGGGTATTAGATCAATAGGTCCTTAAATCCCGCCGGGTCCTCCTTGTACATTTTTATGGCTTTTTTGCACCCCATACTTTCAACTATCTGAATGCCCTTTTTGAGATGCCTGTATTGCTCAAACTCCATCTTTGATTTAATATCTTCCTCGATCAAAAAATCGGGTAAATTGTTAAGGTGTTTTTCTAAAAACTGTGGGAACAGCAAGTGTACCAAGCCTCCCACAATTGCCTCTTCCACTGCCATCCAATTATCCACAATTCTCTCGACTTCTCCAATGCTATCGACACAGTTTGATTCCAGTTCGTCTTTAATTGCACTCTCGGTGTGTTCCCTCAATGCAATATGCAACGTTTCTTCGACAGGGACAGAAAGAGCGGTATAAGGATTTCTCGCGCTGTTTTGCCATATGGTGTAATCATCCCTTATGAAACGGAATTCTCCGTTTTCTTCCATAAAAATGTTCGTTGTATAAGAGCCCACCTTGCCAGAGAAAACCGACCCTCTCAGTTCAATCACTGCTTTTTTGCGCTTTTTGTTAGAAAATGCGTACCGTGCAACATATTCCTTTGCCAAATTATGAACTAAGAATGCCGTCACACCCTCATCTGATATTTCCGGTCTTTCTTCAAGTAAAGTCTGTAGGTTTTGGTAGGGATTACTGAGTTCGGTTTCTACCAAGGTGTATTCAATTACATCATTACAGTAAGTCTCGAATAGGGTCGCATACTCTTTTCTTGTTTCAGGCACAAAAACAAATCGGTAAGAGAGTTTATCGAGTCTCCATTTAAGCGCTTTGTCGTCGAGGTCTTTTTGGATCTTTTTGATCAAAGCTGGGTGGTCATTAAAAAACTCAATATTTGCTCTATGACTGTCTTCGTCGAAGTCCTCCTCAAAATCGTTAAAGACATAAAGGGGTGATGGCTTGTCATCAGTTTTAATGAGCTCTACCAATCGAGAGTAGTCTCTCTGAGAGTCAGGTGCATGTGGGACTATGTATGATGTTAGTAAAAGCAATAGGAAAATTATCCCAGATCTCACCAATAAATACATTTCTGTAATTTTCACTACATTTCGTCTCCGTTATCCTTACTATGATTCCCGGAACGTGCGATGTTTTACCTTAATGGCGATTGAAAGCCTTTGATAGACGGCTTTTAGCTTAAGAAAAATTAAACAAGACTTATAGCTCAACATGTCCATTTCCTAACCAAATCCCCATTAAAGGCACCTGATAGGATTATCGGCAAACATAAGCAATGACTTTAGGTAAAAAAATCCTGGGAAACTGATCCTGCATTTCAGTTAGGTCTCTAATTGGAACTGATAATTCCGATAGATTGCAATATCAGAACTATGCGTTCTCATTCCAGTTTCTTCTGTCATTTCAAAGCATTAAACCTCTTATTCCGAAGTTTTCCGGAACAAAAGCCCTATTTTGTTACAAGGCATCGGAACTGGTAGTTCCGGTAGTCTTTTGAACATTGAAAATAAAGCTATATATTTCAACTCGTTAACTCGTGGCACGCCCATTGCTTTAATAAATCAACAAAGTGTTGGCTTTTAATTTATTTTAGAACAAGGAGGATTTAAAAATGAGAAGAAATGGAAAGAAATTGGTTATTGGCATTCTTGCACTGGCTTTGGTTGCTTTTTTCGCCGGTCCAGCTCTATCAGGAGACGCCATCACCATCACCGGGACAATCAACGCAGATAATCAAATCGTAACCGATGATGGCAAGATATATGATGTGGTGGACACTGAGAAGGGCGGTGAAGTGATCGAAATGATAGACAAGAAAGTGAAAGCAACGGGGACTGTTGAGGAAGGCGAAGGAAAGATGATGATTAGCATTACTGAGTATGAAGTGATCGAATAATCATCCTTAAGGAACATTCTTGAAACGAGAGGGGGCCGAGAGAGGCCCCCTCTTTTTATTTCTACCGGAGAAATTAGCTATGCCGACCTTGATGGCCATTTAGTCCTCATGGACGATCCATCCACAGGTGCTGTCATCATATTCCGTGAGCCACCACAACTCAAACAGTTGATCCGTGATGTTGACCCCCATGCATTCGTAGTGGTTACAGACACCCTTTAGGTAATGGGCCGACGTATAGGTAACCAGCCGCACAGGTGAATCCTTGCAGATGGCATATGAACCCTGCCAAAATAAGTTAGGAAGAGATTGCAGAATCAAATTCTTAATTTAAGTTGGCCCTCATTTCCCTATGTCGGCTTGGCAGGTGTAAAGGCAAAAACTTCATGGTTGAAAAAGATCTCACCGATAAAGAGCTGATTCTCTCCTTTCAGCAAACCAAATCCCAACGATCACCGGCCACCAGTCGTTTTGCCAGATTTTGGATATTGCCAACCCAGTCTGTTTTGCATCCCAGCTTCTGGAGCGCTTGGTCGATCGATTCAATGGTGTCGGCACGATCAAACTCAGCGGTCTCCTCCTCACCGAATCCATTGGTGATGTATTCTTCCCGAAGATCGTAAGTAATGCCAATCTTCATGCCCTGCCTCCTTCCCCTGTGCAGCGGCTTGTTGCATTGTACGGCCTGTCTGCCCCGATCCAATCCCCGGGATCGGGATAGCGGTAAGTGTTTCCCTCATAGTTCTTGAGCAACAGATCATCTCCATCGCGGCCTACGATATATTCGGGAAGCAATGGGATTTTACCGCCCCCACCAGGGGCATCGATCACATAACTGGGCACGGCATATCCGGTTGTATAACCACGTAACCCCCGGATGATCTCCAATCCCTTTCCCACAGGAGTCCGGAAATGAGATGATCCCAATATAGGATCGCACTGGTAAAGATAATATGGCTTTACCCGTATCTTTAGGAGGCCGATCAGTCTCTTCATGGTATCTAAATCATCATTGATACCAGAAAGGAGAACAGTTTGGCTTCCCAAAGGAATGCCTGCGTCCGCTAAGCGGTCACAAGCGAGCGTCGTCTCAGGCGTCAACTCGTCCGGGTGGGTGAAATGAATGCTAATCCAGAGAGGATGATACCTCTTCAGCATCCGGGTCAGAGCAGGTGTGATCCGCTGTGGTAACACTACAGGAGCCTTGGTCCCTATCCGCAAGAACTCTACGTGACGGATTTTACGCAACCTCGAGAGGAGCCACTCCAGAATTTCATCGGACAGCGTCAGGGGGTCTCCCCCGGAAAGGATCACATCCCGGACAGCGGGAGAATTTTCGATATAGGCGATGGCCTTTTCCCATTGCCCTCTATCGAAGGGGAGTCCTTTTCCATTGCCTACCATGCACGAACGAGTACAGTAACGGCAGTAGGTGGAACAAAAATCCGTTACAAGGAAAAGAACACGGTCAGGATAGCGGTGCACCAGGCCCGGCACACAAACGAAACTGGGCCCGTTTGATACAAAAGATTTACGAAGTGGACCCCTTGACGTGCCCGAAATGCTCCGGAAAGATGAAAGTAATCAGTGTGATAGAGGATGAGAACGTCACCCGCCTGCCTCGCCTGGTAATGACTTTATGGGCTCTCAAACGGAGTGTCGAGGAGTTGGCCTGATATCTTAAGTCCATTCCGAACGGCACTGGCGGGCAGGTCAAAAAGATACTCAAGCACCTGGGGCTTTGGGATCAGAAAGCCAGACCACCACCCAAAGCCAATTCGCCACCAATGGCTCCACAATATCATATCGACTATACGGATTCTCAACTTCCTCCACGCCCGACAGTTGCGCCCACAATCCCGCCAGGCGGGATAGTCGGATTTTGCTTGACACACAAGGCCGAATCATCTATAGTTTGCCGTCAAAAAAGGGACTTCTTATCAAAAAAAAGCGAATTTGACGCCCTGGTCAGAACCTATGACGGTGATTTCAACCAGCTTGGGTTTTCTTATAACAACGATTTTGTCCTTTACAAAGCAAAGGGCTGCTCAAAATGCGGCCATATCGGCTATGCGGGAAGGACGGCATGACAACCCTCATGCAGGAAGGCATCAGAAAGATCTGTCTGGGCCTGACAGATCTTTCCCAGGTGAGGCGGGTGTGCATGCAGTAGAAGGGTCCGGTTGCCATCTCTGGAATGGGTCGCATCCCTTGGGGATTCATCAACCCCTTTCCGATTTTTCCTAATTAAGCTACTATAATCATTAGAAAGTTTTCCCTTGATTTCCTGAAATTTTCAAATATGATCCCCATAACCTAATCGTCAGCATTACAAGATCGAAATCATGGCAAAGGTACGCTTCGTTGCCCTTCAAATA
>Ga0180009_10004446_pt1 | contig 15464 bp, 15 predicted proteins | sample OS_PC_MetaG_FD_123537 | JGI IMG/M metagenome (GOLD analysis project Ga0180009, IMG submission 123537) | Groundwater microbial communities from the Aspo Hard Rock Laboratory (HRL) deep subsurface site, Sweden - OS_PC_MetaG | ecosystem: Environmental > Aquatic > Deep subsurface > Groundwater...
CCAGTCTCCACCGGAAATCTCGGCAGGCAATCTCGGGACTGTGGTGAAGACCTTTTGAACCGTTTCCTTGTTTTTCAGGGGGTTACAAAAACAATACCCCCCGAATAGCGAAAGTCGGGCTAGCTTGTCAGCAAAGCGGCCGGGTGAACGGCCCTGGTTTCAGACTAGCAGCAAGCCATGTCCCTGAATGATTTTTCTTGTGTCGGGATATTACCTGGTCAACAACTTCATTTTTCGCCATGACCTGATGCCGGAAAGGCCCAGCATACCCTGCCGCGGTGTGAAGGGTTCTATTCTGGCTTTCGCCTGGCCCGGACGCCATGGAATGGACAGGTCGAAGTCGGGGTGAGGTTCATGAAGCCATTGGCCTGTCATGAACCGGCCCCGTGATCCCGGTTCGGGCCGTCAGCCGGGTCGAACGGCCCGGCCCGGCGTGGCGCCGGTCAGCCGGCCGCCGTCAACCACGGGCCGGCCGGCCACAATGACGAAGGCCATACCGGAGGCCCCTTGGCCAGGCTCCTGGTAAGTGGACCGGTCTTCCAGGGCCTGGAAATCAAAGATCGCCAGATCCGCGTCCGCGCCGAAGGCGACGCGGCCTTTACGTTCCAGGCCGAACCGTCGGGCCGCCTCGATCTCCATTCGGCCCCGGATGTCGGACCGGGTCAGGGTGTCGATGACGCCCTGGCAAACGCCGATATGAAGCGGACCGTCCCAGCCGCTGGCCGGATCGACGACCCGACCGTTTTTTATGACCCGATCGAATTCATTCATCAGGTCCTCCTGGGGCCCGCGCAAGGGCCAGTCCCCGGACCTCGGCCGGAGACTCCCGCGTCTGCCGGCCCCAGCCTTCTGTTTTCCCATTACATCATCTGGTAGGGGTCCACGTCGATGAACATGCTGACCCCCGTGCCTTTAAGGCCGGGGCGGACCCGGTCCAGCCAGCGGGCCGTGAAGTCGTGCAGGGCGTTGACCCGGGGGCCGCGGACCAATATCTGGAAACGGTGTTTGCCCACGATCTTGGACAGGGGCGCCGGGGCCGGCCCCAGGATTTCCACGCCGGACCCGGGGTCGGACTCGGCCAGTTCCCGCCCGGTCCGGGCCGCGATTTCAGCGGTCTGACGGGTGCGGTCCTCGTCGTTGCCCTGCAGGCGGGCCAGGATCAGCCGGGAGAAGGGGGGATAGCCCAGTTCCCGGCGCTGTTCGATTTCGAGGTCGAAAAACCCGTCGTAGTCGTGCCGTTTGGCCTTGAGCAGGGCGTAGTGATCCGGGCTGAGGGTCTGGATGACGACCCGGCCGGCATCCTCCCCCCGGCCGGCCCGCCCGCCGACCTGGGACAGGAGTTGGAAGGTGCGTTCGCCGGCCCGGAAGTCGGGCAGATGCAGCCCCAGATCGGCCTCGATGACCCCGACCAGGGTGATATGGGGAAAGTCGTGGCCCTTGGTCACCATCTGGGTGCCGACGACCACGTCCAGGGTCCGGTCCCGCAGTCCCTCGAGGATTCGGGTCAGGCCGCCCTTGGGCCGGGCCGTATCCGCGTCCAGCCGCCCGACCCGGGCCTCGGGAAAAGCCTTTTGGACCTCCTGCTCCACCCGTTCGGTGCCCAGGCCGAGGTAACGCAACCGTCCGGAGGAGCAGGCCGGGCATCGTTCGGGGGGCGGGATATCGAACCCGCAGTAATGGCAGATCAGGCGGCGTGTTTCGTCCGCACCGTCAGGGTGCTGGTGCAAGGTCAGGCTGACCGAGCAGTTGAGGCATTTGATAACATGGCCGCAGGCCAGGCAGACCGGCAGGCCGGCCAGGCCGCGCCGGTTGATGAAAAGCAGGGCCTGACTGCCCTGGTCCAGGGTCTCCTTGAGGGCCTGTTTCATCATCGGCGTTAGCGCGCCGCGGCGCCGGCCGGAATCGAACCGCAGGTCGACCACGTCCACCCGGGGCAGTCGTCCGCCGCCGACCCGGTTTTTCAGGGTCAACAGCCCGTACCGGCCCGTGAGGGAGGCCTGCCGGGACTCCAGGGACGGCGTGGCCGAGCCCAGGACGACCACGGCGCCGCTCTGCTGGCCGCGCAGAACGGCCAGGTCCCGGGCCTGGTAGCGGAGCTTGTCGTCCTGCTTGTACGAGCCGTCGTGTTCCTCGTCCACCACGATCAGGCCGATATCTTCCAGGGGCGCCCAGACCGCGGACCGGGCGCCCAGGACGATACGGACCTGTCTCCGGCGGGCCTTCAGCCACTGGTCGTAACGCTCGCCGTCCGAAAGCCCGGAATGGAGCACGGCCAGGTCCTCACGGAAGCGAGCCCGCAGGAGCCCTTCCATCGAGGGGGTCAGGGAGATTTCAGGCACCAGGACCAGGCCGGTCCGGCCCAGGTCCAGGGCCTGGGCCAGGGCGGCCAGGTAGACCTCGGTCTTGCCCGAGCCGGTTACGCCGTGCAGGAGAAACGTCCGGTACCGTCCGGCTTCCAGCGCCTGGTTCAGGACCGCGCCCGCCGCACTCTGTTCGGGACTCGAGTCCGGGACCCGGCCGTCGAAGTACAAGGCCCGGCCCAGGGCGTCCCGGTAGACTTCCCGTTCCTCGACCCGAATCCGATCTTTGGCCTTAAGGCGGCGGACTATCTCGCCGAGTGAAGGAAACCGGTCGCGCAAGTCCGGCATGGGCTGGGGGCCTTGGTCGGCCAGCAGGTCGAGCAGTTCCCGCTCTTTCGGGCCGATCCGAACCGGCGGAGCCTGTCCCGGCCATCGAAGCGAGAGCCACTTCCGGGTCCGGGCCCGAACCCGGTCGGACTGGAGCCGGGTTTCGATCCGGACCCAGCCCTTGGCCTCGAACCGGCGAAGCAATGCCAGGGCCTCGCCCTTTTCCCGGGCCAGACGGGCCATGGTCAGACCGGCCGGGCGGTTCAGCCGGGCCAGAAGTTCGGTTTCAACCCCGCTGGCCGGGCCCTGTTTCAGGATTCGTTCTCCCCGGGGCGTCAGGCGGACCGTTTTCCGGCTCATGACCTTCAACCCGGCCGGAAGTGCTTCGGCGATGACCAAACCCAGGGGGTAGTGGTAATACCGGGAGGCGAAGCGAAAGAAGGGGATCAGGCCGGGCATGAAAAGCGGTTCGTCGTCCAGGGGCTGGAGTATCTCCTTGTACTCGATCTCCCCGATCGACGGGTCGACGGAATCGAGCAGGTCCAGGACGTATCCGGTCACCCGGCGCGGTCCGAAGGGCACCAGGACCCGATGGCCCAGACCGATCCGTCCCGTCAGGTCCGGAGGCACCAGGTAATGGAAGGTCCCGGCCGCGGGTACGGCCACGGCCACTTCGGCCAGTGGAAAGTCCGGGCGGATCATTCCAGTTTCTTCCGGAACCATTCCATCATCTCTCGGATTTTGATCAGGTCCGGGTTCCGGGAGGGGGCCTGTCTGGCGGGCGGGGCCACGGTTTCCCTCACTTCATCCAGGTCGAAGGGACGGCCCGCGGTCTTGGGGTCCAGGTCCAGGTTCTCGAGTTCCAGGGTCACGGCCGGTCCGTCCTCGGGCCGCACGTCCAGCCGGCCCGGCCAGTCCACGGTCTGGCGGTAGGTCTGGTAGTCCGATGCGGAGACATGGTACCCGGGCCGCCCGCCCCGGGGGGGCAGAATGAGGCGGGTCAGATGCAGGGTCTCACGGTCGAACCAGACCTGGGGCGGTCGCGGGTCGCCGGAACGCGCTCCGATCACGTATACGATTCGCTTGTCGTCCCGGCCCAGGGCCACCTGTCCCGGATCGATACCGAAAGCGGCCAGCATGTCGCGCAGCCGGGTCGCGTCCGCTTCGACCAGCAGCCGAAAAAGCAGGAAAGGCTGGGGCCAGGGCGTGTCCGTGGCCTGATCCCCGACCATGACCAGGGTCTTCAGGCCGGCGGCCAGAAAGACTTCCTCCCGGTCGGGCCAGGACAGGTTCAGCCGAATCCGGTCCGGGGCCCGGAAGAAAACGATCTCCCGGACCCCGGGGCCTTGATCCGAAGCGGGCGGGGGGGCCTCCGGCCCGGACGGCCCCGGGGCGGGGATGGCAAACCGATAGGTCGCCTCGAGGGCCTCGATGTAGACCCGCCGGGCCGTGATTCCGGTCAGCAGTTCCTCGGCCGAAGGCAGGTAGGCCGCGAGCGGGGCGGGACGGGCCAGGAGGATCGCGACGACCAGGAGGACGAAGCCAGGCCCCGCCGGCAGGCCGGCCCGGGCCAAACGCTTCAGCCGCCGGAAAATGAAACGCTCCGGCACGATCTCACGGCCGCCGGAACGAACGGCGCGGCGGGCCGGATCGATCAACGGAACCGCCTGGGCTTGAGGCCGTATTTCTTGATCTTGTAGCGGATGATCCGTTCCGTGGTCCGGAGCAGCCGGGCCGCTTCGGCCATGTTGCCCCGGGCGCTCTTGAGGGAGTCGGAGATCAGGTCCTTTTCCACCTTGGCCAGGATGTCGGTCAGCGAAGCGGTCATGCTTGAAGACGAGGCCTCGGCCGTCTGCACGGTCGGCGGGAGGTGGTAGGAATGGATGACCCGTTCGTTCGAAACCAGGACGGCCCGTTCAATGCAGTTTTCCAGTTCCCGGACGTTGCCCGGCCAGTGGTAGGCCATCAGGGCGTCGATGGCCGGCGTGGACAGCCGGCGGACGTCCTTTTTATGCAGGCTCGAATATTTCTCCACGAAATGGTCGGACAGGAGCAGAATGTCGGTCGGCCGCTCCCGGAGCGGCGGCAGGAAGATGGGAAACACGTTGAGGCGGTAGTAAAGGTCTTCGCGGAACTCGCCCTGGGTCATGGCCGCCTCGAGGTCCCGGTTGGTGGCCGCCAGCACCCGCACGTCCACCCCGCGCGTCCTCACGTCGCCGACCCGCTCGATCTCCCGGGCCTGAAGCACTCGCAGCAGTTTGGCCTGAGCCTCGACCGGCACGGACCCGATTTCGTCGAGAAATATCGTACCGCCGTGGGCCAGCTCGAACCGGCCGGGCTTGTCCTTGACCGCACCGGTATAAGCGCCCTTGACGTGGCCGAAAAGTTCGCTTTCCACCAGCGTGGCCGGCAGGGCCGCGCAGTTGACCCGGATGAAGGGCATCTTGGCCCGAGGGCTGTTGTAGTGGATGGCCGTGGCCACCAGCTCCTTGCCCGTGCCGGATTCGCCCCGAATGAGCACCGTGGCCGTGGACTGGCAGACCTGGTTGATGAGGTGGAAGACCTCCTTCATCTTGTTCGAGTTGCCCACGATGCTGTGGGTGGAGAACTTGTCGGCCAGGGCCATGGACAGGCGTTCGTTCTCCAGCCGCAAGGCCTCCTGTTCGAGCTGAAAGGACTTGAGCTTGACCGCCGTACGGGAGATGACGGAAGAAATGACCGTCAGAAGCAGCAGGTCGGCCTGGAGGTCCGCATCGCTGGTGAAAACGCGGTCCACGGACAGGGTGGCGATGACCTGCTTGTCGGCCGCGATGGGCACGCAGATGAAGGAAAGGTCCTGGCCCTTGCCCCTCGCCCCGGTCCGGTCCAGAAACAAGGGCTCGTCCTGGATGTGCGGAACGACCATGGGCTGGCCGGTCTCGACCACACGGCCGGTGACGCCCTCGCCCGGCTTGTACCGGCCCCGGTTGATGGCCTCGCTGGACAGACCGTGGGCCACCACGACCTGAACCTCGTCCTCGTCGGGTGAAATCAGGGTGACGGTGGGGCGGAGCATGCCCAGGCGATTGGCCAGAATGGCCAGAACGTCGGACAGGGCCTGGTGCAGGTCCAGAGTGCCGCCGACGGCCATGGCCACTTCATACAGGGCGGCCATTTCCTCCTGACGGGTCACGTCGGGCGTCCGGGTGGCGGTTGGGGTCAATTTTCACCTCGCTGAGCCGCGGCCGGAAGGGCCGGCCGAACAGCTTCGAAGCATCCTATCACAAATTGACAAAAATGTAGGCCATTTTTTGAAATAAAAAACCTGATTCCCGGGGGCGGGGCGGCCTGGAGTCTCTGGAAGGGCAAGAATGATCGTCGCTTCGCTCATTCGAAGAAACGGCTGCCCGTCCTGGTGAGGGACCGCACGAGGCGGATAAGTCCCGTCCGCCCGGAAGCTTCCCGGTCGCCACGGGTCCCCTGGGTCATGGCGTGAAGCCCGCCCTCGGGTAGTCCGAAGCACCGTCAGTCCGGGCAAAAACGGCCCTCCGGCGCGCAAACTAAGCGCCGAAGGGCCGGAAGGAATAAAATGACGGCCGGGCCTATTTCATTTTCTTTTCCAACTCGGCCATTCTTTTCGCGGAATCGGCCTTCCAGCGCTTGCAGTCCGGGGCCATGTCCTTGGGGCAGGGCCCGTTGATGGCCTTTTCCAGGATGGCCTTGGCCTTGTCGTACTGGTCTTCGTCCATGTACCAGTCGGCCAGGTAGTTATGGGTGTTGTACCGGTCCGGCCCGAGTTCGAGGGCTTTCATATAATTGGGTTCGACCTGGCTCTTGTCCCCGCCGCCGAAGCCGGGCACCTTCTGGTTGAGCCGGCCCAGGATCATGTAGGCCCCGCCGCCGTTATAGCCCGGGTCCAGTTTGATGACCGCCTGGCACTCCTCTTTGATGGGTTTGACCAGGGAGAGGCTTTTGAAGATGCCTTTGGCCGTGCCGTACAGTCCGTAAACCACGGCCAGCCAGTAATGGGGGGCCGGGTCGTTGGGGAGGAGCTTGGTGCCCTGCTCGGCCGCCTTCATGGCCTCCTCGTAGATGGGCAGCTTCATGTCCTTGTCCGCGCTCTCACCGACCCAGTACAGGGCCCGGGCCAGCTTCCAGGCGGCCTCGCCGTTGTTCGGGTCGGCGGCCAGGGCCTGCCGGTAAGTCTCGACCGCCATCTTGGCCTTGGCCGAATCGCCCCGCTGGGAGTACCAGTCGTCGCCCTGCTTGACGAGTTCCTTGCTGTCCGCGGCCAGGGCCGGACCGAAGCAGAGCAGCAGGACCGGCAGCACAAACCACAACACCATCAGTTTCTTGCGCACGTTGCCTTTACCTCCGTTCAAAGCGGTTTTTACAAACGCGTCACCGGCCGGGCCGGTGGACTGAACATGCAGGGCGGGTGCATTCCCCGCAGCTTTCCGCGGGGTTGGCCCGCCAGCTAATATAGGTTTTTCTTCCTTACATGTCGAAGATTCACCGCAGCATGCCGCGGGGAGCTTCAACCACGATTTCATCGCCGGGACGGACCTCACCGGCCATGACGACCTTGAAAAACAGGCCCTCCTTGGGCATGACGCACTGGCCCACGGCCTTCATGATCGCGCAGCCCGCGTGGCAGGCCTTGCCGATCTGGGTCAGTTCCAGGACCGCCTCCGGGCCGATGCGCAACCGGTCACCCATGCCCAGCCGGGAAGTTTCCAGCCCGGTCGTGGTGATGTTTTCGGCAAAGTCCCCGGGGGAGACGTCCAGGCCCATGGCCCGCATCTTGTCGATGCTTTCCCGAGCCAGCAGGCTGACCTGGCGGTGCCAGTCGCCGGCGTGGGCGTCGCCGGCCAGGCCGTGGCCGATCTCCAGACGGGCCGACTCCACGTTGTCCTTGCGGACTCCCTTGGTTCGGCTTACGGATACAGCCAGCACCCGCACGGGCGGCGGCTCCTCCGGGTAACGGTCTGAATTCCCCATGGCGACCGAATGTTAGCATATTGACACCCGCAAGGGAACATGGTAAAACGATTTTCCTTGAAAGGAGGGATGGCCGAGTGGTTTAAGGCGGCGGTCTTGAAAACCGCTGTGCGAAAGCACCGTGGGTTCGAATCCTACTCCCTCCGCCAACGATCCGCTGTAGACCGTCTCGAAAACGGAGAGATGGCCGAGTCGGCTGAAGGCGCTCGCCTGCTAAGCGAGTGTGGGGTCAAAAGCTCCACCGAGGGTTCGAATCCCTCTCTCTCCGCCATTCTGGTACTCATTGCCCCGGGGTGACCGGGGCTTTTCTCTTTCCGGCCCCAGGTCAAGGGCAGGAACGCACCCAAGCGCAAAATCCGGGGTTGATACGGCTGTCCCCTGAACGGCCTGCTCCGCCAGCTCCAGCCTCCGCCCAAATCCCGTGTGAGCTTGTCCTGAGCGCAGCGAAGGAAATCCCTCTCCCGGCGCTATATCTTGGCTTAGCAAGACACCCTATTTGTCCGGATCATGAATAACGGTTCGGGGCATGGACCCGAAACCCTGATCGTGGCCGGCTCACCGGGCAGAGCCGGCCACGCGGCCTGATGTCAGTTTTTCTCGCAGCAGTCCGAATGGAAATAGGGGCTGACCGGCAGGGTATGGATGCGCACATCCTTGACCCCTGATGTCTGTATGGCCAACTCCCTGATCCGGCCGGCCAGTTCCGGCGATGTGGTGATGTTGATTTTGGCGTCCACGGTCACCACGCCGTTTTCCGCGTGGGCCTGGACCATGGGGTAATCACCCACCAGACTGGCCCTGACCCGCGCCGCCAGAAGCAGATCGTCCAGAACCTGCTGAGACTCCGGAGTGGATTTGAACTGATCCAGTTGGGCGGTTTCGCGGATGAGGTTCACCGCGTCGTCGACTTTCAGCTTGTGCAGGTGGATGACGAGGTCGTACAGGCTGGAGTCCGAGGTATCCACGCCGTAAAGGCGCAGACTCCACTGCTTGCGAGCATTATCGTCCTTGTGCAGCCGGTCCCGGGCCTGCTCCTCGGTCAGGTGCTCGGTCTCCATGGCCAGTGCCACCCGGTCCTCCATGTCGGCCTGGATGCGCACCTTGAGCACGTGAGACACACCCCCCACGCCTGTCAGGCCGGACAGGAAACCGACCGTGGCTCCCAGACCAAGCGGGAGGAAAATGTTCAGGCTGTGCCCGGCGATGGGCAGGTATAAATTCCAGGACATGTGATAACCGTCCTTCAATCGAAAAGCCGGACCTGAGCCGAAAAGCAGGCCGGCCTGTCCGGGGCGCGAGCAGGTATCCGCAACATGGCGCCCGCGAAAAGCGTTCCTATCCCGGATGGGCGGCGGGCCCCGGGAAACCTCCAGTCACCGCTGGAGGAGGTCACTTTGGCATGAAGTCCTGAAAGCGAGTGGGAGGAGGCGTTTCGATGCCACTATGCAGGGGTTCCGGAGGTGGGCCTGTCAACGGGTTTTGCCCGGTTTGGCTGAGACAGGCGCTTCCCGCGCGGCGCCTCAATCATGATTTGGGCGAATCAGTGGGACATCGCCTCCCTTCCAATGGCTCGGGCCATCAGTGGGTCCAACATCGAGCGACTTGCCCTGACCCCGCAACCAGGGGATGACTGTGTGGTTTCGATCCGTCGGGTGTCACCATTTATCCTTTATTGTAATGACTTTAGCACTCAGGCTCCTTCCGCGCAAGACCCTTCGGGGAAAAAAACAGGGAGACACGTCCGGCGTTCGGGGGACAAATTACTGTCCCCGAATGCGAACGTCTCGAAAGAAATGTGTCCCCCGAACGTGTCAGGCCTGGCTTTATTTCCCCTATTCAGGCGGACGGGGAGGGGCGCAAGGCGGTCAAAACTCCGCCGCCTCCATCCAGTCCGGCAGGCTGGCCCTGATTTCCGCCTTGAGTTCCTGAACCGCATCCTCATCCACCTTGCCCTGTTCGAACAGGAACTGGTAGAATTTCTTGATGCTCGCGGCCATGCTCTTGACGTTGGCCGGACTGGCCCACATCGCCTTGCGCGGAAACCAGTATTCGAAAAAAAACAAAATGGCCGTATCCCCTTCCGGGGGACGAACCGGGTCGTAGTAGAGAAGGTAGTGGTTGATGTAGAAATCCACGTTACCGAGATGATTCTGAACCGTCTTGGGTTTCAACCCCTTTCCGGTCAGCCCTTGTTGGAAATCATTCAGCAACTGGTCGTTTTCCCGGCGGATTTCATCGCACTGCCGTTCCCATTCCTTGTATTCATCCGTCATGACACCTATCCTCACACCCGCTCGGCCATAAACCCCGAGTCGTCCCCGTTGTGGATGCAAATCCGGCCTTCCAGCCTGCCTCCACCCAACTTTACCCGGCCCCCGGCCACTTCGGCCACCTCTGCTCCGGCTGCTTTTAACCTATGGGGGCTGGAGCAAAAGCTCGCCCCGGATGCCTGGGGCAGTCCGGACCCGTCATCCGAATACCTTGACCACCCGGACCAGGATCAGCAGCACCAGCGCGGATATCCCCAGGAACAGGCCGCAAAAGGCCACGGCCAGGTTGAGTTTCCCCGGCCGGAAGGCCGGTTCAACCTGGCGGGTGACGCAGTGGATGTTGAGTCCGAAAATGAGCGGATAGTAGAGCAGTCCCATGGATACCGCCAGCAATACCAGGGCCACCGGCCGCTTGATCACCGTGGCCATCAGCAGGCCGACCAGGGCCACGAGGACCACGTAGACGGTTTCGGCGATACGCACCGAACGGGGACGGGGATTGAAGAGGCGTTCGATCAGGTTGCCGAACAGACGCAGCATCCCGTCCATGGCGCTTATGTAGGTTCCCCAGAAGGCGGCCAGGGCCGCGAGGATGAATACCGGGAATATCCAGGCGCCAAAGCTGGCGGTATAGATTTCAGCGAGGCGAACGGAGACGTCAATCCCTTCCGGCACCACGCCCCGCGGTTTCAGGACCACCGCGCCCATGGACAGGAAGACCAGGGCCACCAGGAAGCTGATGGCGAACCCGGTCCGGATGTCGGTCAAGGACTTCTTCAGGGCCGACAGTCGCTTTTCCGGGGCATCCCCCCATTCGCTCCGTTTTTCCTGAGCCCATTTTGACAAAAAGATGCTGATGGTCGGGTCCGTGGGCATGCGCAGAACCGCTACCAGAACCAGCATGAACGCCGAGGACAGCATGATGTCGGGGACCAGGCCCCGGGCCGCGGCGCCCGGAGACGGGGGCGAAGTGGCGAAGGCGAAGATGGCGATGACCACGATGACCATTGTCAGCAGTTTGGCGATGCGTTCCACCACTTTGTACCGCCGGCTGACCACGACGGCCAGGGTCAATAGAAAAACGACAAGACACCACCATTCGAACCCCACGGACGGAATTCCGGCATACAGCGCGGACCCGGTCATCCCCAGCAGGGACGCCATCAGAAGCGGCGGCGTGACGAACATCAAAACCAGAAAAAACCAGTAAACCCCCTTGCCCAGACGCGTGCGGCCGTACCCGTCCAGTAGGGAATCCCCGGTGGCCACGGCGTACCGGGGCCCGTATTCGAAATTGGGATAATACAGGACGTGGACCAGCAACACGGCCCATAGGACGCTCATGCCGAAAAGAGCCCCGGCGTAGGGCAGCAGGGCCAGGTGGGTTTCCCCGATGGCAACGGTGGCCCAGAGGATGCCCGGTCCAAGCACCGAGATAAAGGCGCGTAGTTTTTTCATGCGTCCCCTTTTCGGGTTGCGTCGCGGAACGCGGGTGTCGGGTCAAGGGGAGGTTCAGCCCCCTTTCGGGCCAGGCGGTCCAGGATTTCGGCGGTGCGGGTCTTGTTGACCACGCCGCATACGCAGGGTTTGGCCAGCAGTTCGGCGCCCTCCCGCGGCGTCAATTTGCCTTTGCGGATCTTTTTGACCAGGTCCGCGACATAATGCCGGGAAACCAGGGCGTGGCCGCACTGGGTGGTGATATCCAGGGTCAGGCCTTCGGGCAGAAGTTCCGTGCGGCCGAAGACGCCGGCCGTGACATGGGTGGTGTGTTCGGTCAGACCGACCCGCCGGCATACGTCGCGGACGTCGTCGAACAGTCCGGACAAGACCACGCTGACCCCGTTTTCCTGGGCCTTGAGCTCGGCCACCAGGGCGGCCGCCGTATCCAGGTCCCGGAAGACGGCGGTGACGATCCCCGTGTGCGCGGCCAGCGGGATCAGTTGTTCCGGAGTCAGGCCCAGAGGCAGGCCGATGAAGTTGTCCGGCCCGTATTTCAGCACCGTTTCCGCGGCCCGGACCATTTGCGGGCCTTTGTCCGCCTTGATTTTGTGGTGGGCCATGATCAGGATTACGATTTCCTGTCCGGGCCGCTCGGGCGAGAGACCGGTTCGATTGAGGGTATGGGTCATGAGCGCCTCACGACGGACGGGCCAGGCCGAGGTTGATCTTGCCGTTGGGATAGGGGGAAAAGCCGCGCCTTTTACCAAGTTCCGCCAGATCGTGGAACACGGGCATGGTTCCATCGGGCTGGTTGCGGACGATCAGACTGACCGTGGCCACGGTTTCCAACTCTGCCTCGATAAAATCCAGCAGGGCGGCAAGCGTGTCCAAAGCCCTTTCCCCGGGCGTGGTGAATTCGGCAATGGCGCTGAGAACCCTTTCCGAAAGCACTTCGGGCTTGAGTGCCCCGGTGTCGCCGTCGGCCATCAGGGCCCGGACCGGGTTGTAATCGGCAAAGGTTCCGCCCAGCTCCATGACCTTGCGGGTGACCTTGTCCAGTTCGGACAAACATGCCCCCACGCCCGGTCGCCCGATCTCCACGGAAAAGCCGATCACATCCGCCGTAAACTCGTTTTTGGCGTCGTTGGTCTTCATTTCCTCCGTACCCCGGCCCAGAACCTCCGTGGATTCATGCCGGTGCAGAGGGTCGGAAAAGGCAGCCCGGATGATGCGTGGATACGGCAAAGGGTCTTCCCGCCACAAGGCCTCTTCCGCGCAAACGCCCACTCTGGCGCAGACGCCGCACTCAACGCATGCGTCCTGGTCGATGAAGACTTGTTTGTCTTGGAGCCGAATCGCGCCCACGGGACAGACCGGCAGACACTCCAGGCAGCGACGGCAGCGTTCCGGGTCGATCCGCATCGGCATTTCTCCATGAAATAAGGCCGGAAAAATAATTTTCGATACGTTACCAACAGGAAATCCGGGTGTCAATCCCGATAAGCTTACATCACGATCAAGTGGCTCTCAACAATCGGGATTCGGATGGATTTTCCTATGAAAGGCCCAAATGGCGCCGAAGCGCTTGGGCTCGGGTCCCAGCATCCACATATCTTTCGATCCGCCCGGATCGTTATTGCGTCCCGCTCCGAATCAAGCAGAGCGTTTTGACGGCCTGCCGCAAGCCCATGAATAAGATTCCGGATCAATCCGCTTTCTCGAAAACGATCAAGGGGCAGTTTTTGCAGACATCGGCCCCGGGGAAGCCGTCGCCCGGCCGGGTTATGGAACTGCTGGACGCATTGATCCGTTCCCGCAGGCGATCGAACACGGCCCTGATTTTTTTGCCGGGGATGATGACGTTGGTCTCGCCGCGCTCGGTCTTGCCCGCGTTGTAACTGCCGGAACAGGCCGGCAGCAGGTTGAATTCCCGGGTCAGGAAAGTGCTGACGTTGCCCCCGCAGGCGGATGAATTCATGGTGATGACCGGGCGCAGGGGATGGGTGTCCGTGGCCGCCATGTAGTCCACGGCCAGGTGGTAGGCCTGCATGTTATCGCAATAGAAATGCACGGTGTCCGGTTCGTACAGGCCGTCGATGGCTCCGAGCGGCGATACGGCGATAGCGATCAGGCCTTCAGGCATCCGGGCCTTGGTTTTGACGAAACGTTCCGCCTGATCCAGATCGCGCGTGTATTTGGCGTGCGATTTGATCTCGCCCGGGTCCAGGTCCTTCCAGCCGAAGCAATAGCGGGCGTTGCCGCAGCCAAGGTCTTTCTTCCGGCCGAAGACGATCCGGCCTTTCATGCGGGCGCCGATCTCCCACTGGCAGAAGGTCATGGGCCTGGCCGGGGCATGGATTTCCCTGGATGTTTTCTGGAAAGCGTCCAATTCGGCCGGGTCGAAGAAGAACTTGACGGCGACCGGGTAATGGTACAGCCGCAGTTCCTTCATCAGAACGTCCTGCATTTCCTTGTATGACAACTTGTCGGCTCCTTGTGGACGGAAATTCGGCCGCGAATTCGTCCCGGGCAATGAATCCGTCGGGCCGGCATAGGCTATTTTACCGTATAATTGGCCAGTTATCCAAGCCGAAACGCTCCGGCCGGCGGGCAGGACCCGGGAAAAATCATGGAAACCGGGGGAAAACGCTTGCGTACGCACGCAAAAATGGTATGATGGTTCCAGGCGGGAGGGAAATATGGAACCCATGCGGGAAGACAAGCTGTTTGCAATGCTGCATGGCATCAATATCAACATGCGCAAGCTGGCTGATCGGGCCCTCTGGCCTTTGGGCATCACGCATGCCGAGATGCGGATCATGATGGCCATTTATTATTATGGCGATTCCAGTCAGGAAGAAATGGTTTGCAGACTGGGGGTTGACCGCAGCAATATCAGCCGTTCCCTGAAGAAATTGGAAAATATCCAATATATAGCCAGAGAAAAAGACGACAAGGACGGCCGGGCATTTCGGATTGCCTTGACTGAAAAAGGCCGGTCGCTCAAAGCCGAGCTGTTCCGGATCAGAATGAGTATTCAGCACATATTCTCCCGGAGCATGACCGACGCTGATCTGGACGATCTTTTGAAATTGCTGGAAAACGTGAATCGCAACCTGGGCGGCGATCCTTCGGTTCCCCTGGGAAAACGAGGATGATTTTCCGGGTTTAAGGAGGACGTTTGTATCATGGGCGCCATGGGGATATCCAACGGGCATGGTCCCGGGGCGGGGCATGGGCGGCGAGGGCCTAGCAGTTTCTGGATGCAGGACGAAGAAGCGGTTTTTCGCGAACTGAATCTCCAGGACGGTAATTGCTTCCTCGATCTGGGCTGCGGGCCGGGAGAATATTCGATGCGGGCCGCGGCATGCGTCGGGAACGCCGGCCGGGTGTATGCCGTGGACAAATGGGGCCGGGCCATCGAAGAACTATCGAGCCGGGCCCGGGAAGAGGGATTGACGAGCATTCAGACCATCAACGCGGACATCACGGGTCCGCTGCCCATCCCTGATCGTGACGTCGACGTCTGCCTGATGGCCACCGTGCTTCATATCATCAGGCTGAGTGATCAACGCAAGACGCTGTTTGAAGAAATACGGCGGGTGCTGAAGCCCGCCGGGCGCCTGGCTGTCATTGAATGCAAAAAGGAGGAATGGAATTTCGGACCGCCGGTACATATCCGGCTGGCGCCGGAGGAGATCGAGTCGTTTGTCGAAGAATTCGGATTCATTCGGCAGAGCTATGGCGATCTCGGGTACAATTATATCATTCAATTTGTGGTGATGAAAAAGGATTAAGATAAATCAGATAATACCCCGAACATGATATCATGTTTATAGATTATACCGATCCCGGTGAGGCGGAACCGTTCGCCCGGTTTCTTCAATTGACGGCCCGATGGCTGATCATCCCGTTCCCAGCCTTGCTTTCAATTCAGCGATCACTCGGGCGGATTCTCGCGCCCGATTATCCCGAATGGCATCGACCAGGACTAGCATTTCATATAGATGGACATCTTTTTCAGCGGCCTGGGGCACGGTTTTGTGGCTCTTCGCTGTTTCGAGTGGGTAACGTGAAATTAATCAAAATAGATTGTAAAATTAATAATTTGCCTGCTTCCATCAGAAATTCCAACGGATTTTGCCCA
>Ga0180009_10004447_pt1 | contig 15462 bp, 13 predicted proteins | sample OS_PC_MetaG_FD_123537 | JGI IMG/M metagenome (GOLD analysis project Ga0180009, IMG submission 123537) | Groundwater microbial communities from the Aspo Hard Rock Laboratory (HRL) deep subsurface site, Sweden - OS_PC_MetaG | ecosystem: Environmental > Aquatic > Deep subsurface > Groundwater...
CATCTCGAGTTCCACGGGTGGAATGTTTCCTCTGGGCTCGAGCCGCCGCCGGTTGTTGAACCAACCCACCCATTCCAGCGTCGCGAATTCCACGTCTTCAAGCTGGCGCCACGGTCCGCGCCGGCGGATCACCTCGGTCTTGTACAGGCCGATCACCGTCTCGGCCATGGCGTTGTCGTAGGAGTCGCCTACGCTGCCCACCGACGGCTCGACGCCCGCCTCGGCCAGGCGCTCGGTGTAACGGATCGAGCGCATTGGGCCGGCTCGCGGTGAAATCGCGCTTCACCAGGTCGGCCGGCCGGGCGGCGCCGTCGTCCGCCACGGCTGTTTGAGACGCCCACGCTCCGATGTGGTCAAGCCGGCGCGGACACCCTGGTCACGCTCGGCTTGATGCAGGCAACCGCGAAGAGTCTCGCCGGTGCAGCCGATTTTGGCCGCAATGGGGCAGATGGCTTGCCGCTGGGATTGGTGCTCATCCTGGTGCTCCAGGAGCATCCGCACCGCCCGCTCTTTAACCTCTGGGAAATATCTGATTTGCTTGGATTAGAACAAAGACGTACCGCTTGATCTGACGACGTACAAGATAAGCCCTGGAGAATCCTTCTAGGCCTTACCGGTGAGCCAGCGGACCGAGCTAGAAAAGGGTCAACCCTCGTGTCGTCCTAAGTTGGCTATAGCGGGCCTGTCCATGAGGTATTTGCCGGGTGCGTATCCGCAGCTCTTGCGTATGACCAGCTCTGGTTCCAGTACCTTCTGATAGGGTCGAGACACCTGTTCTGAGTTTTCGATGCGCTCGACGAGGCGCTTGGCCGCGAGCCGGCTCATTTCCTGGGATTGCTGGGAGATGGTGGTAATCTCGATCCTCCTGAGAGATGTGGTCTTGATATTGTTGAACCCCACCACGGCAATATCACGTCCCACCTCCAACCCTGCGTCCAGGATGGCCTCAAAGGAGCCCAAAGCCATGTCATCGTTCCCGCATACTACGGCGGTGGGCCACCGTTTCGGGCCCATCTGCAGCATGTCCCTCGTCACTTCGTACCCAAACTCCTGGGAAAATGGACCTTGCCGGAGAAGTTCAGGATAGAGCGATATGCCGTAATCTGTCGCCGCCTGAAGCATCCCTTCGTATCTTTCCAAGCCAGGAGACAGGTTGGAGGGGCCACGTAATAATCCTATCCTACGATGGCCCATGCGTATCACGTGTTCTGCGGCCATGTATCCGCCCTTGAAGTGATCGACAATAACAAACTCCAAGAGGGGGCAATCATACACCCTGCGCAGAAGGCTTATGACCGGAAAGCCCTCTTTCACCAGCCGGGGCAGGTTTTGGGTGCCCAACAAGGCCGAAGAAATAATGATGCCGTCGATGCCTCTGGCCTTGGCGTTTTCAATTTCCCGAGCCTCAATCTCAGAGTCATCGTGGGTGGAAATAAGGCTCAGGGAGTAACCGTGCTGTTTTAACACCATTTCCACGCCCCAAGCCAATTCCGGGAACACTGAATAATTGTAGGTGTTGGGTATGACCATCCCGATGCAGTGGGACCTGCGCTGTACCAGGGAACGAGCCACTTGGTTGGGGGTGTAATTGAACTCCCTGATAATCTTCAGAATCCGATCCCTGGTTTTGACGCTGACTCCTTCCTTGTTGTTTAACACTATGGAGATGCTGGAAGGAGATACGCCAGCCAGTTCGGCGATATCTTTTATTGTCAGCTTGGAAACATTCTTTATTGGATACTTTGGCACTTGGGCAATAACCTCGGTTTTGCTAAATAGCTGCTACAATACCTGTGGCAACTGGGCGGTAATCAGCCAACTTAACCGCCTATTTCCACTTTCAGCGGGAGATAGGCATACTCAAGAAATTCCGCGATGCAGACTTCAGCCAGAGAATAGCATGATGTTTAAAAATGGTCTTGTGCGAGCTGGCTTGGCACTTGCCTGCTGGATTCTATCCTTATTTTGGGCGGCAGGCGGTTAATTCGGTGGTTAGCCATGGGGGTAATTCCCCCGTGCGCCTCCGGAGATACTCGGGGCCACCGGGAGCTTGGCTATCCTCGACTTTAAGCCGCGACCGTGGCCTGGGCAACCTGGAAATCAACCAAAAGTCCATTGCGATTTTCCATCAGAGCGTTCAGTGTATGTCGTCAAAGCCCTTGAGACAAGATTTACCTTTTGCCAATGGAGACTTTCTCAGTTAACTTAATCGGTTATAGGCATGAGTAGGCCAGCTTGAACCCGGTGGAAGAGCTGGAGCACAGACTCTCCACGTAAAAGGTGGGCTGGGGGCTCAGGCCGCAGTACTCGGCGATGACTCCGGATGGGAGCGCTGCTTGTCAAACTCCGGGCCGAAGCAAGTCACCGTGGCCCCGATATCGTTGTTTTGAGCCCCTACCTCGGTCATGGCCTCGGCGTAGGCCTCAATAGCCAATTCGCGCGGGTGGAGCCGGGATAGCCGCGCACAAAGGCCGGCTGCCCTACTCCGATTACGGCAACTCTGGGCATACGTAATTCCTTTATCTAAGCGATCATTTTGTCTGCAAAGGTCGGCGGGCTGGTATGGCCGTTGGCGTCGTGCCTTTTGGTCAGGTTGTGGCCCGTCTCGATTTTGCATGTCCTGCCATGGATCATCTCTGTGACCAAGATGGCCTGCTCAGTTTGGCGCCTAGCCGAAAAGGGCAGGTTCACCCTCAAGCTCCCGGCGAAGTTCAACCAAGCCGTTTTGGGGCTTGTCCGCTCGGAAACCCACACTGCGTCCCAGTTCGAGCATGGCCCGGTTCTGACGCAGCACCACTCCCATTACATTTAGCTGCCCCCGCGACCTGGCGATTTTGAGCACTTGCGTGAGCAAAAGTTTGCCGATTCCATGGCGCTGCCAATGATCCTCAACCAACACCGCGAACTCGGCCCACTGCGATCCCGGCCGCTGGGCCAAGCTGCACAGGCCCAGCATTTTTTCCGTCATGCCGTGGGTCCACATGGCCGCCAAGGCGATTTCCCGGTCATAGTCCACCTGGGTCAGACGTAGGAGCATCTGCGAGGACAGCCCCGGCAAATCCCGAAAAAACCGGTGATAGATGCTCTCGGACGAGAGCCGGGAGAAAAACTTCCGCACCAGATCCGCATCTTCGGGCCGGATCGGCCGCAAAAGCACCTCAAGTCCGTCCTCGCACCTGGCCCGGACCTCGTGGCCCTCGGGGTAGGGGCTTACGATGAGGTGGGGAGGCGCGGGCCGCACCACGGGGGCCAACTCAACCCGGGCGTCGGCGAACCAGGCCATTTTGTCAGCCAAAAGCACCGGGTTGACGTTAAGATTTTTTATCTGGGGCAGATATTGGGCCATCTGGGATAATTTGATCAAAACCTCTTCCAACATCGAGGGCCATACCCGATTGCATCTCTCGCCCTCGGTGACCATGGCGTAGACTTGGGTGCGGGCCATCAGTGCCTGGGCCAGGGCGCGGTTCAGGGGGGGGAGGCCCCATGACCGCTCCCGCAAGGTCCCCGGCCGCTCACCGCCTTCGCCGAACACCAGCAATGGCCCCAGTTCCGGGTGGCGGTGCCATCCCATCATGAGGCTCGGTTCCGCCGTGGATGGCCACGGTTGCACCAGGGCCTCTTGGATATCCAAGCCTTGGCGGGCGGCCTTCTGATGCAGGACCTGCCATCGCTCCTGGACCTGAGTGGGGTCGTCCAGGCGAGCGGTCAACTCCGGGCGGTGATCGCTTCCCGAGGCGGGACGGGGAGCCAAGAGCAGCCGGGCGGGATATCCCCAGACTTCACAGACCTGCTGTAACTCCGCCGGGCTGTGAACAGCCTGGACCGGCAGCACCGGCAGACGGTATGCGTTGAGCAACTCCAGCCGTTCGTCAACGTAGAGGGTGCTTCGGCCTTGGCCCACGGCATCTTCCAGTAAACGGTAAGCGGCCGGCCGGTCAAGCTGGAAGCGCCCCAGTGGTTTGCGGGGAATCTGCTTGGCAACACGCATAATCTCGGTGTGGCGCCACAAACCGGCGTAGGCCTCCACCGCCCTCTCAGGCGTGGCGAATATCGTGATGGACTCGCGAAGAGGGTCTTGAGATTCAGGCTTTGCCGCGCCAGGCCAAACCGCCAAAGCGAGCACCTGGCGAGGTCCGGCCTGGCCTTGGGCGGCGGCCCGGCAGAGGGCCTGGGCTAAATTGGCAGGCTCCAGGCATCGGCAGGGCGCCAGCACCGCCAGCATCGCGTCAACGCCAGGGTCCTGCAAGCAGGCCGTTGCCACCGCTTGAAAAGTGGCTTCGTCCACGGCAGGCCCCATCAGGACTAGGCCTTGTTCATCCGCAGCCTGGCAGCCCAACTCAGCCAGGGCCAGGCGTGTATGCTCCTCCAGCTTCGCAAGAGCCAAGCCGTGGCGGCGGTTGGCGTCCAGGGCCAGCCTTCCCGCTCCGGCGGAGGCGCTCACCACCAACATCCGGGGGCCCCGGCACTCCTGCCGGCGTCCCGCCAGTTCGCCAAACGACAGCAACTCGTCCAGGCTGTCCACGCACAGCACCCCCGCCCGGTTCAGGGCTGCGTCCCACGCCTCCCCTGGATATGGCTCCGGGAAGGTATCGGATGGGGTGATGGGGCAGGGGCATGCGTATTCCCCGGTCTTTATGGCCACCACCGGCTTGAGGCGGGAGGCGGCGAGCGCGGCGGACATGAAAGAGGCGGGACGCCGTACGCGGCCCAAATGCAGCATCAGCGCCTTGGCCTGGTAGTGGGTGGCCAGGTAGTCGATCACCTCGTCCTGAGACAGGTCCACTTCAGCACCCAAGTCCAGCACCAGTCCCCAACCCAGACCGCGTTGAGCGCCCTCGGCCAGGCAGTAGCCGCATACGGCCCCGCTCTGGGTAACCAGGGCCAGCCCTCCGTGACGTAGCGAGGGCCGCTCCTGAGCCGCCACCAAGCCAACCGCGCTGTTGACCAGTCCCCAGGAGCCGGGGCCCACCAAGCGCACCCCCGCTGCCCTGGCCGCGGCGGACAGCGATGCCCGCCAGGCCTCGCCTGGGGGAGAGGGCCCGTAGGCCACCACCGCCTTCACCCCGGCGGAGCCCAGGGCGGCCAGGCTCGTGGCCAGGCCCTGAACTTCGCCTGCAACCAGGGCCAGGTCCAGACCCGGTCCAGCCTCGGCCGGTGTGGAGTATCGCTGAAAAGGAGGTGGCGGTGGCGGCCCTTCGCCCAAAAGGACGATGCGGCCCTGGTAGCCTCCCTCCGCGATATTCCGCGCCAGTAGCGGGACTTCTTCTCCGGGAGTCGAGGGAGCCGAAATGGCCACCCCGCGAGGGCGAAAAAGCCTTTTGAGCGCTTCGGTAAACATGGCTGGGCCCTTGCAGGGACCGCAGCCGACGCGGACGGAGGGAAGGGTGGACGATGCCCGCGCCGGCCTTGGCCTTATTTACCTATAACGTAGCGTTGGGGGTCGACCTGCTCGCGCAGCACCCTCAACGCCTCAGCAGTGGGCTCCGGGGTCAGGGCGACCTTTTCCGGCATCTCCAAGGCAAAGCCGGTGTTCTCGCGAACCTTGTCCACGCTGACTCCGGGGTGGAGGCTTTCCAGACGCATGCGGCGGCTTTTTTCGCCGTAGCCCAGAATGGCCAGGTCGGTGATGATTTTGTAGGGGCCGGTGCCCGGCGGCAGGCCCGCTTCCTCCCGTTCGCCTTCGCCTCCCAGGTAGCCCGGCGAGGTGAGGAACTCCACCTTTTCCACGAAGCGCGAGCGGTTATGCACGGTCATGATAAGGGTGCGCCAGCATAGGGAGGCGAAGTCGTTGGCCCCGCCGCTGCCGGGAAAGCGCACCTTGGGCTTTTTATAATCGCCCACCGAAGTGGAGTTGAGGTTGCCGTACTTGTCTATCTGGGCCCCGCCCAAAAAGGCGTAATCGACCATGCCCCGGGCGCAGGTGGTCATCATTTCGGCCATGCCGGCGGCGGAGTTGGCCTGGAAAAAGGTGCGCGAGTCGCCCACGGATATGGGCATCTGGCTCAGCCGAGGCGCCAGTCCCCCAGCCTCGAAGGCGATCACCAGGTTGGGGGCGTGGGTCTTCTGGGCCAGCATGGCCGCCGCGCAGGGCGCGCCGGTGCCCACGGCCACGGTCTTGCCGTCTTCCAGTATGCGGGCGGCCGCGCAGATCATCATTTCCATCATGTTGTATGAGGCGCTCATACCGGGCTCCTTTTAGGAAAAAGCATGCTGAAGCGTGGCCGGATGACTTTAGTCGGCCGCCAGGCATTCCTGGTCGCGCAGTTCGCGCAAGCGGCCCAGGCCGCCGCACAGCTGCAGGTATTCGTCGAAATCGGCAACCTGGTAGATGTATTGGTCCAGGAAACGGGCGAAAATTTCGGGGTCTTTCTCGGCTGCCAGCCACTGCATCAGGTGGTCTTCGTCTGAAAAATATTCATAGGGCATGTTGCCCGGGTAGCTGCCAAAGGGGGCATGCACCACCGCGTCCACCAGGTAGTAGGGAATGGCGGTGCGGGTGGGGTCCTGGCGTATCTCCAAATTGGGCACCAAACGCTCGGCGGTGATTATCAGCCGTTTGGCTGCCCGGGCCAGTTCCATGTCGGCCACGGAGATGCCCCTGATGCGGGCGTTGCCAAAGACGTCGGCCTCATGCACGTGGATCACCGCCACGTCGGGCCATAGGGCCGGCAGGGCCACGAACTTCTTGCCTGTGAAGGGGCAACGCACCACCTTGCCGGCCGAGCGCCGGAAGGTGTCCGTGCCCAGCATGGAGCGCAGCAAGCCGTAGGACAGGCCCGAGGCGGCGGCCTGCAAGCGAACCGACAGGGCATGGTTGGTCCACTCGCACAACTCCACCTCGCCGGACTGCACCACTCGGCGGGCGTTGGGCGAAAGCCCCCTGGCCTCCAGGCCCACGATATAAGCGGCGTCCACCCGGTTCAGGCAGTGGCCCGCGCACAAAAGTTGAAAGTCGTGGGTGGAGGTGTGCCCCAAAAAGGCCATACCCCGCCGCCGGGCCCGCAAAATCTCGTGGAGTATCACGGTGGGGATTCGGTTGGCCCCGAAACCGCCGATGGCCAGGTAACAGCCATCGGTGATAAAGCGCTCTACCGCTTGTTTGGCGCTCATGCGCTTGTCGGTTTCGGAGCGGGACTTGCCCATGAAAAAGGCACGGGCGGCGTCGGGATCGGGATCGCCGAAAAGCGGTCCCTCTCCCTGGGGTAGACCCACCGGGGTCTCGGTAGTTATCTGGTCAAGTATCCTAGGGTTCTCTTGTGTATCCATATGCATTTTTCGCACCCTATCGTGGCGGTTCCAAGTTGATCTTGGTTTGCCGGCCTATCGTTCTGGCGGTTGATTGCGACAAGGGCAAAAACCGGCCCCCAGATAAAAAGATTGGGAGATGGGCAGGCGTATTAAGTTTCCAATGAAAGCTTCGTCCCTGGAAATCAACCATCATCTAGCGGTTGAAATCAAACCTTGTGAAGCGTTGATCTTTCATTACCATGGGACACCATGAAACCTCCGAATGATACTAGTTTTAGACACCATATCGGCAGGTTCTCAGGTGCAGGAAGCCCTTTCCCAACCATCTTGCCGTATAATTTAGGCTATTGTCCCTCGTCCTCATAAACATTGGCGATGCAGCACAGGAAAGTGCATTCTTCCGTGTCGCTGGGATTAACAAATGAATGCGGCTCCATGGTGGGAATAAACGCCAATTCCCCGGTTCCTAGCGACTGCTCCATGGTCGTTTCGTCGGTATCCATGTCATAGGCATAGCCTATTAATGAACCGGACAGAATAAACATGGTCTGGTAATAAAAGTGCTTGTGAATCGGTATCTCCCCTCCCGGACCCACAGTGAACAGGCGCAGCCCATATTCGGGAGAATCCGCGGGACCGGCCTGGGAAAGCCACTGGATATACACGTCCTTAACAGGCAAGTTTTTTCCCCGGTAAGGGAATTGCTCGACCTTATTCTTTACCGCAATGGCGACGCTAGAAATTTCCATGAAAAGAACTCCTTCCAGGTGTCAGGGCGCTCCCGCAAACTATTGGGATCAGCGCCCCAAATCCCATGCAAACGGTTTAGTATTAATTACGCATTGTCCTCGGGGTAAACCCCAAATCCGGGCCCATGGCATGGCAGCATGACATCGGCGATGCTTTTTAGCCGTAGGGTGCTGTTGTATGCTTGGCAAAGATCGGTTGCGATGGCAGGTGTGAATACTTCCCAGTTTTCGGCGAAAGGATGCCCAGCGGGAAGGGCCTCCTTGGGATTCTGGAATGTGTGATGAGTGCAACAGAAACCCGGAATCACCGTCAAACCTTCCTTGGTCTCCACGGTCAGCGACTGCGTCCCCGGAGTGTGCCCGGGAGTATGTAGAATTTCGATCCCGGGGAACAGCTGCTTGTCGCCCTTAATCAGCTTCATGTTCCAGCCCTCGTACAATTCGGGCGGATAATACCCAGCTTGCAGAGGGTGCGGCGCACGGCAAAAGGCCCATTCGTCTTCTTGCACGTACACACTGGCGTTAGTGCACTTGGAGGTATTTCCTACGTGATCGTGATGCAGATGGCTCTGCACTATGATGTCTATATCCTCGGGGGCGTACCCTTCCTTGGCCAAGCCCTCTTCAAAAGTCTGGAAGTCCCACCCCTTACCGGGCCAATAGTTGGCCATCAAAGCGGCCCACGAACCCGTGTCGAAAAGAATCGTCTTGGAAGCCCCCGTTATCAGGAAAAACACCACGTCCAATTTGATCGGGGTGCCAGGAAAAACCATGTAGGTAAAACCCGACTGATCACCATCGATGGTGCCGAGAAAAATCGGTTTGACTTCGTATGCCATGTTTTCTCCATATGAAGTTGGGATGTCTGGCCTTGAGCGAAAAGCGGACCCGCGCATGGAAATACCTTGCGGTTATGATGCGCGGGTCCGCCAAAAGCATTTGGTGACGGCCAACGGATCCCCTATTAAGTTATTTTTTTACACCCCATTTGCGGGGCCATTTGTAACCGTACTTGGTGGTAAGCTCCTGCCAGCGGTCTACTATCTTCCAACCTGGGTAGCCTTGCGCCTCCACCTCGATTGCCCATTCCGCCGGTATGTCGGGGATCATTTGGGCCCACTTGTCGCGTTCGGCCTCAGGCAGGTCACAGAACACCACACCCGACTTTTTGAACTGCGCCATCACCTTTTTGGTCCAGGCGGGAACAATTTCCGTGGCCACCTTCATGGCCACCTCAGCGCCGGTCTCAATGAATAGCTTCTGCAATTCCTTGGGCATCTGGCTGAAACTCTTCTTATTCATGTAAAGATCGAAGAAGTTGCCGGTCATGGCCCGGACGCCCACGAAGTTCTTGGCCTGTTCCTGAATCTTAAACGAGGCGAAAAGGTCTACGGGCAGAAGGTCCATGTCCACCACCCCGGTTTGCAGCATGGTGTAGCGGTCGTGAGCTGCCGCCACCACCGGGATGGCTCCAGCCACCTTGACCCAGCGGCCGAAATAGCGCCCGATCAGCGATATTTTCTGCCCCTGGAAGTCCGCCAGGGTTTTGACGGGGGTTTTGGACAGTATCTGGTAAACGGCGCCAGAGGCGTTCATTATCTGTACTATGTTGCGTTTGGCCAAGTCGCGGCCGAATTCGGGGAACTCGCTCATGAGTTGTAGCTTGGCCTTGGTCACGACCACAGGATCCACCGGGCCGAAGGGGAAAACATATTCGAACTGGGCCAGGGGGAGCTTGCCGGGTGTATATTGGGCGTTGGTCAGCACCAGGTCGGCCACGCCCTTACCCACAATCTTGAGGTGCTCGGGCGGCTTGCCCAAAGCGCCCCCCCAAAAGGCCTGGAAAGTCACCTTGCCGCCGGTTTTTTTGGTGATGGTATCCATCCACACCTTGGCGGCATAGCTCCCCAAGGCCACATTGGGTGGAGGAAAAGCCGAGGCTAACCTAAGCTTTATAGGTTTGATTTCCGCATGGGCGGCGGTGCCCAAGACAGCCAACAGACACAAAGCCAAAAGCAATAAACACAGCTTTTTCACTACAAAATCTCCTTGCATTAGCGTTCGCGATTAAAATGCGCGCGCAGCTTTAGCACCTTTTGAATGCGGGTCCCTATTTGCCGAGCATCAACTCCGGAAGCCACGTGCTCACAACCGGGAAAAAGATCAGCAGCGCGATTGACACCCATACCATCAAGAAAAAGGGCATCACTCCCATGAAAATGTCCTCCAGGCTCACATCTTTCTCCGCCACTGCGTAGGCTCCATAAACGTTCAGTCCCACCGGCGGGGTTATAAGCCCGGACTCGATGGCCATCACCACGACCACCGCGTACCAGATGGGATCGAGACCCGCTGCTTCCACGATGGGACCAAAGATGGGTATGGTTATGCAAAGCATGGAGATAGAGTCTAGGACGCAGCCCAAGACGCCGTACACGATGGCCAACACACAGACTAAGGCCAGGTTGGACAAATTCATCTCTAAAACTATTTCAGCCACGGAGTTAGCGACTCCCGTTAGAACCAAAAAGTGGGAGAAGACCGCAGCCCCACTCATGACCAAAAAAATCATGGCACTGGTGGAAGCCGTATCTCTGAAGGCCGGCACGAACAGACGCCAACTTTGGCGAAATTTAGAAAACAAAAGAATTAAAACCAGAAAGGTGGACGCCACTGCGGCCGCTTCCGTAGGATTGAAAATGCCTCCGAAGATTCCTCCGAAAATGACCAAGGCTACGAACCACACCTGCCAAATATTCAAAAGCCCAAAAATTTTTTCACGCCATGAGTATAGACGGGGGGCCTCCTTAGACTTGATCAAGCTTGGCCGCCAGATGCCCATTAAAACTATGGCCAACGAAAACAAGACCATCAGGAGAATGCCTGGAGTGACCCCGGCGATTAATAGCTTGCCGATGGATTCTCCGGCCAACACTCCATAGATAACCATGAGAATGCTTGGGGGGATCAGCATGCCTATCATGCCGCCCGAGGCGCAAATGCCATAGGCGATTTTCTTGTCATAACCGAATTTGCGCATTTCCGGAGCGCAGATGGAGGAAAACACCGAGGCCGTCACCAACGATGAGCCGGTGACCGCGCCAAACGCAGTGCAACTCATTACGGTGGAGACGCCTATACCGCTCTTGAAGCGGCCCACCCAAAGGTTCAGGGCTTTGAAAACGTTTGAACTGATTCCCCCTGCTGATGCGAGATAGCCCATTAATATAAACAGGGGAATGGTTATCAGATCGAAAGACGCCACCTTATAATAGATGGTATCCGCAGCCGAAGACATGGCGGCATCCAAGCCCACCATGGTGGCCATTCCGACTATACCCACAAGGCCCAGCGCCACTCCTATGTGAACACCTAGAAATAGAAGCACCACCAGCACTGCTAGTCCGATCAAGCCCGACATCAAAGGGTCCATGATTACAGCTCCTTTATGGCCCTGATGGTTTTCGTCAACTGTAATAGGCACTGTAAGGCCATAAAAAACATTCCCAAGGGCATGGAGAATTTTCCGAGCCACCAGGGGAGCTTGATTGCGGCCAGCATAATTTCGTCGCAGGCCCAAGACGCCAAGAATTCCCTACAAGAGAAGTAGGTGAGCACGGCGAAAAACAGGAAATCCAAAACGTAGACCAGCACTTCAGTGCTCAGAAACAGAGACCTGGGCAACCGCATGGTCAACAGCGTCACTTGGACATGAGCGCCGACAGTTAAGGTGTAGGCGAAAGGTAAGAAAACGACATAAGGCGCCATTAATTGGCTGATTTCAACGCTGGCAGGCAGAGGAGCGTTGAAGATATTGCGTACAAGCACGTCGTAGGTGACCATAAAGGCCATGGCAATAAGAACCACTGCCGATAAAGCCACTAAGGCCGCGTTAGTACCTTGGTTTACTTTCTCGACCGTATCCCAAAAACTACCCTGAGCAGTGTCTGGTTCCATGTAGCTACGCCTTCAGGTTGTAGGGTATGGATCTAGTCGCCTGCCATGCCTTCGAGTAAATGCAGGGCAGACACCCCGACAACAAAATCGTTTTACTAAAACGTTTGGTGACCACCTCACCCCAGCCGGCCTTTATATCAGGCCCCGACCTAAGGCCGATGCCTTGGCCGCCGGCGGAGGCTACTTGATGGTCCAACCTCCATCGACTAAGAGAACATGTCCGGTGACAATAGCGGCATGATCGCTGGCTAAATAAAGCACCGCATGAGCCACCTCTTGGGCGGTGGCCATGCGGCCAAGGGGTATGCTATCGAGCACATAACTCATGAAATCTGCGTCCTTGAACATCTCGGACACAAAGGGTGTCTCCACGAAGGTGGGAGCCACCGCGTTGATCGTTACATTGTAAGGCGCCCACTCCAAAGCCAGTGAGCGGGTCAGAGCATCAACCGCCGCCTTGCTGGAACAATAGGCCGCCCTTAAAGGAATCGCAACTTTACCGGTCTGGGAGGAAATGTTTACTATCCTGCCGTATCCCTGATCAATCATTTTCCTGCCGGCGACTTGGCTTACCAGAAAAAGGGCCCGCAGATTGATGTTGAAGATCGCGTCCCAATTTTCCTCGCTGACCTCTTCGGCTTTTTGGGGACGATTGATGCCGGCGGCGTTGACCAGGATGTCAAGCCTTCCCCACTCCTTTGCCGCGGCATCCACCAGGCGGGCGGGCGCCCCCGGGGCGGTAATGTCCAGGGCCAGACGGGAACATTCTATCGACCGAGCCCTCAGTTGGCTGGCCAATTGGTTGAGCTTGTCCTCCCGGGTGCCGGCTATGAAAACCCTGGATCCGGCCAGTCCCAGGAGTTCGGCGACCGCCGACCCAATGCCTCCACTGGCCCCGGTAATCAGGGCCACCTTGCCCTCAAAGTTGTATTCTGGGTGACTCACTTGCCGTACTTTTCCACCCGGGCCCGACAGCTTATGCCATGGGCCAGCATCTTTTCATAGTTGCAGGCGCGTTCGCACACCTCGGCGATCTTTAACGAAGCCTCCTGGCTAGCATACTGATAAGTCACCGTTTTGACGAATTTACCCACAAAGAGCCCGCCGGTGTAACGGGCGGCCCTCATGGTGGGCAGCACGTGGTTGGTGCCTATGGTCTTGTCGCCGTACGCAACAGTGGTCTCCTCGCCGCAGAACATGGAGCCGTAGTTGCGGCAATTATCCAAAAAGTAGCGCCAATCAGCCGTCTGCACCTCCAGGTGCTCCGGGGCCCATTTGTCGGAGATCGTTACCGCCTCTTCACTGGAGTCCGCCAAAATGATTTCGCCTCCATCGCGCCAAGATATGCTTGCCACCTCCTTGGTGGGCAACACCTCTAGCTGTTTCTCCAACTCGGCTAGGGTGGAGTCGGCGATTTTCTTGGAAAGGGCAAGAAGGCAAATACGGCAGTTAGGGTCATGTTCAGCCTGCCCTAGGAGATCGGCCGCTACTATGCGGGGATCGGCGTGGTCATCGGCAATTACCAAAATCTCGGTGGGTCCTGCCAGAAGATCGATTCCAACATCGCCGAAGAGCTGGCGCTTGGCCTCTGCAACGTATTTGTTGCCGGCCCCAACCACCAAGTCCACCGGCTCCAGACCCTCCATTCCATAGGCCATGGCGGCCAGGGCATGCACGCCGCCCATGCAGTAGATCTCATCCGCACCGGCTGCGGCCATGGAGTAAATTGTTGCCGGATACGGACCGGTATCCTGGGCAGGCGGAGAACAAGCCACCACCCGGTTCACACCGGCCACCTTGGGGGTGACCACGGTCATATGCGCCGACGCCAGCATGGGGTAACGTCCGCCCGGCACGTAGGATCCGCTGCTTTGTATGGGTATTATTTTCTGCCCCAGGTGGACGCCGGGAAGGGTCTCCACCTCCATATCGTTCAGAGTATCCATTTGGGCTTGGGCGAAGTTGCGGATCTGGGCCTGACAGAATTCAATGTCCTCCACCATGGACTGGGGAAGCTGCTTCTTGACGTTCTGTATCTCCTGTTCGCCCAATTTGAAACTGGGCGGAGACCACTTATCGAACTTTTCCGAATAGTATCTAACTCCAGCCTCACCTTCGGTCCGCACCTTTTCGATGATCTCCCGTACCGTCTTCCGTACGGCAGTAAGGTCTTCCTTGGGTTTTGGCTTTGCTTCCTTCAGATATGTCGCCATTTCCAGCTCCGTTATATGGCTAACGCTTCGAATATATAATTTTTAAGCGCCATCATCGCAGACTTGTCAGCCCAGTATTGCCACTGCCCGAATGGGGGAGCCCGTGCCCCCGCGAATCTTGAGCGGCAAGCCGATAAAGGTGAACCTCTTGCCCACCAACTTATCCAAATTGCACAGGTTCTCTATGTGGGTGATCTTTCGGTCGGCGCAGGTGCTATGGCAAGGATAGGTTTTGTCGTACCACATGTCCGGGCTGGGGGAGTCAACCCCGAAATTCACGCAACCACTGTCGATAATGAACTCCGTACCCGCCTTGTCCAGGCCTGGATATTCGGTCATGTACTCGTCTTTGCCGTAATACCGATCATAATGGGCGGTGTAAAACAAGACCGTATCGCCCTGTCGGATATCCAGCCCCCATTTGTCCAGTTGTTCCTTTATCTTCTCCACACCGAACTGGGTGCGCAGAGCAACATCGCTCACATCCAGACATATGGCTGAAGTTACGCACTTTTCCAGGGACAACTGGTCAATGGACTCTGCCTCTGGATCCCGCGAGAGATGGCTCACCGAATCGATGTGAGTAGGACCGTGATCGCAAAGAAGTATCCCACGCGTTTCATAGGAAAAGCCTGTCCCCAAAATCTTTTTGCATTCTTCATGGGACAGGTGGGTAAAAACCACGGTCTTAAGGTGCCCGGGATATACAGGCATACCCTGATAGATTTCCTGAGAAAGATCAATCACTTTACCTGTAAACACTTGTCGCGCTCCTTGCTTGCATTGTGGTTGCCCCGATGCACCTAGGTGCTGCGGAGTCCACGACGTACCGACTCTAGCTTCACGCAAACACCTTGTAATCACCATTGCCATGCAACTAAAACGTTTTACTATATGCTTTTATTTTATGTCAAGCGTAATTTTTCTCCTGATTGCTTGGTGTCAGAGTGAACCGCCCCGGGATTGCCGGAGACTCTATTACTTGAGAGGATGGAGTCATATCCAAGCAAATCAGATATTTCCCAGAGGTTAAAGAGCGGGCGGTGCGGATGCTCCTGGAGCACCAGGATGAGTACCAATCCCAGTGGCAAGCCATCTGCTCCATTGCGGCCAAGATCGGCTGCACTGGCGAGACTCTCTGCGGTTGGCTGCATCAAGCCGAGCGTGACCAGGGTGTCCGCGCCGGCCTGACCACATCGGAGCGTGGGCGTCTCAAACAGCCGTGGCGGACGACGGCGCCGCCCGGCCGGCCGACCTGGTGAAGCGCGATTTCACCGCGAGCCGGCCCAATG
>Ga0180009_10004448_pt1 | contig 15459 bp, 8 predicted proteins | sample OS_PC_MetaG_FD_123537 | JGI IMG/M metagenome (GOLD analysis project Ga0180009, IMG submission 123537) | Groundwater microbial communities from the Aspo Hard Rock Laboratory (HRL) deep subsurface site, Sweden - OS_PC_MetaG | ecosystem: Environmental > Aquatic > Deep subsurface > Groundwater...
ATGCTGAGAAATAAAGCAGGCATGGCAGAAACCTTTGGTGTTTCTTATCAGAAGGAGCATACTTTTCCAATGCATGTTCCGCCAGTGAATTCCATCTCTGCATGAGTCATTTTCTTTCCCTTTCCTAAATAGAGGACCTGTTCGGGCTTGCTGCCATATCTGTAAATGGTTATTCCCTTACATTTACTTTTGAATGCAAGCAAGTATGCATCTTTCACATCCATTTCAGTGGCATTTTTTGAAAGGTTTATAGTTTTACTTACAGCATTATCCGTATATTTCTGGAATGCTGCCTGTACTTTGATGTGGTGCTCCGGAGAAATCTCAAGAGCAGTTTTAAATAATTTTTTTATTCTCTTTGGAACATTCATTCTTCTCAAATTGCCACTTATAGCAATCTTTTTCATGAGATTATCCGAATGAAACTTTTCTTCTATGACTTTTTTTTCGAATATTTTGTTTACTTCAAAGAGATGCTTTCCAGAAAGAACTTCCCTCATGAATGCAATTGCAAATAACGGCTCTATACCTGAAGAACAGCCAGCAATTATGGAAATTGTTCCAGTTGGAGCAATTGTTGTGAGAGCACAATTTCTCATAGACTTTGTTTTTCTTTTCCAAATTGACTTATCGAAATTTGGGAAATTTCCCCTTTCATTTCCCAAGATGGCCGATTCGCTATGGGCTATTTTGTTTATGAATTTCATAAGTCTGCTTGCAATTTTTAAAGATTTTTTACTTTCATAGGGGATGTCCAATAGAATAAGCATTTCCGCAAATCCCATCACTCCAAGCCCGATTCTTCTATTTCCCTTTGTCATTTTTTCTAACTCTTTGAAAGGATAAACATTTGCATCAATAACATTGTCAAGGAATCTAACTGAATCTCTCACAAGAAGTTCTAATTTATTCCAATTTATTTTTTTCTTATTCACAACTTTTGTTAGGTTTATAGATCCAAGGTTGCAAGATTCATATGGGAACAAGGCTGCCTCGCCACAATTATGCACATAAAATCCATTTGCATCAAATGCATTTATGCCTGGAATCTGTATGTCATACACTTCTTCCTTTTTTATGGGGGCAAGAGATTTTATTGTTGCTATAAACCTCTCCTTATTGGGGTTTCTCTTGTATTTTTTGACGATGGCTCTCAGCTTATCCATCTTATCAGAATTTTCAAAACCTATTTTTTCATAATATTTCAATAAGTTATCATTGGAGATTATTAATTCATGCTGGGATTTAATGGGATACATCTTTTTTCCTCCTTTTCCATCAGGCAATTCTTTCATACCCTCTTTTCTGCGATTTTGATATATCTTAGAATATATTCCGAGCCTTAGGAGCATTCTTTGAACAGCCTTCAACCTTTCAATGTCACTTTGTGCAAGCCTGATGCTTGCCCCTTTCTTTTGGTCTCCCTGAACCGATCCATCTGTATCAAAAAATCCTTTTATAAATCCAATATAAAATTCATAAGAAGCCATTTCTATTTCAGAAGCAATGACCTTATCCTTATTAAAATTCAATTCTTTTGCCAACCTTCTAAAATGAGCCATTGACAAGCTGTATCTTACATCTTTTGGACGATATTGCCATCCTTTGAAATCAGATCTATGGGCAAATTCCATCGCATATTTTTTTATTAATGCCCTAACCCTTTTCTCCCCTTCGCTCTCCCCCCAGCTATAAAGAAGAATCTTATCATTTGTAATTGTCCCATCACCTATAAGCGAGCCAATTAGGTACCCCTCTTTTTCTCCAAACTTACCTTTCCACTTTAAGTTTTGATGATTATTCATAATAATTTTGTCCCCGGATTTTAACTCCTCAGTTTTTTTCCATTCAGTATCTAAAACATCTCTTGTTAATTTTGTTACAGTTCTTATTGGATGATTTCCTGTTAAGGAAATCTCAAAACCCTCATTAGTTTCTAATTTTAATAACTGCTTTATGCCTGTGGAAAAAAATCCATTTCTATGATCTGACCATTTTTTACCATCAACCATGACTTCTGTTTTGTTCCCTATCAGATCATTTACTTGCCTTGGACCTTTAGAAGTCATTATCCAAGTGTCTTTTGATACACAAGGATTGGTTGATTCTATTCTTCCCAATTCAGGGACTTGATTTTTTCTGTTAATCTCATCTAAAAATACTATTCCTGGATCTCCTGTTTTCCATGCAGAGTTACATATTAAATCAAAAAGGAGCCTTGCATTTATTTTTTCAACAATCTTTCCGGTTCTTGGATTTATGAGGTTATAATCTTTATTTTTTAGGACAGCTTGCATGAATTTATCATCAACACCGACAGATATGTTAAAATTATTCATTTGTTTCTGCTTTTGCTTAACAGTTATAAACTCAAGGATGTCTGGATGACCGACGTGGAGTATTCCCATGTTTGCACCTCTTCTTTTCCCTCCTTGCTTTATTGTTTCAGTAGTTTCATCATAAATCTTCATAAATGAAACTGGGCCAGAGTTGGAAGTATAAATACCATTGCCTGTTAGCAAATGAATGTCTTCCACTTCTAAATCAAAAACATTTTTTACTCCAGAAGGAATTATTTGTTTTATTTGGCTTGGCACCATATGATTTAACATAGAAAAATAGCCTTTTTCATCTGATTCTAAGTTAGAATTGCTAAGCAGTCTTTGTATACATTTTCTCGAGGTTACATTGCAATTATATGGGACTATACTTTTTGAAATTATTGCCCTAATAGATGGGTTTTTGATATGATAAATTGGATTAAAAGGATAAGACCACTTTCTGTTTTTAAAAGAAATGATTTTTTTGCTTGATAGCTTTACAGAGTGTTTTCTAGTTTTCTCGATAAAATATTTTTTATAACTATCAGCATAGATACATAAACGATAGCCCGTATGGGGAGAACGAGAATTGGGAGCAGATTCATTAATACAAGAAGGTATTCCAAGTTTTAGTAAAAGTAGCTGTATGTCTTGCACCATCTTTTTAGAAATTGTTTTTATGGAAATTCTGCCATCTTTTCCTGCGCAACCATCCCCATCAAAAAAACCGGCTATAAATGAAGAGATTACTTCCTGTGGAGATTTAAATAGCATTTCTGGGGAGGCTATATCAATAGCTTTTTGTTTAAGAAGCCCATTTTTAGCTAAAAATCTTATAAAAAGAGTATAGCCTATTCTTATATCAATTCTTCCAACTTCTGGCCTTTTGTATATAGAAGGTTTTATAGCATATTTGTTTAGAATAGACAAAACTTTTTCTAAAATTAATTTATCATCACGGCTATTTAATGTTATTTCCAAATATTGACTATGTCCTTTAACAATATGGCCGTCTGCAAAACTTAAACCAATTAAATATGCAAGATCTTCATCTAAAGTCGATGGAAGAATTGAAAGTTTACAGCAACTTCGGCCAATTATGTTTGTATTTAGTTCTATATTTTTTATAGATTTATTATTATCTAACTGTGGTAATACAAGCACATAGTCATTAATCTTAAGTTCTGCAAGAGATTTTAAAATAAATTTTCCTTCTTCATCAAACGTTAAAAATTTATGGCCTGCTGTAACTTCTACATTATATCCCTCTTTTGTTACTAAACTATATGTTTGTGCTTTCCCATTATCAAATTTATTTATGATTTTTTTCCATCCTTTATGTGTCCAAGCGAAAAGTTGTCTATTCGAACTAACTATCTCTGAAACAGTTAGCATTCCTTTATTAGTCATTATTCTTGTATCTCCCGAAAAGCAGGCAATACCCTTTGTAGAATTTACAATATCCCCTTTTGGCCTTATGTGGCTAAAATTGAATCCTGTCCCTCCTCCAATCTGCTGAATCAGTGCAGCATTTTCAAGGGTTGTGAAAATGCTTTTCAAAGAATCTTCAATCGGGAGGACAAAGCATGCAGACAACTGCCCATTCTTAATTCCGGCATTCATCAAGGTTGGAGAATTGGGTAAAAATTCTAGGTTGGACATCATAGAAAAAAACCTTTTTTCATATTCTGCCTTTCTTTCATGAGTTTTCTCAATAGAAGCAATTGCTTTTGCGACTCTTCTGAATAACTGAGTGGGAGTTTCAATTATCTGTCCATCCTTATTTCTTAGGAGATATCTTTCTTGCAGGACCCTTATTGCATTGGTATCAAATTTCAGATCATCCTTTATTCCGAAAAATCTTTTCAATTCCCTAGCATTTTTTCTACTCCTTCTATATAGCATATATGCTTTTGCAGTTCTTTGAAATTTGCTTTGAGACAAAACTTCTTCAACCTTGTCCTGGATCTGCTCTATGGGAGGAATTCCCTCAAAAAAAGAATTCTGTTTTTCATTAAGCTCTTTTACAATCTGGTTTGTCAGGATTTTTGGACCACTCAAACTTTTTTCTTCAACTGCCACCATAGCCTTCATTATTGCAGCAGCTATGCTCAATGAATTAAAATCTTCAATAGAACCATCTCTCTTTCTGACTTTTGAAATCACCATCTCCTATACGGAACAAGGATTCACTATTTTTAAACAATTCTTTCAAGGGCTTTTTTGGGACCCCAGACACAGGGAGAGGCACATATCATGTTCTGGGCGCATTTTGGCTTAATCCAATCGGAAACTTCTGTCTTGAATTTAGAATATTTTTCTGCGGTCTTTTTTGTTTGTTTCATTATTTCATATTGTGCAGGGCCGTCCAATCTCAAAATAGTTTTTGATCTGAAATCTTCTATCCTTCCCCTTTCATTTATTCTAATCAATTGCGCCTGGGAGAAATCATATTTTGAAATTTCCATCAAATCTGAAACCCACATCTCTTTCATATCTTCTGGGAGAACATCGGGGACAAATACTCCAAGAGGAGCCCCAAGTGTATCCCCATCAAGCACATTATAACTTATTGTTCTATGCCTGTGGGCCTGTGCCAACTGGGCAAAGCTTCCATCATAGGTTGTAGAATAAACATCTCCGAAATGCTCTTCAAATTTTCTCTTAGAAAAGAATGAAAGATGTCTATCTGACTGATTTTTCAGGCCCTCCACCCTAAATTGGGAAGTCTGTTTCAAAAATTCTTGCATGCTCTCGGCAAGCCTTGCCTTAAATGGCTCTGACTTTTTTCCTAAATATTCAGAAACGAAACCTTCAAATTCATAGATCAGGAAATTAAGTTGCCTGAAATTGATAGAATGTTTCATCTGTGTTGGGGTGAAGACAGAGGTCATATATCTTGCATTTTCTTGGCATAATTTTCCAATGTTCATTTCCCTCTTTTTCTGGTCGGACATGGATGGATAGGCCTTATCAATTACTGGATGAAGCATTTCAATCCATTTATTATATTTCTCTTTCTGTAATGGTTCTACATCTTTCATCACAGTATATCTTGCCGATTTTTCTGACGTGACATAATCTTTCTCATTATTGAAAACCATTGCAAGTGCCTTTGGAATTCCTTTCATGCCAAGGGTCAAGGTAGGATGTTCAAATGGGCTGAGATGCCCTATTGTTTTAAGAAGATTAATCAAATCAGGGTTATCTCTCTCAGTCTCTATCTCATGAAACTCCTTCTCAGAATAGCATACTCTTGCAGAATCCTGCGCGATTCTTATCATTTCTTCTTTTGTCATATCTTTTGGTCGGATTAATGAAATTTGCATTTGGAATACTGCTGAGGGGAGTTATAAAGCTTTATTATGATCTGAACTCTATTTTGAGAAAACTACATCATTCCGGGCTTGAATTTCTTAGCCATTTTTCTAAGCTGCTTTTGAGAAAATGAAGAAGCAAGTTTTTTCATGTCTGCTGGGGAGCTCATTTTACTTATATCCATGTCCTTTCCCTTTCCAATAAACCCTTTCAGGAGTTTGTGCTGATTCAACATTTCTCTTATTTCTGATGAAGGAACATGGCTTCCCTTGGATATTCTGGATATTCTTTCAGAGGTTATTTTTTCAGGTTCTTCTATTTCTTCTTTAGTCATGCTGTTTATTGCATGTCTCCATCTTTTCATTTTTCCTTCCTGGCCTTCTAGCATCTGTTCTGCTCCACCACCAAGTGAAGATAATCCTGGAATCAATTCAGTTATTTTTCCAAGAGGGCCCATGCTTTGCATTGATTTTATCTGTTCATAGAATTCAAGGAGTGTGAATTTTCCCTCTTCAATGTTTTTGGCAATTTTTTTCTGTTGTTCAGATTCCATCGCGGTCTTTGCTTTTTCCAATAAGGCTTCAAGATCGCCCATGCCCAAAAGTCTTGAAACAAATGATGTTGGATTAAATGCTTCAATGTCTGGCATTTTTTCTCCAGTAGTAATAAACAGGACAGGTGATCCAGTTTCAGAGCATGCGATCAATGATCCTCCTCCTTTGGCAGAGCTATCCATTCTTGTTACAATGACTCCCGTTATTTTACATGCATTTTTGAATTCAGTAATTTGTTTTTTTGCAGTCTGTCCTATATCTGCTGAAATTGCAAGAATGACTTGTTCTGGTTTGATATTTTTTTGAAGATCTTTTATCTCCTCAAGTAATGAAGAGTCAACTGCATCCCTTCCGGCAGTGTCTATAAAAACAATGTCAAATCTATTAACCTGTTCTTCAAATTGCTTCCATATTTTTAGGGCATTCTTTTCTTCTTTGTTAATAAATACCTGGACACTGGCTTGTTCTCCCAATTGTTCTAATTGTTCTGAGGCAGCCGGCCTATGAACATCAAGTCCAAGCATACAAACTTTGAATCCCCTTTTGGCATAATAAAATGCAAGTTTCGCAATGGTCGTAGTATTATGCACGATGAATCCATTTGCAATAAAACTGTGATTTTCTTCAACTGTCAAATCATATACATCATTTTCATCGTTTGCAATATGATTTATTTCCCTAACAGGAAGCCAACAAATTTTAGATGTTGAAAGAGCGTCAAACATTTCAAGAAAAACTAATGAATTCTCTTCGTTTTCTTTTATTGTCTTCAGACAGAGCTCGCCGTTTTGCGATAGAGATATACCATTGTTTTTCTGAACTATTAAACTTTCATTTTTTAAATGAGTGATAACTCCATTTATAAGATTATGCGAATATTTTGACAAATTATTTATTAATATGTCCCTCAGAAATTCGAGAAAAATTCCATTTCTTTTATATTTGTAATATGCGACCAATTTTTTTAATTGGTCTTTTGAGATAAGCCCTTTTTCTTCATATATTCCATAGCTGTTTACAGCATTTTTTTGTATTTCCCCTATTGAAAATCCCAACCACAGACGCAATGTTTTTAGGGCTTTTCCTAAAGGGATCATATCTTGATTTCCACAGCCTTGAACGAGACCTATATTTTTATAATTTTCCACTTTATTTCTTTTTTCTTTTATTATATACCCCACTTTATTAGCATATATCTCAGCATATCTTGCTTTAATATACAGCCGCCAATAGGGCATACCATCAACAAATTTCTTTGAAATAGAAGATAATATGCCAAATCTCCTCAACAATAAACTCGTCTGCTGGATCAATATTTGGCTTTCTGAAGTTAGTTCTATATGTCTATTTTTGGAAGGATGGGAGTCACAATCAAAATAAGCTCTAATAAAAAGTCTTATTACATCATTGCTAGACAAAAGTATTTGTTCAGGAATGCTCAGATTCTTTCCTTTCTTACCTGGTTTAAGTCCAAATATTTTAAGAACACTAATCAGCGTCATGGAATTTATTAAAATCTTAAACATATTTTTTGTTCTTTTATCTTTTTTGATGATTGGACTAATACCAAAAAGAAGTTTTGATAGTTCTTTTATTCTAGAGATTACTTCGGCATCTTGATTTGAAATTTGTATATAGTTTTTGCCTATATTCCCATCACCCATTACATATCCTATGAATTCTGCAAATTCCGGAGTTAAAAACATAGGCAAGGTAATTGCATTTTTATCCTTATATCCCTTTATTTTCAGAAAGTTAATATGCTCTTTATCGATGAATTCTATTGGTATTTTCCCCATTTTAACATCTGAAGTGAACCCGCAATAATTTTTCTTGAATTTTAACTTTTTACAAGCTTCTTTTAATATTCTATTCTTTGATAAAATATGCCTTTTTGCTTCCTCTGGATCCATATAAACAAAAAGATCCAATTCTTTAATTTGTTCAAACAAGTTTACTAATTTGTTTTGAATCTCTGTTTCACTTGGAATTGCAATAAAATCATTTTCTGTTATTTCATCTGCCCTAATTTGGGTAACTTGCCCATTTCTAAGCACAAAAAAAGGATGTTCAGGAGTTACCTTGATGCCAAAATCATTTCCATTATCTAGCCTAATTTCTACCAATTCTGCCTTATTTAGTTTCCAGAGGTGCGTAACCTTTTTGTTTTCTATCTTAAGCGTTTTTGGGTTAAAAGATGGTACAACCAGATTTTCATTGGAGAGATCAATTATTTTCCCATCTTTTATTTCCTCTTCAGAAAGTTTTTCACTGTAGTTTCTATAGATCTCTTTGATTGGGGCAATATTTCCATTGCCAAGTTGTATTTGGCTTTTTCCATGAACACATTTTCCAGTACCATATAATCCGAGAAACATTATTTTTGTTGGTTTTTTATTCAATGGGAGCTCATATTTTTTGCTCCCAAGAATTGAAACTAGCTCGTCATGTATGGATTTGATTATCTGCTCTTTCTTTTCTAATGATGATTTTTCTTCTATGGCTGCAGTTCTTATCTTTTCTGCAAGTCTCTGCACAAGGTCATAATCTACATCTGCCTCAAGAAGAGATCTTTTCAAGTCCTTAAGTATGGCATCTATTAGCTCCTTATCTACAAAGACAGCAGAGGCTATCTTCTTCATAGCATTTTTGAAAGCTGAGCCGAATTTCTCAAGCACCATATTTTAATAGGGTTGGGTTGGGGCTTAAAAACCCTTTTGGTATGTCCTGATGCTTTGCTTCGGAGCATGCCTGAAAAGAATTTCAGTCACTTCAAGAATTTATCAATATCTGTAAAAGAGGCTTCCCCTTCCATTGAGAAGTTTGTCGCCTTTCCACAGTATGGGCAGTTTGTCGGTAATTTTTGGGTCTTTGGAATCCATGAGAAATTACAGTTAGCACAATGAAACTTTGTCATTTTAGAAGATCATCCACCTCTATAAAATTAGTATTTGCATTTGGCAACTCCAGGGAATCTGATCTGCCACAATACGGGCATCTTCTTGGAATTTCATCAGTTTTTGGAGTCCATGCAAATTTGCATCTCCCACACCTATATCCTTGTACCATAATTACATTGAGAGCGAAGATACTTTTAAAGTTTTATGCTAAAAAAGATAACCTTCAATTCGGACCAGAATAAGCATATTATTTTTTTGGCATGACAGAAACACTTGGATTGGAATGAAATTATTATGTGTTTCTAATCATGCTGACTAAAGATAGATTTAGAAGATACTTTTTATCATTTTTTCTGGATTGAATTTTTCCAGATCATCATATGTTTGGCCAACTCCAAGGTAAATTATCGGTTTTCCAGTGACGCTGCCTATTGAGATCATTGCTCCGCCCTTTTCATCAACATCGGCCTTTGTCAAAATTGAGGCATCTATGCCAATATTTTCATTGAATTTGCTTGCCTGCTCGACCATATCATTGCCAACTATGGATTCTCCTATAAAAATTTTGAGATCTGGTTTTGAAACTCTTACAATCTTTTCCATTTCTTTCATTAAATCCGCTTTCGTATGCATTCTTCCAGCGGTATCAATTAGTACGACATCAATAGATCTTGCCTTAGCATGGGCAATTGCATCAAATGCAACTGCTGCAGGGTCAGATCCGTATTCATGTTTTATTACCTTAAGATTCAAGTTGGCTGCATGTTTTTCCAGTTGTTCTATTGATGCTGCTCTAAATGTATCTGAAGCGGCGAGAACAATTGAAAGGCCTTTTTTCTTGAGCATATTTGCAACTTTTGCGATGGTTGTAGTTTTTCCGGTTCCATTTATCCCGAAGAATACTATGACAAATGGTCCTTTTTTCTTTTCCTTAATTTTTTCAACTAAATCAAATGGCTCCAGGAGAATTTCCTTGAACCTTTGTTTAAGAAGATATTGGATTTTTTCTGGCAGATCCTCTTTTTTCAAAGAGGTTCCAATAATCTCCCTTTGCATTTTTTCCTTAAGATCATCTATGACTTTTATTGAAAGATTATTCTCTATCAATACTATCTCTAAATCTTGAAAAAATTCCTCAAATTCTTCCTCAGTGATATTGCCTGAAAACTTTTCCCTTATCTTTTCGAAGAATCCCTTTTTCTCTTCTTTCTTCTCTTCTATGATCTCTATCTTCTCTTCTATCTTCTCAAGTTTCTGCCCAATCTTTTCTTCTTTTGCTGAAGAATCCTGATGATTCTTGGCAATGCCAGAAGCTTTGCTTCCAAGCATTTTTTCATCTTTGTCATTGAGGGCTTCTCTGAGCTCCTTCTTTATCTCTTTTTTTCGATCCCCAAGCTTTTTCTCTTCTTTCCCAAGCTTGACTATGACTTTCTTTTCTTCCCCCAGCCTTTTCTCTATCTCTTTTACTTCGGCAGTTTCATCTTTCTTTAATTTGTCGAATACTTTCTTGAGTTTTTCTTTTAAAAATCCGAACATGCTTTCCCTACCTAATGGGGATATTTAAATTTTCCTAGAAACCTTAGTGACATCCTCCAACCAATGAATTGGTTGGCTTCCAAACAAATCAACAGTCTACGCAGATTTGTTTATAGTTCCTGCTTCAACCTCAACTGCCTTCAATGAAGAAGGTCTTACATCAAGTCCACAGGCGTTCTCTTCCGAAGAAGAGATTTCGGCTTGTCCAGCCGTATCAATTACAATGGACGCATTCAAATCACGATGACAAGCAAAACCACACTTCAAACATTTGAACTCCCGATCAGCCAGAGGCATATCTTGGATATTCCCGCATTGACTGCAGGTTCTGCTTGTGTTTCTTGGGGAAACTCTGACCAACTGCCCACCAGTTTTTTCAACTTTGTAGGACAACATCTGAACAAAGCAGCCCCAAGAAGCATCGTTAATGCTTTTAGCGAGATAGTGATTTTTAACCATATTCTTGATAGCCAGTTTTTCAACAGAAATGATTTTGAATTGCTTGATGATAGTGAAACTTGTTTTATGCAAGAAATCCTGCCTTTGATTGAAAATTCTTTGGTGAAGTCCTGCAACCTTAAATCTTGCTCTGCCTCTGTTAGAACTTCCTTTTTTCTTCCTGCTCAATCTTCTCTGAAATTTAGCAAGTTTCTTTTCAGACTTAATCAGGAATTTAGGATTTTCTATCTTTGTTCCATTAGAAAGAACAGCGAAGCTCTCAATCCCAACGTCTATGCCTATATGGTTATCAGGAACTTCAATTCTCTCGATAGGAACATCCTCACAGGAGAATATGGCAAACCATCCAATAGCAGTTCTCTTAATACAAAATGTCTTAATTTTTCCTTTTGGAACCCTATGCAAGACAATGGGGATATTTCCAATCTTGCTGATAAACAATCTTTTATCAGAGACAAACTTAAACCCAGATTGAGGAAAGGTGAGGGACTTGTATATATTCAAATTCTTAAATCTGGGAAATCCCGCTTTGCCTTTTTTCTCTTTAACCCTTCTGAAGAAATGATTAAAGGAATCATTAATCCTCTTGCTTATGTTCTGCAAGACTTGGCTGTGGACAGGAACATCAAATTCCTTTACAAGTTTGTTCAAATCAAACTGAGAAAGGGAAGTTTTGTCTTTCTTGTAAGCATTAATCTTGGATTCAAGGAGCTTGTTGTAGATGAAACAGCAGTCAGAAATAGTCTTATTCAATTTAACTATTTGCTTTTGAGAAGGATATATTCTATATCTGAAATTCATTTGCGTAGACATGCAAAATTCAATACTCAAAATTATTTAAATGTTGCTAAAGTGAAAATTCATCCGACCATTAAAATGATTGGTTTTTTTCCACGAGGTTTTATAAATCTTCAAGCCCTTCAAAAACCATGGCAAAACCTGCCAAGGGAAGTAAATTTGTATTTGTTGTTCTTGATGGTGCTGCCGATAGACCTATTAGGGAATTTGGAAACAAGACCCCTTTTGAGATAGCCTATAAGCCGAACCTTGATTATTTTGCAAAAAACGGCAAGACTGGGTGCATGCATGTTGTTAAAAAAGGAATCGCGCCAGAATCAGATTCTGCAATAATGGCTCTTTTAGGATATGATCCGTTTGTTCATTTCACTGGGAGGGGACCGCTTGAGGCATATGGTTCAGGAGTACCATTCAAGCGAGGAGATCTTGTATTGAGGACAAATTTTGCAACGGTTAAAAATAATAAAATAATAGATAGAAGGGTGAACAGATCCTTAACAACTAGGGAAGCAGACATACTTGCAGACACAATAAATAAAAAAGTAAAACTTGGATTTCCGTTCTTCTTCAAACCTACAATACATCACAGGGGAGTTTTCCTTGTTAAGGGGAGCTTTTCAGATAACATTACAAATACTGATCCCGGATATAAAAAGAAAGGAAAATTTGCTGTGGCTGTTAAGGGGAAAAATGTCGTGCAAGATTCAAAACCACTTGATGATGAAGAAATAACTAATCTTAGTGCAAATATTATTAATAACTTTGTTGAACAATCCAATAAAATCCTAAACTCTCATCCATTGAATATTGTTAGAATAAAGAGCGGATTGCTTCCAGCCAATATAATCTTGACAAGGGATGCTGGAATCTCTCTTCCAAAGATTCCGATGAAGGGAGAAAAGTGGCTTGCTTTGGCAGGAATGCCACTTGAGATTGGGATAGCAAAACTTTCTGGAATGCATATAGATAAATTCCAATATCCTGAACTAAAATCTACAAACATCTATGCAAATTTATATCATGCCCTTAAACTTTATCTTGATTTTGCAAAGAAAGAGATTGAGAAAAATTGGAAAAATTTTGATGCATTTTATGTTCACATAAAAGAGACAGATGTTGCGGGTCATGATGGCATTCCTCTTCACAAAAAGAAGATGATTGAGCTTGTAGATGAGATACTTTTTAGTTATCTCAGAAAAAAAGATATAAAATTGTGTGTAACATGTGACCACTCAACCCCTTGTAACATGAGGATGCATTCTTCAGACACTGTTCCGGTTATGATCTATGGGAAGGGCAAGGACAAGGGTGAAAAATTTGATGAGAAAAGCTGCAAAAAAGGCAGCCTGAAAAATGTTCTTGGAAAAGATCTTCTAAAGCTTGCAATGTAAGGTGCTTTTAGGTTTAGCACAAAGATTAAATATGCTCATTTTGAGGGAATTATGATAAGAAATGGAAAAATATTACCTAACTAATGAATCTTCCATTTCTTGCATGAAAGAAACATGGGGGTGTTTCTAATCATATCCTAAAATGCTAAGAAACATGAAATCCGTTCAAAAGTCGCATGTTTCTGGCATGCCGAAAATGGGGGATTTTCAAGCATGATAACCTATCCGGAGATATATGAACTCTTAAGGAAAGAGAAGTATAGTGAGCAGATACAACCTCTTCCTAAAACTTTCTCAAAGGATTTGGCAGAGTATTTTGAAGATAAAAGGAAGATTGCAAGTAAGACTGATGAGACTTTCAATGATGCAATAGTTAAGACAAAGAAGCAGCTTGAAAATGCAATTACTGTGCTTAGGGAGTTTGTGACAAGAAGACAAAAAAAGATCATCAATGTGGCAGTCGTTGCAGCAAAAACCGGGATGAGCAAGAAGGATTCTGAGAATATGCTGAACAGTGAAAAAAGACTATTTGACGCAATAATCAAAGAGCTTGAAATTGAAGAAAAGAGCTTGAATGATATTATCAGTGGAGTATCCAAAGAGAAAGATTTAAAAAACAAATTGGTTCGTTTTATACAAGATACAGACGAATTTTCTGATCTTGAAGGCAATAAACTTGGACCCTTTAAGGCAGGAGATATTGCCAATATTCCCAAGGAAGTTGCCGAAATCCTGATAGCCAATGAAAAGGCATCTTCTGTTAATGAAGATTAAAATAAAATGAAAAACCAAAGGTTTTTCAATCCTTGATAGTTTTTCAAAATCAATAAAATGAAAATTCCAAAAACCACGTCCAGATATTGCCCAAAATGCAAAACCCATGCTGAACAGAAAATTTCTCTAGTAAGCTCCGGACATAAGAGGGGATCCTTGAGAAGGGGGGGAAAGGCAAGGGTTAGAATGAGGGGCGGATGGAGAGGACACGGAAATCTTGGAAAATATAGCAAGAAGCCAGTTGGCCAATATAAGAAAAAGACTAAAACTACAAAAAAGACAAATTTATTATACACTTGTAAAAAATGCAACAAGAGCTCGGTACAAAGGGTTGGTATAAGAACTGGAAAGCTTGTATTTGAGGAGAAGGAGAAATGATGAAAAATCAAAAGATTGTTGTCATGCCGAAAACCGGAGGTTTTTTAGCATAGGATGGCTGAAAAGAAAAAAGTATTCGATATTGAAATCCCATCAATTAGACAGACAACGTCTGCATTCTCTACTGGATCAGATCTGCTTGTGGGAAAAGTAATCAAGCTCGATATGGCCAAGGTCCTTAGAGGGAAGAACATTGATGCAGCATTTGTCATATCTAAAAAAAATGATAAGCTAGAAGCAAATTTTATATCAATTTCACTTATTCCAGCATATGTCAAAAGAATGATGAGAAAGGGAATAAGCTGGCTTGAGGATAGCTTTGTTTGCAAGGCAAGGGATGCAAATCTTCAGATAAAACCATTCATGATTACAAAGAAGAAGATTCATAGAAGTGTTAAAAATGCATTAAGAAATAAAGCAAAAGAACACATCATAAAGATGGTTTCAGAAAGGGGTGCACAAGATGTATTCTCGGCAATAATCCACAATGAACTCCAGAGAAGCCTTACGGCTGATCTTAAGAAGATATATCCTCTTGCACTTTGTGAGATAAGGGTTTGCAAGGTTGTCAAATAGAATTTCTAAAATCAAAACTCTTTTAAACCAACGTAAATCCATTATTCTATAATGTTTAGAAATACTGGACATTTCTGACATGCTAAAAACACTTTAGTGTTTTTTATCATGCCTCTATAGCTCAGCGGTTAGAGCATCAGTTTTGTATTCGAAGTAAAAAGACAAATGAACTGAGGGTCGAGGGTTCAAATCCCTCTGGAGGCTTAAGACTCTCAGTCCAACCTCTTTCTTAAATATAAAATTTAGAATTTTGCTCAAAAACTGCGCTCTTTATTATATGCGCTAGGCAGCCAAGTGACTAATGTCAAGATTAGCGGGATGTTTCAATGCTCCTCCACAGGCTGTGTTATGATTCAAATAATTTTTGACACAAAAAGATAGGTTTTCGCCAAATCCCAGCAATTACTTTTTGAAGGAGCATTATTTTTCTTATAAATTTGAATTTTCTTTAAAT
>Ga0180009_10004450_pt1 | contig 15449 bp, 8 predicted proteins | sample OS_PC_MetaG_FD_123537 | JGI IMG/M metagenome (GOLD analysis project Ga0180009, IMG submission 123537) | Groundwater microbial communities from the Aspo Hard Rock Laboratory (HRL) deep subsurface site, Sweden - OS_PC_MetaG | ecosystem: Environmental > Aquatic > Deep subsurface > Groundwater...
ATGAATCCTCCAGAGTCTCAATTTGCAGAACACTAAAGATGGCGACATAAGATCCTTAAGCGTTTCGCTTCTACCGGGAGTTGGACTCTGGATCAGCCAGTTACTCTGCGATATCAGGCTGGTGGTGATAAGTGTGGAGTTCTAGGAAAATGCTGGATCGCTCAACAGCCTTCACATGGCGCGGGACCACCCGCAAAGATGTAGTTCACCAGGTACATGATATCATCAATATCTATATCCCCTGAGCAGTCGGCATCTCCCAACCAAAGCGGATCCGGCGGTATCCCACCCAAGAACACGTAATTCACGAGAAACATGATGTCGTCGATGTCGACATTTCCGCTGCTGTTGGCATCGCCGCACAAGTAGGCAGAAAGCACCAGATCGCCCGCATCCTGGGGACTACCTGCAAACAATATAATGGAAGTACTGACGCTGCCTCTCGATCCCCCGTTGGCATTAATCAGAATCTCATCGCCGGAACTGTAGGCGTAAGGGAAACCTGTCGCATCCTTGAGATTGCCCAAATTTAACATCCAGGTGCCGTCCCAGCCAGTGACTGTCGCGATGAAGGTTGTGGTGTCTGCACCGTTCGACGCCGCAAGAGAGACAGCAACTCCGGGTTCGAAAGCGTAGCTCCGATCCTTTCCATCCGATCGCGCACTTCTGGCAGAGTATTCCGAGAGTACCCGTCCGTACAATACCGACGGCACTCCGGCACCGATGTCGGTCGTGGTGAAAGCATAGTAGCTTCCGTTGTTGTCGTCAACCGTGCCGCCTGATTCCACCTCGAATACGAAGCTGGTGTTCGCGGTTAGATTCGTGATCTCGATGAAGTGCAATCCGTTCCAGAGCCCATACGAGCACTCGGTATTCTCAGATGGCGATGATGTTCCGTAGTTGACACAGCCATCAGTGTCGAAATCGGTAAACCACGAAATTGTCGCCGACGAGCTCGTGATGTTGAAGGTTGATACGTAGCTTATAACGGCCGAGTCAGCGCCGAGCGACAGTCCATCTGTCCTCTTGGTGGTGCGAGAAAGATCAGCCGAGACCGACAGTTCTTGCACTGAAATCGGTGCGATTGTAAATGGTTGCGGAGACACTTCACTTGTCATTGATGCAGTCGCAGGCAGGATTGTCAGGGTATGGAAAGTCTTGTTGTTATTCTCGTCGAGTTCCTCGATATCATTGTTGAAGTCAGCAACAACATATATATCGACAGCTCCTGAGCCGTTCCATGTGAATATATAACCGTAGAATCCGCTTGTTCCTCCGGGCGGGATGGTTTCAGGGATAGAGATGGGTGGTGCCATCTGAGTGCCACCCAGGTCTGGATCCCCCATATAGAAGACTATCTCAGGGTTTGACACATCAACTGTACCGATATTCTGTACCCGTGCAACTGTAGTGTCGGGCTGACCTTCTGTGACAGGGTTGGGGATTATTCTGAAATCATCCGGTGATATAAACAAATCCGGAAACTCGGGTACGGTGACTGTATCGCATTCCTGCGTACACCATTCGCTTCCTGATGTCACGCGTACAAAAAAGCCCTCGCCGGTTGAAGCCGCGAAATCCCAACCGTGAGTTGTGTCGCCGCGTGTGGTCGCGTACGATATCCATTTCTGCAATTCTTCATTCCAGGAGTGTACTTCAGTGCATCCTGATATCTCGCTCAACAGAGACGAAGCCGCATAGCACGCGTTTTCGTTCGGAATCGACACGGCGTTCAGACCGATTTCGAGCGTCGTGCATTGACCATCGTCAAGCAGGATTCCGAGCGTGGATACGGTCGCGTCGGAAGAAGCATCGACGAAAAATCCATTCTGGACTTCAAGCGGAAAATCTCCAATTGCCCAATCTTGCGCGTATCTGTTCCAACCAATAATCTCACTGCATCCGGGGATTTGCGCGCAAAGCTCTGTCGATGTCAACGGATCGACAGGATCCACAGGGAGTCCAAGCAGGTTAAGTCCTGTGGTCAGTGACAACGAACGGCCATGCAAGTTCTGGTTCTCGAGCAAACCCATGAGGGCAATCGCAGTTGAATATGCGTCATCATCCCAACTGCCGTCGGGAAGCTGCGTCGATTCAAGATATGCTCGCACGGCAAGAGCTTCCGGGGCCATCGGATCGACCGCGGAGATTGCAGCGAGAGCCAGACCGGTCTCATACGGATTGCTGACGTTACCTGTCCCAAATCCGTCGTCTATGTGTGCCTGTGTCTTCAGCCAATCGACACCATTCTCAATAGCAGCAACAGCGCCGCCGTGAATATCACGTAACGGAGCCATAGCTATAATTGTATGCGCCGTGTAGAAAACACGACTGGAATCACCTTCGACAAAGCTCCAGCCGTCGTCGGCATTCTGATGCGAAATCAGGTAGCTTACTCCTGAGATCAGAGCGGAAGTACTTGAGTTAGAGGCACCGTACAGCGCACGAAGCGCCAGCGACGTTTCCATGTTATTACTCGAATAGCCATCCGCATATCCCCATCCACCATCGGAGTTCTGTAGGTCCGCGAGACTATCCAATAAGTCCGATGAGACTTCACCATCGTTCACTGAAGCATATGTCATGATCTTACGCGCAAGATAATCGGTAGATTTCGCAGATAAATCATCAGCAGCTACCATGCCGTCGGCAATAACCGATGGATCCCCACCAGCATTGCTCAGTGCAAGTAGTACGGCTTCGGTGTCACGAAATGGCGCGTTCTTACCTGTTCCCCAAAGGCCAGACGGTTCTTGGTTCAACTCAAGCCATGAAATGGCACCTCCCAAGTCCGCTCCCTGCGCCAGTGTCCAAAGTGAAATGCACAATAGTTGAACCACCAATATCACGTATCGGAATCTGCGATCAATAGGCATTGTCTTAATATCCCTCCAAAATTACCAGGTTTGCACCTCAATTTTACTCAGCTGGAAATCCGCTCACAACGCTTATCTACCTTCCGCATCCAGCGAACTGTCTTCAAGCAATTTGATCTCTTCATCTGTCAAGTTCACACCACTACGTCTCAACCGTGCGAGGGCCGAGACCAGAAGTGATTTATCAATTGTAGTTTCATGTTCCTCAATGAACTGCCTTATGGTAACTGCATGATTCCTCAGATTCCTACCTTGCAGGAGCCAGCTAAATCCGTTCTCACGAGCCTTGGACAGTCCCAAGTCGTCAAGATTGGAATCTTGCAGGAGGCTCTCAACGGCATTCGCAAGCGCATTCTGGATTGAATTCTCGAAAGAAAGAACCGTGTCCCTGTAATCATGATACTCCTTGCCTTGCTCATACCATCCGGTGATCACCGGAGGGCCGTCAACAACATTAACTGAAACGTAACCGATATGCCCTTCAGCATCAATTACATACTTCATCACGGTTACATTCATGTTTTCGTAGACAGTAAATGTAACTCGATATGAATCCAAAGCATCGACGAAAGTACTTGATGGATGTGGCAAATTGAATGGCCCATCAGCGACAATCGCTACGTCTGATGATGTACAAGCATCAATCAGGGAGTTTATGTCGGAGTCTTGGAGGAAAATAATGCCCTCATGAAAGAGAGCCGCCAATTCCATCGCCTCTGCCTCGGAGTTTACACCTGCAAGATAATACCCAACGTTTTCATGGGTTATGCGACACGCTTTGTCTCCACTGTCAGCGAATAAAATGAACACGGAACGGGCGGGAACACGGAAAAGTCGTACGCCTGGTTTCCAACTCAGGTTACGAAGACCGTACCTCGGTTTATCAAGCGGTACTTCGTCAGCATCTGTCAGTAGAGAAGAAGCGTCCTCGCAGTCGAATTCGAAAGTGCTGGGCACGGATATGCTCTCCCAGATGTCCTGATCATCTTGTCTTTCTGCATCACTCTCATCGAGAGCGCGAGCAATACCATGTCCAGCGGCTATTGAAAGGACTACAGTTATTAGGATTCTTAAGATCATCACAATTTACTCTCCAGATCTCATGGCACATCATTCACTTCGATCTCTATAGTTTCAGTATCAATAAAGGGTCCATCTGTCACTCCAAAAGTGACGTTATAAATCCCCTCGTCGTCGGAGCCGGGCGTCCAATCGAAGATACCGGTGCCATCCCCATTGTCAGTGAACGTGGCAGTGCTTGGTAGATTATCGCAGGTCAAAGTGAGGGGATCGTTATCATCATCATCGGCACTCACAGTGAAATTGAGATTGACGTTTTCATTAATAGTTTTATCGCCTATCAAGTTCAAGGACGGCGCACGATGCGGTACGGGCGCCCATTCTCCACATTCCGAACCGTCTAACTCTCGCCAACGTTGATAATCACTGCCGTAGAAGGTCTTGAAGTCGATCAAAACATCGTTCTTCGCACTCCAACCTGACTGAGCTTCTCCCACAACACGCAGTTCATAGGCTGGGTACAACTTGCTACCGACAAGACAACACCCTTCACCTTGATTTACGTGATCAGGCCAGATACTACCTAACAACATAATGAGTTCTTCCTTGCCGTGTCCAACTTCTGGGCAGGCTCCGATGAGGGGAATTCTGCTACTACTGGGTCGCACCTCCATCGCGTAACCGAAATTCGGATAGTCAATAACTGGAAGTCTGGTACTCGCCTTTATGTGAAGATAACTGGATTCCACACCGAGTTGCCTCATTCCAAGGTCCATCAAGCGTGCACCTTGTGTACATTGCGCGTTTCCAACTCCGTCGACCAAACCCCATATACCTGCTTCAGTATAGTCGACCAGATCGCAGTTCGAATTACAGAACGGTACGTTAGTCTTCACCCAAGAGTGCATAGCCGAAGCAGCTTGATATTGATCGGTTGCTTCTTTAGCCGAGTTCTTGCACATAAGGCTAATCCTGGCTTTCGTCAGCCTGTTCTGAACGTTGGGTGACCACGACGCATCTTCATTAGGTGTGTCCAGAGTTACCATGATCTCATGACTCCCGGTCGAGCCGAGATCACACTCAACCGCGCCATTTTCCAATAACGCTTTCCATGCAATCTGTCCATTTACATAATAGACGCAGTTAGGCAAAGCATCTGCTCCGGTCATAGTTTTTTCTAGACTGCTGCTCTCAGAGCTCTCAAAATCCAGCGGATTTCCAGAATAACTTCTGCCTAACTTGGAACTGAATGCTATTTCGGGACCATCACCAACTAGCTTGAAACTGAAGCCTGCAGGTTCAACTTCTACGACGGCCTTGACTGAAATCTTCGAATTCTTATTATGTGTGATGGGATTATTCCTTCCCTCGTTATTCCATTCTGGCTCCTCGTAATTATTTCCAACGCTTGCGCATTTATCTCCCGGTGATTTCTTGAGGACATTATCGCCATTACCATCTTCATGATCACTAGTAAACTCCAAAGATTCTAGCTTAACTCTGACAATCGTCACCATTTCTTCCAGGTCGCCGCATGCAGGGCACATACCCGCACCGTAAACCTTGAATGTGTACTCACCTGGGCCGAGTTCTGGATCGTCAGCGATGCTCTTGATAGAGCGGCTGCAGTTGAATTTCGTGTTCAACTGGTTTAGATGCTGGCAGTCCAGAAGGTTTCCGTTAATCTCCTTCTGACCTATGTACTCAAGGTTGTTCACAGTGAATACCCAATTTGCATTACTTTCCGCACAATACAGGTTGTTTGACGCTGACGGAGAAATAGTGATAGGTCCAATAGGATTGAGACACTGCAGCCCTACATAGACCACCTTCCACTCCTGCACTGTCGACCCACCATCGTAAAGCTGGCTGATGATGCCGCCGGAGATGATATACCCGGCTGCGCAGGAATTCGGATCCATGCTGATCCATCCAGTACCGGTCCAAAGGTAATAAGTGAACTCCCGCTCCGGAATGATGACATGCATCCCGTTGGCCAAGCTCGCATTGATTGCGTCGATCACATGGGGCGGCTGACCTGAAAATAATCCAGGGCAGTCTGCTGCAATACTCGTTGTGATATGGCACAGGGTAATTCCTGAATCACTTGCCAACTCGAAAATCTTGATAGTCGATACGGCTTCCTCATCGAACTTTGTTTCGAACACCCGGTTCTCCTGGATTGAACCATCAGCGCCGCTGAGTTTCATGAAGTCGCACAAGATATCGTCACCGTATGCTGAATACGGTCCGACGATCTTGCGGTCGGCATCAACAATCATGCCAGTCCAATCGAAAGAAACAGGATACCCCCACATATCGTAATACACGCTCACAGTATTTTCTACAATCGCCTCAGAGATATCGTTCGTTAAAATGATGTGCATCAGGCCGCACAATTCATCGTCGGCCACATCAACATTGTTCAGATATGTCAGCGCTGTCTGATGCAGCACCTCTCCCATGTATTCCTCATCACAGGAGGTTTCCGGGATATCAAAGAATTCCGGGAAAGCATCCTCGGTGTCGATCCCCAACCCCTGATAATTGCCCGCTGTTATATAGTTCTGTATCAATGTCAGTTGCACAGGTGCGCCGGTGGGTGGAAAGAACTCCATGTCCGAGTAATGCGTGATGCCCATCATTACCTGACCTGCTCCGCGGGCAACTTCGCAGCCATCGATTTTCAATACCGGCTTCAGATCCACCAGCCAGGGAATCTCTACATGCCAGATACCACCGGCATCATCGATGATCTGCTGGTCAGCCGGTGTAGCCCCCACATAAGTAAGAGTGACCTGCTTGGACGCGATCTCCGGTACGCTTGTAGTATAATCCAAATCCGTTCCGGAACCGTGCGCGTGGAAACGTATCTTGTACCGCATATTGTCTGGAATCTCGGAAAAGGAACCACCGTAGGTAAGTAACTGATAAGGGAGAGTTCCTGGCAAGATGTTATCGGTTTCCTCAATCAATGTCCGAGACCGGGGAATATCTTCCATGGTTGCCCCGGGATGGTAGATGGCAAGTGAATCCTCCAACAATTGCTTGAACATCTCAATCGGCGGTTCCTCATGAAACGTCGAATAGTAGTCCCAGAGAAAGACATCGATATCAAAGTTCATGTCACCATAGAGATAAATGCCAGGATTGTATTCATATTGCTTAAATGCTGGATCGAGCGGCACCCATTGGTATCCTGTACTGTCGTTGATTGCCCCGCGATAGTTGATGAATGGCATGTATGCTTCCACCCAAGTCCAGTTGAACTCGGCTCCGACCGTGTCCGCTCCAGATGTATGATAGATTATCTGAAAGCCGCTGGAGTTCAGCATCAATAGTGCGCTGTACATGTCCTCGAATCCGAGCCAATTCTTGAAGCGATCGGAAGTGACGTAAGCCCGTCCAGAGGCGTATCGTGAAGGAACACCTGAAACTCGCAGTAGGGCAATCATGAGTGAAGCCAGATCGTAATCGTTGCCTCGCATGTGCTCAAGAGTTTGCTGGGAACCCTTGCGCGATCCCAGATAGGATTCGAAAGTGCAGTTGTTGCGGACAAAGGTGTAAATCTCAGCTGGCGAGTGGTTCAATTCGGCTGCCAGATCGATTATGTCATCTGTGAACTGGACATCAATAGTAGGATCAAGGTCAGCCGGATCAGAGCTGCGTCCTGGCAAAATAGGATACTTTACTGACTCTGGAAGCTCACTGGACTCAATAGCAGGAGGCTCCTTAGATTCCATTACCATGGGTCTAGGCCCGTTATCAAGAGACGACTGATCTAGTATGTAATTATGATCAGTGAAATACTGATGAAGCGCGCCCAGCAGATACTCCAAATTGGCCATATCCGCGGATACCTGTGCAGTTCTCAGATCAGATAATAACGCGAGGAGTTGATCCGCATCCGTATTGCGGCGTCGCATCACTTCCGCGTGCTGTCTCGACTTTTCCACAGAGTATCTGTTGTCCGAGAGTCTGGGCTCGACACTTTCGGATTTCTCTCTCAAAGCCTTGTGGGCACGATCGAGTTCACTCTCCAGGACCAGCAAACGATTTATAACATCACCAGAGAGGGGACCGCTTCCACCCTCAGAGGAACTTTGCTGAATCAACTCGCGGCACTTCAACACGACTCTGAAATAGGCGTTCTGTTCTGCAGAACCGAGTGGGATTTTCCCGCCCATAATCCGTTCCAAAAGAGCCTTTCTTTCAGCGGATTTCTCATCAGGAGCTATTGAAGAACCCCATGCAGTTGAAGCTGTCATTTCTTGCAGATCAATAACTCTCTCTCCATCTTTGTACAAACCTGGCCCCTGATAGTCAGTCTCTGCCTCGATCGTGGGACAAGCAAGTAATCCGAGCAGAAACAAGATTGAAAAGACAGACAACCATTTGCTACTACTGTGACTGCTAACCGATTCTCGGCCGTTATCCAGTCTTTCCAAGAGTGTCACTCTCTGCCCTTTCCTTGCTGCTGAAGTCATATTCTCATTCTTCCTTCAGTTGATTCAATCATAATCGCTGAGTGCTTTTCATCGCGATACTCTCTGCACGCTACTCTTAGAGAAATCGATAGTCGCGATGAGACAGATCACAGTCTTCCCGAGAATGGATCATACACTGCATGCACATTTGACTGTAGTCCTTTCCGGCTCTCTGACGTACAGACATTTCCATAAGTCGAATGCCTTGGTCAAGACCGTGGCGTGGCTGCTAATACTCTCAGGACATGTGTCAGAAGCTATAACACAAGGCTCCCGGTAAAGCAAGCGAAATTCAGTGAATTCATGGACTGCGCTTGTCCTAGATGCTGTAGTGATTCAGAGACACAGGTATATGCATATCATTCCTTGGTGTAACCTGACTGGTACGTACTGGGCTGGTCAGAATATATAGGGTATCGGATTGTGTCGTTTCAGCCTAATCCGGACATATGGTATTTGAAACTAAGCCGTGGTTTCGTAGATTTGGCATGACAGAGAGGAGTTTGTCATGAATGCCAGAGGAAACCAGAGTCCGGAGTCAGTTGTGCGGGACATTCGTCGGAAGACACGTCGGAAGTTTTCATCTGAAGAGAAGATACGTATTGTTCTTGAAGGTCTTAAAGCTGAAGACAGCATTGCTGAGCTATGTCGCCGTGAGGGTATAGTGATCTTCCCCCGAAAAAACGGACACATAGTGAAGTTAGCGCCATTTGCCCATCTGGCGCTTTCCAGGCACACTTGAGTTTTTTCGAACAGCTGCCGACAGGCTAAGAAGGTAGTCTTGGCACATAAAGTGGTAATGTCTTCACGATGATCGAGAATCTCCGTACGAGAGTGGTATTCATGGCACGAGGAAACCCTGGTCCGATTCGCCCTGTGACAACAATCAAGAAAAGATTATTGATTGGTTTTGTGGTAGTATTAGTAGTAGGAGCTTCATTATTGGCATGGGCTGATACTATCAACTGGCCGTTCACCACCACCGGGAATTATACGGTCTCGGATGCAACCAAAGTTGAGGTAGCGGATGGCGTAGCCAAGCTCATTGCGGTTGATCAGACGGACAAAGATAATACCTCAGCCGGATTCGGCGGGGGAACAGATAATGAAACCCAATGGGATGGGACTAACAATTGGCTGGAGTTAACAGCTACCGGGCAAACCAACGGTTCAGGCGATTTTATCTCCAGGGTGATGGATGCTGGAGCTGTAGCCGCTTGGAATAGTATTTCCTGGACACCGCAGAGGCCGCTTTACAAGGAACTCCCGGATAATGAAGGCGTCGAATCTGCATACCCGACCGGCAATGCGGATATGACGGGAAATGTGCTTTTGATGCACATGAATGAAGCAAGTGGAACAATAGTTGACCATTCAGGAGAAGGAAACAATGGAACAAACAGCGGAGCTTTATACAGCCAGACCGGGAAATTCAATACGGCTCTGAGTTTTGATGGGCTGAATAGTTATGTTGATTGCGGCAGCAATGCCAGTCTGCGGCTGACTACCGGGGGCACCATAGAGGCGTGGATATATCCCTTGAGTGCTGGGGAAAATGGCTATGGAAGAATAGTGGATAAGTCAGTTAATAGTACCGGGGCAGGATCAGGCTATGAATTTGATGTTGAAGGCACGAATAACTTGGGATTGAACATCAAGGCTCAAGCGGTTGATTTACATACTACAAGTGGTGTATTAACATTAAATGCTTGGAATCATGTGGCTGCAACATTCGATGGAGCATATTGGAAAATATATTCAAATGGTGTTGAAGTAGCGAGTAAAAGTTCGGCAGTTTTGCCTCCTGATGTGGCAGCAACTGTAAGAATAGGAAATCGGGCTGGCTATACAGATAGAACGTTCGACGGCACAATAGACGAGGTTGCAATCTACAACCGTCCTTTATCAGGCCCCGAAATCTTAGACCACTACAAGCGAGGGGCTCTGAGATTGAAGTATCAGGTTCGGAGCGGTTCAACCAATCCACCAACAGGCAATTATATTGGGCCTGATGGCACAACCGGGACATATTATTCCGAACTTTCTAACAGCACTACCGGGCTTCCTTCTTTGAGCTTAACCAATGTTAACAATAATCAATATTTCCAATACAAAGCATATTGGGAAACTGACAATTCTTCCTATTCGCCGGAGTTAAAATCAGTGGTGATTGGGCCTACGCATTATCCCGGTGATAATCCGACGGTTCAGAATAATACCGGGCAAACCTATGTTGCTTTGGATTCCCTTGTGGAGACTCTGGGGGCAGGAAATGCAGGGAGTGTTAGATATCAGATATCAAACAATGGAACCAACTGGTATTATTGGAATAGCGCTAACTGGGTAGCGGCTTCCGGCTATTCACAGACTAATACCGCGGCTGAGGTAAATACCAACTGTGGACAATTTGATGATGATGTAGGCGCAGGTGATTTCTACTTCACGGCGTTTTTGCATTCAGATGCAGCGGCACAGCAAGTGGAACTGGACCAGGTCGATGTAAGCTATACTCCAAAGGTAATAAGTGTCTCGGTAAGCGACCCGACCTTTACTTTCGGCACTAGTCTACTTAATACCTGGTTAACAACACAGACGAGTGTTATCACCAACGATGGGAATGTTGCCGAGGATTTTGTCGGTCAGATCAGCCAGCTTACCGACGGCAGCAATAACTGGACAATCAATTCCTCAGCCAACGGAGCTGATCAAATACGAGCACAGTGGTCGACAACGAACGATACCGGTCCCTGGACTGATATTTCTGCCTACGATACTGATTTTACTCTTGCTACTAATGTGGCCGTTAGCGACAGCGTGACTCTATGGTTTCGTATTGAAACACCGACCAGTACGACGTCCTATGACGAGTATTCCTCCACCCTGACGGTAACGGCGCAAGAATATTAGCGAATAAGTTTGGAATCACGCTAACAGGCAGGGGAAAACTGACGATATTTGTCAGCAGGAGCTAAAGTCTCCTTAAACCTTAAAGAGGAGGGATAAAATGAAAATGGCAGGTTCCTTGCTCCTTAAGGGGGCTTTCTGTGTCTTGGCTTTGGCTTTCTGGGCCTCGGTAGTCCTGGCAGCCAATCCAGCCACCATTGATGTTACGGTCACTATTCAAAACTTAAGTGTCAGTGCGACGGGCCCCACTGCCTTCGGTACTGTAGTTGCGAGTAGCGAGACGGTGTCAGGATCCGCGTCAACGGTCACCAATGACGGGAATGTAACGGAGACATACGCCCTGAAATTAACCAACCCTGGCGGATGGACGGGAACCTCTGGTGCTCCTGGAGCTGAGACATATCGCCTCAGCGCTCAGTTTAACAGCGCACAGCCGACAGCTGTGAGCTTTGGCGCTGACCACGACCTGACAACCTCCGATCAGACCTGTTCAGGTACGATTCTTGCCGGTGACGAAACGGGGCTATCCGTGGCGGCAAGTGGTACGCGTTCTCTGTGGTTCAAATTCGAAGCGCCGACCAGTACTACTGTGACCGCTGAGCAGACGATCACTGTGACAATCACAGCGTCGGCGGGATAAAACGTGCGCGGCTAAACGCTTGACAGAAGTCATAAAACAATGCTTTCTTTACCCTAAGGGCGTAATTAGGCACTTTAGCGAACTATGCCCGCGTTCACGGAGAAGTGAGATGAGAAAGATAGGATATTTCTTTGCACTTGGCTTGACCATGGCCGCGGTCGCAACCATGCCGGACAATCTGGTGGCTGGTGGGTTGCGGACTCCGTTGGGAGAGGTGGTAATCGAGAATCTCCAGATTGGGCAGACCTACAATCTTAAAGAACTGGCCAATCTCCAGTTGATTGTTACTAACTCTGGAGAGACTCAGATGGATTTGCTGATGGAGGCTCTTGTACCGGATACTGGTGAACTCAGACAGGGAGCAGCGGCAATCCCAGATCCATCATGGATCGCACTTAGCCAGGACTCATTCAAACTGGTCCCAAATCAGAACGCTATATCTGATATAATAATCTCCATTCCGGATGACGCTCAATACCTCGGCAAGAAGTATCAGGTGAATATCTGGTCGCACACGCTTGGCGGCGGATCAATGAACGTGGCAGTGGGGCTCAAGAGTCGGATTATCTTTACCACCGATACAGTTAAAGCAGACGTAGACCAGCTATCCACTCGTTCGAATGCGAGCGTTGACTTCACTATGACGCCAGGAGAGATATACCTCGACAATGTACCGCTGGGCAAGAGATACGATATTGGCAAAGAAGCCGGGATGATTCTCACGGTGACCAATAACGGTGAGCGTGAACAGGCCTTCAAGCTCCAGAGCCGAGCTGTGGGAAATTCCTCGGCAACACTTACTGGTGACTATTCTGATACCCCGGACGCAGCATTCTTGAGTTTTAGTGAGAGCGAATTCACTCTTCCACCCAAAGGGACAACAACAGTGAAAATGTACTTGGAGTTTCCGGCAAAAGAGGAGTACGCTAGCAAGAAATTCATGTTCATTATTCGCGCTTATTCAGTGGGCGACAAGGTGAGCACTGGTGTCTATTCGCGGTTGTACGCGTCAATCCAGAAGAATATGTTGGAATGAAACCGCAATCTCGAAATGTACTTTTCCTAACGACAATGGGAGCTGCGGGAGTCTTAGTGGGTTTCTCGTTATTGTTAGCGACAGTCCTCTTGGGTCAGCCAATGCGAGAATTCTCAAGGACGTTAACTGAGGAATTTGTTTCTCCAACGGATCTAACCAAACACATTCCTACCAACTCCGAACCGGAACCGATTCCCCAGGAGGTTGGGTCTACTATCTCTGTAACCGTCACGGTTACCACTCTGACCACATCATTATCACTTCCGGATCAATTCTCCCTGTCTCAGAACTACCCAAACCCCTTCAACTCAACGACGATAATCGAATACGACCTGCCGATTCCCACCCATGTGACCGTCGAGATCTACAACATGCTCGGCCAGAAGGTTCGGACCCTGGTGGATGATAATAGAGCTGCGGGATATTATAGAGTCGAGTGGGATGGAAATACGGAAAGTGGCCGAACGGCCGCAACCGGAGTTTACCTATACCGCATCAAGGCTGGCAATCTTGTCGAAATAAAGAAGATGATTCTGCTGAAATAGCCGTTCAACGGGGTCACAATTTGGTCACACAGGGATAAAGCCTTGGCATCGGACTCGAGTTTCCTTTTCGAATCCAATCCCCTTTTAAGATATCTCGCTCCTCCCGGAGATCAGCGTTCTCCTTCCGTAAACGGCCAAGTTCCTCTTGATCCGAACTCATCCTACCCTTACCCGGAAATGCTGAATCACCTGCCTCTGTCAACTGACGTTTCCACCTGTGAAGCTGGTTCGCATTGATTCCAAGTTCACGTGCCACCTCTGATACCCTGCGACCTCCATACGTCACCAGACAGACTGCTTCTTCCTTGAACGCTCGGTCAAAACTCCTACGTCTTCCATCTTCTCCCATGTGGACTCCTCCTGATAGAAGCATAATACTATCCTTTCGACGTGTCCACTAATTCGGGGGAGGATCAGTACGGAGAGATACATAAGACGGGTGATCATCTGTTCATAGATGACAGAACAGGAAAGGTCCTTGCCCGTAAGGGGAATGGAGATCCATCCAATCTGTACAGCGACTTCCAGAGTGTTCTTGATAGGTTTGGCGGCCAATATGGTAAATGAACTGATGGGTATTCACTATTTGGCTGGAGTCTTGTGGGATTGTGTCGATTGATCAGATTAGAAGTCTCAATAATGGGGCCACAGGAGAAGATCAGGTTCACCTAGGATCTAAGAATCGATGTTTTCGACGCAAAGAGATTGGTTGTTGGCCATATTTGCACTGCGGCGACTGAAGCGAGGTACGCCATCACCGCGAGATACCCCCCCCAATAATGAATTTGACTGTGCGATCTGACAGGTCGCACATCTGATTCCTCTTTTTGGATTGTCACTGCTTTTCGATTCGAGCCGCCGTCCGAATAGTCGAATCAACCCAAACTTAGCAATGCGCACGACCTACCGCGAGAGATTTGTCAAGAGCATTTGGGACTCGGAACCCAAAAAAGCATCCCCTTTTTGGCCTGGGGGAAGAATGGTGAGAGGTTGATAAAGGAATGGTTCAAGATCAGGTGAGTCGAAGAGAGCGTAGAAAGACAGCGCTATTCATGCTCAAACAAGTTTGTGCAGGCCACACGATGGAGCAGACATGGCAATCCCATCAGCACGGTTCCGGTCCGTTGGAGAAGATATACTCGATGAGGTAGACGGCGTCATCGATGTCGATTTCGCCTGAGCAGTCGGCGTCCCCCGATTCGAGCGGATCGGGCGCGGGTCCACCTGAGAATATGTATTGGATCAGATACACAACATCATCGATATCGACAGCTCCGGAACCATCAGCATCGCCTGCGACATATTCCGGTGGGCCAAAGGAGTAATTGATCGCAGCCCAGCAGTTCGCGATTCCCCAGCCGTAGTCATTATCGGGTGTTGCAGCATTGTCGGCGGTCATCAGCATGGCCTCACGCACTTGCATCGCCGTCCAGTCGGGATGTGCCTGAATAACAAGCGTGGCCACTCCGCCAATGAGCGGGCATGATAATGATGTGCCACTCGCAGTTGTCAGGGCTTCATCATCAGAAGCACTGGCGCATGCCGTCTCAGAACCTCTGGCGCAGATTTCAGGTTTGATTCGCCCATCGTAGGTTGGTCCTCTCGACGAGAATCCGACAATTCCACCGGTCGAATAGACCGCACCTACAGCTAAAATGCTGTCAGCGTCGGCGGGCGCGCCGATCGTCGATGGACTGGGCCCAGCGTTTCCCGCCGAGTTGCACACTACGATACCATATTCTGCCGCCATGTCTGCAGCGATTGTTGTTGTGGCTGTGTTGCCATCATAGTCTGATGCCGTATACCAGTCTGAATATAAAAGCGATGATGAAATCACATCCGTACCGATGGAATCGACCCATTCTACCGCGGCGACCCAATTATCTTCCTCGACGGGAGTTTCTGATCTGATGTCTTCTGTCTTTGCAAGAATGAACCTAG
>Ga0180009_10004451_pt1 | contig 15449 bp, 14 predicted proteins | sample OS_PC_MetaG_FD_123537 | JGI IMG/M metagenome (GOLD analysis project Ga0180009, IMG submission 123537) | Groundwater microbial communities from the Aspo Hard Rock Laboratory (HRL) deep subsurface site, Sweden - OS_PC_MetaG | ecosystem: Environmental > Aquatic > Deep subsurface > Groundwater...
CCGGCGGGTCGCCCTGCTCCTGGGCGGGCTGGCTGTTGTTGGGCTGGCGGTCGTGCTGCTCCTGCCCCGGGGCGACGACGCCACCATCAGGGCGATGAAGGGGACCCGGCGCTCGGGAACGCCGATCGCGGAGCTGGCGCAGCTATGGGGCGACGTGAGTCACCGGGAGAGCAGCAAGCAATCCTGGCATCCGGGCGATCGCGGACTGAAGCTGTTCTACCACGACAGCGTGAGGACCGGGCGAGGGGCGCGGGCCCGCGTGGCGTTCGACCGTGGGGACAGGCTCAACATCGACGAGCTGACGACCGTGGTGATCGAGCTTCCTGACAGGCCGGTCAAGGGCGAGGCGCCGCTGCTCGCCCGCGTGCTGCAGGGGACCGTGCGGGCGGAGGCCCGGCCCGGTGTGCCGCTGCGCTTCACTGACGCGCACGGCCGGACGACCGAGGTGCGGGCCAGAGGCAACCGGCCGGTCGAGGTCCGCATCCGGGCCGACGGCAAGGGTGCGACCGAGGTGTCGGTGCTCAAGGGCAGCGGCCAGCTGCGCTCGGGCGGCCAGTCTCGCGACCTCGAGGCGGGGCAGCTGGTGGACCTGAAGCAGGGCAAGCTCGGTCAGACCCTCCGGCTGCCGCCCTACCCGCAGCTGCTGTCCCCGGGCGTCGACGTCCGCCTGCCGCCGGCTGCGGCGATCGCCGTGACCTGGTCGCCGGTTGAGAGAGCCGTCCGCTACCGGATCCAGATCAGCAACTTCGTCGCGTTCGACGAGACACTCGTGGACCAGCAGGTCGCCATCGCCTCGTTTCGCTTCGAGCGGCCGCAGCCCGGCACCCTGGTCTGGCGCGTGGCCTCGATCGACGCCGCGGGCCACGAGGGGGAGTTCGGCTTCGCCCGTCGCTTCGTCGTCGACCGGTCGCTCGCGCGGCCGGGTGACGCGGGGGTGTCCGACGAGACGATGCTGTCGCCCGCGAACGGCACCGTCGTGGAATACGGCGCCACGCCCGTACCGGTCCAGCTTCGCTGGCGCCACCAGGCCGGACAGCGCTACCGGGTGGTGGTGGCCAAGAGCCGCGGCCTCCAGCGCCACGTGGTGCGGCGTCGTCAGGTGACTGGCGGTGCCGTCACCCTCGAGAAGCTGCCCCCCGGCGTCTACTACTGGGGCGTCTATCGGCAGGAGCCAGGCGGCAAGGCCACTGCGCTGTTCGAGCGGTCCCGCCGCTTCGTCATCATCCAGCGCACGCGCCCAAAGGTGCACGTCCCAACCGTCGAGTGGAGGTAGCGGGTGCGGATCTGCCTGCTGCTGGCCGCCGCTCTGCTGCTTCCCGGCGCTTTGGCGTACGGCGAGGGCCCCCGGCCGGGAGCGGGCGTTCGGGTGACCACGACGCCGTCGCCGATCATCATCGGCCAGAGCTCCAGCGTGCTGATCGAGGTGGCGCGCATACCCGGCGAGGGCGAGCTGCGCGCCGCGGTCAACGTCGGCGAGGTGGAGCAGATCGAGCCACGCGCCCAGGGCGTGAGGCTGCGGTACCGTCCCCCCAAAGAGCGCTATCCCCAGTGGCTGGTGCTGATGCTCTGGCGGCCGTCTCGACCAGGAGTGCTCGTGCTGCGGATCCCGCTCAACGGCCACGCCATGGTGCCGATCCGGACGCGCAAGAGGTCCCAGGTGACCGTGATGGTGAGCGGCCAGGTGTTCGGGCCCAAGGGCAGCGGTACCGACGGTCGGCTGGAGATGCACGTCGTCGTCCCGCCGGGCGTGGATCACGGCACTGTTGAGGTCGTGGACGACAAAGGGATGACGACGCTGAAGAAGGCGCCGTTCAGCCTGCCGCAGTACAACCAGCTCGCCCTGGCGGTCCGCCCGGCCTCGTCGTCGGACGCGCGGTCCGAGTTCGAGATCACCTTGGCCGCGGCGGAGCCCCAGAGCCGAATGGTGCGCCTGGAGGTGAGCGGCGGACCCTCGGGGTCCAGCGAGGCGGTCGAGCTGGTCAAGGAGTCCATGCTCGGCTGGTCCGGCAGGTGGAGCCCGGCCGAGCGGCCAGCGCCGGGCGAGTGGCAGGTACGGGCCTGGGTCGAGGGGACGCAGCGCTCGGTCGGCACGCAGATCACGATCCTGCCGCTGCCGAAGCCGCCGGTGGTGCAGAAACCTCCTGCTCCTCCTGCTCCTCCTGCGATCCGGGCCCGCGCGCCGCGCCGGCTGCGCTACAACGTCGCCGTGACCACCGGCATGGTCCACAACCTGGGCGACATGCTCAGCCCGCGCTTCGGCGCCGAGGTGGGCGCGGACTTCGTCCTGTCGAGGCTGCGTCTGGGAGCCCGGCTGTTCGGCGCCATCTGCTGGGCCAGCCAGCACGTGCCCGAGCCCGGTCAGGGCAACGCCGACTCGAGCGTGGTGCTGGCGCCTCTCGGTCTCGGGGTCACCCTGAGGTGGCCGCAGCCGTCGTGGCGGCTCTCTCCCTACGCCCTGGCGGGGTTCGTGGCGCAGGTGGTTCGCAGCCGCAGCGAGGGCGAGCAGAGCGGGGAGCGGTCGAGGACCGACCTCATCGTCGGGGGGGTCTGGCTCGTCGGCGTGGGGCTCGAGATTGGGCCGGGCGAGGTCTTTCTGCAGACCGGCTACCTCCACAGCCGCATCGACAACCCACAGGTCGAGATGCTGGCGGGGGGTCTGGTGCACGAGGTGGGCTACCGGCTGACGCTGTAGAGAATACGATCGTCTGCTCCGCGCGGACGTGCGCTGCACGAAGCCCACAAAAAAACACAGTGCAGAGCTGCAGCGTCCGGGGGACCTGCCGCGCCGCCCGCGCGCAGGGGTGGTCCGGGTTTGGGAAAGCGGCCTCGGCTGCTTCGTGCAGCGCCCGTCCGCCACATCGAGGTTGATGCGGGCCGCAGGCAACAGCAGCGGGGAGCCACTTGCGGGGAGCAGCCAAGCCGGCCTCCTCGGCACAGTGCACCCGGGCGTCTCTTCCGGCGCGGCATGCTGCCCCCGACGTTGAGCTCTCCCGCTTTGCTTTTGACAGCTCCCCGCGAGTGGCTGCCCGTCATCGCTCTAAGTGGGCACCTGACCTGACCAAGTGGGTGGCATCTCCAATACGGGACACCTGGCCGAACAATGCTATTATCGTCACCCGGTCGATGAACGAGGTCTGACGGATGAGCAAGCGTGCGTTCTTCGTCGCCCTGGGGATCCCGCGCGGCGCCCCACCCGAGGCGATTCAGGTGGCGTATCGGAGGGTGGTGACCCGCTACCGCCGAGAGCTGGAGGAGGAGGAGGAGCCCACACCTCCTCCGGGGCACTTCGCGGTGATGCGCACCTACTCCGAGCGACGGCACTCGGCGCTTTTCGACGAGCCGGAGCCGGAGCCCTTGATCCCGCAGCGCAGCCGCGCCAGCGAGGTCGACCGGTTCTACGACGGGTTCGTGCCCGAGGCGGTGGCCCCGGCGCGGGCGCGCCGTGACGGCAAGGATCTGTTCGTCGAGCTGAGGCTGGCCACGGAGGAGGCGGAGCGGGGCGGCCTGTTCCCGGTCCACATCCCGGTCGTCCGGCGCTGCACCGTGTGCGAGGACTGGACCGTCGACCATCGCCTGCGCTGCCCCCACTGCCACGGCGCGGGACAGGTGCTCGAGGACCGGATGGTGGAGGTCGCCGCACCTCCCGGCGTCCAGCACGGGCAGACCGCGCGTCTGGCGATGGAGGACGTGGGGCTGGAGGACACCGACATGGTGGTCTGGGTGCTGGTCGGCCTGCTGCGCTAGGTTCGCCGCGCGGTGTTAACTAGGGTCCGTTGGACCTGTTGACAGGTCTGTAACCATGCAGCTCCATGGACTTGCTGCGCGCGTCCACTCCGCCTTGCATGGTCACAGCCATGTTGACCTGGGGCCCCCCGCCGGAGTAGATTAGCCAGCGCAACATGGCAGGATGGTCCATCTTTCGCGGCGAAATCTCGAAGTAATCCGAGATCGCTTGCGGGATCAATCACGGTTCCGAAAGGAGCAGAGCATGACCGTTGGTATTGTCGGCTATGGCGCCTGTCTCCCCCGTCATCGCATCAAGGTCGAGGAGATCGCGAAGGTCTGGGGAGCCGATGCGCCCAGCTACAAGAAGGGCCTGGAGCTGCGCGAGAAGTCTGTCCCGGCTCCCGACCAGGACGTGATCACCCTGTCGGTGGAGGCCGCGCGCAACGCCCTGGCCCGCGCGCCGATGGTGGATCCACAGGAGATCGGAGCGATCTACATCGGATCCGAGTCCCACCCCTACGCGGTGAAGCCGTCGGGGACGACGCTGGCGGAGGCGATCGGGGCCACGCCGAATTGCCACGTGGCAGACTTCGAGTTCGCCTGCAAGGCGGGCAGCGAGGGCATGTTCGTGGCTCACGGCCTGGTCAAGGCTGGGCTGATCAAGTACGGCATGGGGATCGGTGCCGACACCTCCCAGGGCGCCCCTGGTGACGCGCTGGAGTACTCGGCGTCGGCGGGCGCAGCGGCCTTCATCTTCGGTGCCGACAACGTGATCGCCACCATCGATCATACGCACTCGTACATGACCGACACTCCGGACTTCTGGCGCCGCGAGGGCATGAACTACCCGCAGCACGCGGGCCGCTTCACCGGGGAGCCGGCCTACTTCAAGCACACCCTGGGCGCCACGCAGGCGATCCTGCAGAAGAGCGGCATGAAGCCCAAGGACTTTGCCTTCGCCGTGTTCCACCAGCCCAACGGCAAGTTCCCGATGCGGGCCGGCAAGATGCTCGGCTTCTCGCGCGAGCAGATCGAGGTCGGCTGGCTGGTCCCGACGCTGGGCAACACCTACTCCGGGGCCTCGCCGCTCGGCCTCTCGGCCGTGCTCGACGTCGCGAAGCCGGGCGACAAGATCATGATGTGCTCCTACGGATCGGGGTCCGGGAGCGACGCCTTCATCTACACCGTGACCGAGCGGATCAAGCAGGTGCAGGACCTGGCGCCCAAGACGCGGTGGATGCTGGAGCACGATCCGATCTACCTGGAGTACGGCGAGTACGCCAAGTTCCGTCACAAGATCCTGAAAGCCGAGCTGTAGGAGGATACCCATGCGAGACGTCGCAATCATCGGCGTTGGCATGAACAAGAAGTGGGGCGAGCTGTGGGAGATGTCGATGCGCGACATCTTCGTCGAGGCCGCCCTCGATGCCATCGACAACGCCGGCGTTGATCATGTCGACAGCATGTACGTGGGCTGCATGAGCGGCGGCCTGTTCACCGGCCAGGAGCACATCGGCGCCCTGATGGCCGACTACCTCGGCCAGTGTCCGGTCCCCGCCACGCGGGTCGAGTCGGCCTGCGCCTCCGGGGGCGCCGCGGTGCGCGCAGGGTTCATGGAGGTGGCCAGCGGGATGAGCGACATCGTGCTGGTCGGCGGCGTGGAGAAGATGAACGACGTGAGCGGCGACGATGCGACCTACGCCCTGGCCACCGCATCCGACCAGGAGTGGGAGGCCTTCAGCGGGGTCACCTTCCCCGGCCTCTACGCCATGATGGCCGTGGCCCACATGCACAGCTACGGCACCACCATCGAGCAGCTGGCTGCCGTGGCGGTGAAGAACCACGCCAACGGCTCCAAGAACCCGCGGGCCCAGTTCCCGATGAAGATCACAGTCGACACGGTGCTGAGCTCCGTGCTCGTGGCCGACCCGCTGCACATCCTCGACTGCTCGCCGATCACCGACGGTGCGGCGGCCGTGATCCTCTGCCCCGCCGACCGGGCGAAGCAGCTGGCCAAGAACGCGCCGGTGCAGATCCTGGCCTCGACCCAGGCCTCGGACACCATTGCCTATCACTCGCGTGCGGATCTCACCGCGATCGAGTCCACGGCAAAGGCAGCGGCGGCGGCCTACAAGATGTCGGGCAAGAGGCCGGACCAGATCGATCTGTTCGAGGTCCACGACTGCTTCACCATCGCCGAGATCATGGTGATGGAGGCCCTGGGCCTGGTGGAGAAGGGCAAGGGCGGCCCCGCGGTGGAGGCGGGCGAGACGGCCATCGGGGCAAGCATCCCGATCAACGCCAGCGGCGGGCTCAAGTCCAAGGGGCACCCGGTGGGCGCCACCGGAGTGGCCCAGATCGTGGAGGTCGTGGAGCAGCTCCGCGGCGCGTCGGGCGAGAGGCAGGTCGCCGGCGCCAGGGTGGGCCTGACGCAGAACATGGGGGGAACGGGCGCGAGCTCCGTGGTGCATATCCTGGAGGTGATGTGATGCCGACCGCACGTGCCTGGAGGGAGTATCCCCAGCGCTACCGCTACGAGGCCGCCGTCTGCGCCAAGTGCGGCAAGTGGTTCTTCCCGCCCCGCCTGGTCTGCGACGCCTGCGGCCACCGCGAGTTCGAGACCAAAACAATGAAGCGGACCGGCAAGATCCTGACTCACACCGTGATCCGCGTGCCGCCCGCTCCTTTCAAGGACCAGGCTCCCTTCGCCGTGGCGGTGGTCGAGATGGACGACGGGCCCCGGATCACGACCCAGTACGTCGACTGGAAGGAGGGGCAACTCCTGATCGGCCAGAAGGTGCGGCTGGAGTTCCGCAAGATCTACACCGACGGACACGCGGGCACGATCCAGTACGGGTACAAGGCGGTGCCAGCCTAGATGCACTCGGTGGGAGTATCGACCCAGAAGCCCTGCCAGAAGAGCCAAGGTCCCGGGCCGCGTCCCGTCGCGGCGTGTTGATCGTCATCGACGAGGTCCACCATGTCCGACTACTCGTACGAGACCGTCCGCCTGAGCCAGAGCGGCGTGGTCGCGAGGGTTACCCTCCACCGTCCCGACATCCGCAACGCCTTCAACGACACGATGATCGGGGAGCTGCGCCACCTGTTCGCCGTGCTGCGCCAGGAGGCGGAGCTGCGCGTGGTGGTGCTGACCGGCGCGGGCAGCTCGTTCTGCGCCGGGGCTGACATCAACTGGATGCGCAAGATGCTGGCCTACAGCTACGAGGAGAACCTCGAGGACTCGATGGCCCTCGCCGACCTGATGCGCGAGATCTACGAGTTCCCGCGGCCGGTGATCGGTCGGATCAACGGACCGGCGATCGGCGGCGGCACCGGGCTGGTGGCGGTGTGTGACATCGCCGTGGCGGTGGAGACGGCGGTCTTCTCCTTCTCCGAGGTCAAGATCGGCCTGGTCCCGGCCTGCATCTCGCCCTATGTGATCAGGAAGGTGGGAGAGCGCCACGCCCGGGAGTTCTTCCTGACGGGAGAGCGGCTGCGGGCGGCCAAGGCCCGGTCGTGCGGACTGGTGAACCAGGTGGTGCCGCCGGAGGAGCTCGACGAGGAGGTGGGGCGCTACGTCGACACGCTGGTCTCCAGCGGACCCTGCGCCCTCTCCACCTGCAAGCAGATGATCCGCGATGTGCCGCTGATGGACCTCGAGCGGGCCGGCCCCTATACCGCCGACATGATCGCCCGGCAGCGTGTGAGCGACGAGGGGCAGGAGGGGATGAGCGCCTTCCTGCAGCGCCGGCGCCCGAGCTGGTGGATCGAGTCCGAGTCCGAGGAGGACTCGTGGGTCGACGAGAGCAGCGGCACCTTCCACGACGACTGACGTGTTGGCTGGAGACACGCTCCCATGTTCAAGAGAATCCTGATTGCAAACCGGGGAGAGATCGCCCTGCGCGTGATCCGCGCCTGCCGGCAGATGGGGATCGAGTCGGTAGCGGTCTACTCGGAGGCCGACGCGGACTCGCCGCACCTGGAGCAGGCGGACCACAGCGTCTGCATCGGCGGGTCCAAGAGCGAGCAGAGCTACCTCAACATGACCGCCATGCTCCAGGCGGCAGAGCAGACCGAGTGCAAGGCGATCCACCCCGGCTACGGCTTCATGGCCGAGAACGCCCTGTTCGCGCAGATGTGCCACCAGCTCAAGTTCACCTTCATCGGACCCTCGCCCCGGGTGATCCGGCTGATGGGCGACAAGGCCACCGCCCGCCGCACCATGGTGGCCGCGGGGGTGCCGGTGGTGCCGGGCACACAGGACGTGATCGGGGACCCAGCCCGGGCGCTCGAGACCGCTCGATCGATCGGTTTCCCGGTGCTGCTCAAGGCCACCGCCGGCGGCGGGGGCAAGGGGATGCGCGTCTGCCGCGACGCCGACAGCTTCGAGCAGAGCTTCCGCGAGGCGTCCTTCGAGGCGCTCAAGGCCTTCGGCAACGCCGGGCTCTACCTCGAGAAGTACATCGAGGGCGGCCGCCACATCGAGTTTCAGTTCATGGCCGACGCCTTCGGCCACGCCGTGCACATGGGGGAGCGCGAGTGCTCGGTGCAGCGCAACCACCAGAAGCTGGTCGAGGAGTCGCCCTCGCCGGTGGTCGACGCCGCGCTGCGGGAGAAGATGGGGGCGATCGTCACCAGGGCGGTGACCGCCATCGGCTATGTCGGGGCCGGGACCATGGAGTTCTTGCGCGACCACGAGGGCAACCTGTACTTCATGGAGGTCAACACGCGGCTGCAGGTGGAGCACCCCGTGACCGAGATGGTCACCGGCTTCGACCTGGTGCAGGAGCAGATCCGGGTGGCGGCCAACAGCTCGCTCTCGATGAGCCAGGAGGAGGTGGCCCTCGATGGCCACGCGATCGAGGTGCGGGTCAACGCCGAGGACCCGTTCCAGGGCTTCAAGCCCTCCCCGGGCACGGTCACCGTGTTCGATCCGCCGCGTGAGGCGAAGGGGGTGACCGTGCGCGTCGACACCCACGTGCGACCCGGCTACCGCATCCCGCCCTACTACGACTCGATGATCTGCAAGCTGATCGTGCATGGCCCGGACCGCGAAACGGCCCGCATCGGCATGCTCGACGCCCTGGATCGCTTCAAGGTGGACGGGATCAAGACCACCATCGACGTGCACAAGAAGATCCTCGCCGACGAGGCCTTTGCGCGCGGCGACTACGACACCGGCTTCATCGCCCGGCTGCTGGGGTGACCAAGGAGTACTAGCAATGGCCAAGGTGATCCTGCATCCCATCGGCTCGCCCGTCGAGGAGGGCCCGTCCCGGGCGGACTATGACAAGAACCTCGAGCGGATGGAGCAGCTGAACCAGACGCTGGCGGGACGACGCGAGGAGGTGCGCCAGGGCTGGGGACCGACCTACGTCGACCGGGTGCACGCCAAGGGCAAGATGACCACATGGGAGCGCATTGACGCGCTCAAGGACCCGGGCACCCGTGTCTTCCCGGTCAACACCTTCGTCAACTACGGGCTCAAGTTCGGCGGCGAGGACGGGCGCAGCTCTCCGTCGGCGGGCGTGATCACCGCCTTTGTCAGGGTGGAGGGGCGCTACAGCGTGGTGATCGCCAACGACAACACGGTGGCCTCCGGCTCCTGGTGGCCGCTGACCCCGGAGAAGATCGAGCGGGCGCAGGACATCGCGCTGCGGCTCGCGATCCCGGTGATCTACCTCGTGGACTGCTCCGGGCTCTTTTTGCCCGAACAGGCCAACACCTTCCCCGGGCGGGTCGGCGCCGGCCACATCTTCAAGAAGAACTCGCTGCTGTCGGCCAGGGGCGTGCCCCAGATCGCTGGTGTCTTCGGCGACTGCATCGCGGGCGGTGGCTACATGCCGATCATCAGCGACAAGGTCTACATGACCGAGCAGGCCTACATGGTGATCGCCGGGGCAGCGCTGGTGAAGGGGGGCAAGTCCCAGCAGATCACGTCGTTGACCATCGGCGGGCCCGACATCCACGTCCACATCTCCAACTGCGCCGACGAGCGGGTGCCGGACGATCAGACCCTGCTACGCAAGATCCGGGAGGAGATGCGGCGGCTGCCAAGCACCGCGGTGGACTACTACCGCCACGGCGTCGCGCCCAGCGTGCCGCGCTTCGCCGCGGACGAGATCAACGGCATCTTCCCCGCCGACTATCGCGTGATGTACGACGTGCGGCAGGTGATCGCCCGCCTGGTCGACAGCTCGCTGTTTCACGAGTTGATGGGGCATACCGGCGAGGAGATGGTCACCGGCGTGGCCCGCATCAACGGGCTGTACGTCGGCATCATCGCCAACAACCAGCAGTTGACGCCCCACCCGCGGCTCAAGGGGCGCAGCCGCCCGGGCGGCATCCTCTACCGCGAGGGGATCGCCAAGATCAGCGCCTTCTCCCGCGCCTGCAACGACGACGGCATCCCGCTGATCTGGCTGCAGGACATCAGCGGCTTCGACATCGGCATGGAGGCGGAGAAGGAGGGGCTGCTGGGCTACGGCTCCAACCTGATCTACACCAACTCGACCAACGCGGTGCCGATGGTCACGGTGCTGCTGCGCAAGGCATCGGGGGCCGGCTACTACGCCATGACCGGCCTGCCCTACGACCCGATCGTGCAGCTCTCGACGCCGATCACGCGCCTGGCGGTGATGGAGGGGCGCACCCTGGCGATCGGCGCCTACAACACCAAGCTCGACGACAACTTCCGCATCCTGACGCAGGATTCGGCCGAGCGGGCCAAGATCGAGACCGGGATGAAGGCGGTCGAGGATCGCATCACGCAGGACATGGACCCCTACCGGGCCGCGCGCCAGATGGACACCGACGAGATCGTGGCGATGCACGAGCTGAGGGACTACCTCGAGGTGCTGGTGGAGATGTGCTACCAGAGCATCGGCTACCGTCGGGTGAAGAACCCGCGCATCTGGTCGATGCACGACCTGGACGTGCTGACCGACTTCGCCCCCAACCGCTGAACGAGGATCGAGATGCCGTCGCACAGGCTGGTCGCACGAGTCGACACCGAGGACAACAACAGCTTCCTGGTCCGCTCCCCGACGGTCGGTGTGACGGACGGTGTGCCGAAGATCGGGGTCTACCTCAACCCGATGGAAGGATTCCTGACGCTCACCGTGCTCAACCGGCGCCACGTGGTGCTCCTGCCGCGCAACGTGCAGGGACGCGTGGTCGAGCGCTTTGTCGAGGACACGTCGACGCCGGTGGACTACAACCAGCCGCTGTTCCGGCTGAGCCAGCTGGTGCAGGAGGTGGTCGCCGAGGAGCACGCTGGCGGCGGCGAGGGGCAGGGCGTCGACGCCGACCTGATCGCGGTGCAGGCGCCATCCGAGGGGGTGTTCTACCGCCGCCCCGGCCCCGACAGCCCGTCCTACGTCGACGTGGGGAGCGAGGTGACCACCGGGACTGTCCTGGGGCTGGTTGAGGTGATGAAGTCCTTTAACCAGATCACCTACGGCGGCCCCGGGCTGCCGGAGCGGGGCAGGGTCGAGCGCGTGCTGGTGGAGGACTCGGTCGAGATCGGCTTCGGGCAGAAGCTGTTCCTGATCCGGGGACAGGCTCCGCCCTTCAAGTGCTCGGAATTGAAGGGCGTCTGACCGAAAACGTGCATTCTTCTGGCGACGGACTTCTACGGTGACAGAAGAATGCACGTTTGTGGTGAGACGGTCAATGAAAACCAGGTGTTGCAGGGGGGGAGCCTGTCCCCAGCTTGGTCGGTGGCATGCGTCGTGGCCCGCATCAGCGCGGTCGTACCGCAGCGGCCCAGCTGGGGCGGCGTGCGACCGGCATCAGGCGCCCGGGCAGCCAGGTCGTCCCCAACGCCGACCCGGCGAGGGTCTCCATCAGCGCGCGCCGCTCCGCATCATCGCCGGCCGCGAGCAGCAGCGCCGTGACCTGCTTCAGCTGTGGTGGTGTCAGGGAGCGGGGGGCGCTCTGGCTCAAACGCTGGCGCAGCAGGCGGCGGACATGCGCCTGGAGCTTCGGGTTGGGATCGGCGAAGGCCAGCCCGCGGATCTTCTCGGCCGTGCTCAGACCCTCGAGCATCGGGTGCAGCCGGGGCGTGAACTGTCGCGGGGTCTTGCGGGCGGGCCGGGTCGATGATGAAGTCGACCAACCTGTTGCGTGCCTGAGCTGCCGCTTGCCGAATGGTGGGTCTGCTCAGCATAATGGCACCACCTGTCGACATGGCTGCGGACGGCTCGAAGGACCCGGACAACTGCAGGCCCGTGTGCGAGCAGCAGGGCGCCAAGTGTCTGTACGTCGACACCTCCAACTACTGTCACTGCTACGACGGCCCCCGGGTGATAGGCGCCCCTCAGCGGCACCTGACCTCCAACTGCACGTGACCTCGAGAGAGGGCTCAGTCGCCTTCGTTCACCACCAGGTCCACTCTCGTGTCCCTGGACACCTGCTGGCCAGCTGCCGGTTTCTGCTCCAACACGACGAGCCTCCCCCGCCGGTCATCATAGGTATACTTGATCCGGCCGACTGTGAGACCTGCTTCGGTGATGGCCGCCTTCGCGGCACCCAGGCGCTTGAGCACCACCTCCGGCACCGCGGCCGTTGCCACTCCGTCCGACACTGCCAGCTCCACGCTGGCGGTCGCCTCCAGCTCCATACCGGAGGAGGGCGAACTCCTGATGACCTGATCCTTGGGTACGTCCCCGGAGGCCTCGCGGGTGATGGTCCCCACCTGGAGGCCTTGCCGGGCCAGCGCGGCCTTGGCCTGCTCGATCGTCATGCGCGCCAGGGTTGGAACGGCAACCCGCGCCGGGCCGGTGGAGACCACGACGCTGACCGACGAGCCCTTCTTGACCTTGACTCCTTCCGGCGGCATCTGGGACAGGATCACCCCCTTCTTCTCGCCCTGCTCGCCCTGGCGTTCCTTTGTGACGACCACGGTCAGCCCCCGGGGCTCCAGGACCTTCCTGGCCTGCTCGACTTGTAGCCCCGCGAGCGATGGCGCTACGACCTGGAGTTGCTGGACCTTCTCCACCCCGGCCTGGCGCGAAACGCGCCACAGCACGAATGCAACAACGACAGCTCCCAACACGGCGAGCGCGATGAAGAGGGGTGCCCTGCTGGGCCTCGCCGCGGAGATCTCCGGCCTGGGTTCTACCACCGCCTCTGGCGGCTGCTCGGCCTCGCGGGGGACGTCCTGTTCCGGCTCGGGCTCGGCCATGTCCTCCATGGTCAACAGGCGCGTGGGCTCCACCATCAGCGCTGGCTGCCCCACTTCGGGCCTCGACGCTCCGCGCTTGCGTAGCGCGACGACCGTTTGGCCCAGCTTGACCTGGTCGCCAGGCTTCAGACGCATCGCCCCGGAGACCTGGACGCCGTTGACGAACGTGCCGTTCGAGCTGCCAAGGTCCCGGACGAAGACCGCGTTGGCGCCGAAGATCCGGACCTCTGCGTGTCGCGAGGAGATCCCCGTGTCCGTGAAGGATACGTTGCACCCGGCGCGGCCGAGAGTGGTGAGCTGCTCGATGTCGACGATCTCTCCCGCGCGATCGCCCTCCTTGAAGTCAAGGCAGTAGATGTCGTCGCCCGCAGTGACCGCATCCTCGGGATCCAGGAACCAGATGGTCACGCCCCCAACCGAGAAGCAACTGCCCGAGGACAGCAGGGCCTCCGAGACCCTGTTCCCATCCACGAACGTGCCGTTCGCGCTGCTCTCGTCCCTGACGAACCACGCGTCGCCCGAGCGGTGTACACAGGCGTGGGTCTTGGACACCTCTGGATTGTCGATCGTGATCGCCGCCGTGGTGCGGCCGATGAGGATGCTGGAGCCGGTCACGCTGAGCATCTGGATCGCATCACCGTCTGCCCAGAACAGCCTGGGGTACAGGCTCTCGTGCCGTGCGACGCGCGTCCTCGCGTCGTCCATCGATGGCTCCTCTGCATCGTCGTGCAGGACCACCGTGTCAGGATCGGGGACCAGCGAGTCCGTGTCGAGAGCGTCCAGCCGGCCTGCCAGGGCGACCTCTTCCACCGTGATGTCATCGGTTTTCGTGTCGTTCTCCATCGCTCCACACCTCAGTGGATACGGGACCTGGGTACTATTGCACGGCTGGTGTCCTGTCTCAAGCGCCGCCGATTGACGATCCCGACACCAAGTATGATACTGACTCGCCGCTCGAACCCTCGACCAGATGGTGCTCACAAGGAGTAGCAAATGTGCCTCCGCAGAGCACTCCTGGCCGTTTGTATCCCCTCACTGGTGTTGGTGTTTTCCTCGACAAACCTCCGAGCAGAGGGGACCGCCCAGCTCGGCGCGAACCAGGATCTCGCCGACGACACCGAGATAAGGGTGGACATCCTCGCTGCCGGTGAAGTGATCAACATCGCGGTGGGGAACGACTCCAGCACCGACGCCTCGCCGGTCGTGGTCACCGTGAAGGACCCCAGCGGAAAGGCCGTTGTGGGCTCGCCGTTCTCCGTCAGCCCCGGGACAAAGGGATTCCTGGACACACCCGACGTGGTGCCGACCACGATCGCCAACCCCTGCAGATCGTGACGACCTCCGCCGGCACCTACACGGTGAAGTTCGACAATACGCGGACCGACCTCGGTGTTGACATCTACGACCAGGTGGTCGACCCGTTCGACATCACCGTGACGCCCGACACCGAATCTCTCGTTCGCCGGCGTGTCCTCGATATGTGCCTGCGCCGTGCCTGGCCTCAAGGCCTCGTTCAGCTTCGTCTCCAACACCATCGGCACCTACAAGCTGGTCGTCGACACCGACAAGGATGGGAAGTTCGACCCGGCAGCCGGCGACGTGCTCGTGGCGGGGCAGACCATCATCGGCACCAACCTGGTGGACTGGGACGGCAACGACAATGCCGGCCTCGCCGTGCCTCCGGGGACATACGACGTCAGGCTCTCCCTGCGCGTGGGCGAGTTCCATTTCGTGGGCCACGACATCGAGACCGCCAACCCGGGGCTCCGGATCCTGGAGATCGACCCGCCCGTGCCCGGCACCACCCCGCAGCCCGCGACCATGTTCTGGGACGACACCCTGATCAACGACAAGGCGCTCAAGATCAGCCCGGCCGCGACGGGGACCAGCGGTCTCTCCAGCGGCACGTTCGCGGCGGCGCCGGTCTGCAGCAAGCCGGGCGCGACGGGGTCAACGCCCACTGCTGGGGCGACTTCACCGCCGATCCGACCCAGAGCCCGGGAGATGAGCGATACATCGACACCTGGGTGCTTCACGACGAGGTATCGCAGGACACCACGGCCTGCGTGTCGGACCCCGCGAGCGACGCGGACAACGACGGACTGACCCTGCTCCAGGAGTGCGGCACGACCAAGACCGACCCGACCAAGGCCGACACGGACGGCGACACCCTGCCGGACGGCTGGAGCGACAAGAACAACAACGGCAAGTGGGACCCAGGCGAGGGCGAGGACCGCAACAACAACGGCAAGCGCGACAGCGGCGAGACCGATCCGAGGCTCGCAGACACCGACGGCGGTGGTGAACGCGACGACTCGGAGGAGTTGAAGACCAGGCACGATCCGCTGGACCCGGAGGACGACAACGCCACCGGGCTGTTCATCTATGGAGGCGGAGGGTGCTCACTCGCCAGGAACGGCGTGGACGCGCGCCGCCTCGAGGCCAAGGGGTTCGGCGAGACCCGACCAGTCGCCGACAATCGCGCCAGGGAGGGACGTGCACGCAACCGCCGGGTTGAGTTCATCATCATCGATCC
>Ga0180009_10004452_pt1 | contig 15448 bp, 13 predicted proteins | sample OS_PC_MetaG_FD_123537 | JGI IMG/M metagenome (GOLD analysis project Ga0180009, IMG submission 123537) | Groundwater microbial communities from the Aspo Hard Rock Laboratory (HRL) deep subsurface site, Sweden - OS_PC_MetaG | ecosystem: Environmental > Aquatic > Deep subsurface > Groundwater...
ACAGGGCCGGGACAAGGCCCTGGCCTTTGTGGAAGCGCTTCCCGGGATAAGGCGGGCCCTGGCCGACGACATCCGGGCCGCCATCGAAGGGGACCCGGCCGCGGGCAGTCCGGACGTCATCATATTCAGTTATCCCGGCCTGTTCGCGATCACGGTCTATCGGCTGGCCCATGTGCTCAACCACCTGGACGTCCCGCTGCTGCCCCGTATCATGACCGAGTTCGCTCACAGCCAGACGGGCATCGACATCCACCCCGGAGCCCATATCGGCGGGAGCTTTTTCATCGACCACGGAACCGGCGTCGTCATCGGCCAGACCTGCGTCATCGGCGACCGGGTCCGCCTCTACCAGGGCGTGACCCTGGGCGCTCTGTCCCTGCCCCGGGACGCCGGCCGGAGTCTCAAGGACACCAAGCGTCACCCGACCATCGAAGACGACGTGACCATCTATTCCGGCGCGACCATCCTGGGCGGCCAGACCGTCATCGGCGCCCGCTCGGTCATCGGCGGCAACGTCTGGCTGACCGAATCGGTGCCGCCGGACACCAAGGTCATCTTGAAAAAGCCGGAACTGATATTTATCGGCGATTCATCCAAGGAGGTCTCCCGATGAACGGCGTACTCCCGGACGTGACCCGGGCCGTGGGCGGCACGCCCCTGGTCCGGATCAACCGCCTGGCCTCGGGCCTTCCGGCCACGGTCCTGGCCAAGCTCGAGTACCAGAACCCCCTGGGCAGCGTCAAGGACCGCATCGCCCTGTCCATGATCCAAGCCGCCGAAGCAGAGGGCCTGATCCGGCCGGACACGGTCATTGTCGAGCCCACCAGCGGCAACACGGGCATCGGTCTGGCCTTCATCTGCGCCGCCCGCGACTACCGGCTCACGCTGACCATGCCCGAGACCATGAGCCTGGAGCGGCGCAAGCTGCTCAAGCACCTGGGCGCCGAACTGGTGCTGACTCCCGGGGCCGAAGGCATGAAGGGGGCCCTGGCCCGGGCCGAGGCCATATGCGCGGCCAACCCGGCGGCGTACATGCCCAATCAGTTCACCAACCCGGCCAATCCGGACGCCCACCGCCGGACCACGGCCGAGGAAATCTGGCGGGACACCGGGGGCCGGGTGGACATTTTCGTCTCCGGCGTGGGCACCGGCGGAACCATTACCGGCGTGGCCGAGGTCCTCAAGCCCCGCAAACCCGGATTCAGGGCCGTGGCCGTCGAGCCGGCCGCTTCGCCGGTCCTCTCCGGCGGGACGCCCGGGCCCCACAAAATTCAGGGCATCGGGGCCGGATTCGTCCCCGGGGTCCTGAATACCGGAATCATTGACGAAATCGTGACCGTGTCCAACGAAGCGGCCTTCGAGACCGCCCGCCGGCTGGCGTCCGTCGAAGGCCTGCTGTGCGGCATCTCCTCGGGCGCCGCGGTCTGGGCGGCCCTGGAACTGGCCCGCCGGCCCGAAAACGAGGGACGGACCATCGTCGTCGTCCTGCCCAGCACGGGCGAACGGTACCTGAGCACCGATCTGTTCGCGGATTGAGGCCGTTCCCGCGCCTTCTTCGTCCCGGCCGGCGAGTCCTTGCCGCCGTTCAGCGCCCGGCGGCGCTTCAACCCCCGCCTGGGGCGTCCGGAACCCCGCATGCCGCGATTCCCTGGAGCCTCAAGGGTCACGCCGCTGGACGGTTGACAACCGCCGAAAAGCTTCTATACTAACCGCCTATGGAACTCGGAAAGACTTCAATCCTCGGTCTTCTCGAAGACGTCGACTTTTTCAAGGGCTTCCTGGACGTCGAGATCGAGGACTTAATGGAAGCCGCGGAATGGAGCCGGGCCGCCACGGGCGAACGGATCATTACGGAGGGGGAACTCGATCTGTACATGTACGTTCTGGTCCAGGGCAGCGTCAAGGTCGTTTTCAACGACAAAGTGGTGGCCGTGCTGCAGACGGGGGACACGTTCGGCGAATTCGGGCTGATGGGCGGACGGCGCACGGCCCATGTCGTGGCCAGTTCGGACTGCCTGCTGGTCCGTTTCAACGCCGAACACCTCAATCTGCTGCCCCTGCCTCTTCAGATCAAGCTGTTGAAAAAAATCCTGTTCACCCTGTTCGCGCGGCTGCAAAAAGTCAATCGGCGGGTATGGTGGGAAATGCCCACCCAGTGGCGCTGACCGCCGGGCGGGTCGTTTTCGTTTCCCCTTTTCGATCCGCGGCCGACAAACCGCCGTTCCGAAACAGGACCTTCCATCATATTTGAAGGAGGAAAGACGGTGCCCCAGCAAAAAGGCAAGTTCTCGGCCGACATCCTGGACCTTCTGATCAATATCCCCCTGTTCGACAGTCTGGTCGCGGACGAACTGGCCGTGGTCGTCAAGTCCATGAACGTGGTCGACGCCCCCAAGGGCGAAACGGTCTTCAAGGAAGGCGAACGAGGGGACTTCGTCTGTTTCGTGGCCGACGGCATCCTGGAAGTCTGGAAGCGAAGCGAGACGGGCGAACCCGTGGTGCTCTCCACCCTGTCCAAAGGCCGCTCCATGGGCGAAATGTCGATCCTGGACAACTTTCCCCGCTCGGCCACGGTTCGGGCCAGGACCAAGGCCACCCTGGTCACCCTCTCCCGGGCCAACTTCGATGACATCCTCGAGAAGAACCCCCGGATCGGCATAAAAATCCTCAAGGGCCTGGCCCGGCTGTTGAGCCTGAACCTGCGCAAGACGTCGAGCCGGCTGGCCGACTACATGCTGCCCGTGACCTGACCCTTTATGACCCGAGGCCGGCTTCAGCCCCGGTCCGTTCAACGGATTTCACCGTGAAACTGGCCGTCATCTCCGACATACACGGCAACATCGAGGCCTTGAACGAGGTCCTGGGCGACGTGGATCGCCGGAACGTCGATCAAATCGTCAGCCTGGGCGACAACATCGGGTACGGCCCCGAACCCGAAGCCGTGATCGAAACCCTGTGCGACCGGGGCATCCCGTCGATCCTGGGCAACCACGAACTGGCAGTCAAGGAGCCGGCCTACCTGGAATGGTTCAATCCCCTGGCCAGGAAGTCCCACATCAAGACCCGGGAATGCCTTTCCCCCCAAGCCCTGGACTACTGCCGCGGCCTCCCGCCGACCCGGATCGTCCAAGGCTGCCTCTGCGTCCACGGCTGCCCGCCCGATTCGACCATCACCTACATCTTCGAACTGTCCCGGGCCCAACTGGCCCGCATATTCGACCGGATGGACGAGCGCATCTGCTTCGTCGGCCACACCCACCGCCTGGAAATCATCGCCTATGACGGGGGCGAGGCAAAGTGGCGGGACCCGGTCGACACGGCCGTCCAGCTGGACCCGGACTGCCAGCACATCATCAATGCCGGCAGCGTGGGCCAGCCTCGCGACGGCGACAATCGGGCCAAATACGTGATCTGGGACACCGAAACCTATACCCTGACCGTCCGGCGGGTGCCGTACGACATCAAAGTCACGGCCGACCGGATCATCGAGCTGGGCTGGCCCGAGTTCTACGCCCGCCGGCTCTGGTGACCCCCAAGGTTTCACGGCCATGAAAACGATCGGGAAATACGAGGTCCGCGGGCTGCTGGGCCGCGGCGGGATGGGCGTGGTCTACAAGGTCCGGCTGCCCTCGATCGGCCGGATCATGGCCCTCAAGCTGCTGGCCCCCCGTCCGGAACTGGTCGCCCTGCTGGGGGAATCCGAAATCCGCCGCCGCTTTCTCGACGAGGCCCGGACCATGGGCCGCCTGCGCCACCCGAACATCGCCGGGGTCTGGGACTTCGAGCCGGGACCCGGCCCGACCTTTTTCGTCATGGACTACTACTGCCACAACCTGGGAGCCCTGATCGGGGAACGGTACGACCTGGAGGCGCCGACCCGCGTCTTCCCGGTCGAACGGGCCTCGGGCCTGGTCCGGCAGACCCTGTCCGGCCTGGCCCGTCTGCATCACGCCGGGATCGTCCACCGGGACCTGAAACCCTACAACCTCCTGCTGACCGACGAGGACGTCATCAAAATCACCGACTTCGGGCTGTCCCTGCTGCGCGGCGAGACCCGGCCCCATCCCGGCCGGCTGCGCATCGGATCGCCCTATTACGCCGCGCCCGAGCAGGTCCGGGACCCGGACGGCGTCGGGCCTCCGGCCGACCTGTACGCCGCGGGGGTGACCCTGTTCCGTCTCCTGACCGGACGCCTGCCGGACGAGGACCGGACGCGACTCGATGACTACCGGGCCGACCTGGGCCCGGACTGGGAGGCCTTCATCGGCCGCGCCCTGGACCCGGACCCGGCCCGCCGGTTTTCCAGCGCCTCGGATATGGCCTCGGCCCTGGAGGGCCTGATCGAATCCTGGCGGGAAACGTTCGGCCTCGCCTGCTCCCTGGAACCGGAACCGGCGGTCTCGAACGGCCGGACGCCTCTCCGGCCGCCCCTCCCGAGAAGCAGCGCCGTCAAGGTCGCGCCCGCCGAGGCTCAGGACGTGTTCGATACGGATGAACTCGACCGCCCCCGGACCTACCGGATCAATGATTTTCAGGAAAGCGGACCGGACCGGATCGAGGACCGGGCCACCGGGCTGGCCTGGCAGCGCTCCGGTTCCGAGTTTCCCATGGCCTGGGCCGAAACCGCCGCATACCTGGAAGTTCTGAACCGGGACCGGCCGGCCGGCCGGAACGACTGGCGGCTGCCCACGGTCGACGAACTGCTGACCCTGCTCGATCCGCCGCCGTCCGGAGGCGGCCGCTGCATCGCCTCCCGGTTCGACCGGGCCAAAAGGCATATCTGGAGCGCGGACCGCCGCTCGGCCACGGCCGCCTGGTACGTCAACACGGACGTCGGCTTTGCCTCCCCCCTGGACAAGACCTGCCTCTGCCACGTGCGCGCCGTGAGCGGCCCGGAAAATTAGGGACGGTCACCAAGTTTTCGCCCCTGGTTTTCAAACAAGCTTCTTACCCAGACAGACCACATCGTCCGGCCGGAAGCCGAGACGCTCGTAAAAGGACACGACCGCCCGGTTGCTCCGGCGGACCATGAGGTTGATCTTGGGACAGCCCAGCGCCTTGAGGGCTTCTTCCGCCGCGGACATCATCCGGCCCCCCAGACCCCGGCCCTGAAGGACCGGGTCCACGGCCAGGTAGTTGATCCAGCCCCGGTGACCTTCGTACCCGGCCATGACCGCGGCCGCGACCCGACCGGCCAGTTCGCCCACCAGAAACAGGTCGGACTGGAAGGCCGTCTTCCGGGCCATGTCCTCGTGGGGATCGTTCCAGGGCACTACCAGCCCGCAGGCCCGCCAGAGCCGGACGACCTCGTCCTCGTCGTCCGGCCGGAAGGCCCGGATGCTCAGGCCGCTCGTTTCAGGTCCCGGGTCCATGTCCGTAGGAACCCTGATGCCCCGTGGGGCGGAACGAACCCTGAAAGCGGCCAGGGGTGGAAAAAGGGCGTAAGACCATCACCCCGTCCCTCTCCCGCCGGGAGAGGGCGCCTTCCACGATTTGCCGTGCCGTCGGCATTGCGTTTGCCTCGGGAAACCTTCTATACCCGGGCTTCTCCCTCTCCCGCCGGGAGAGGGCCGGGGTGAGGGGGCAACCTTCGGGAATCGCTGTCTGTTCCATCCCGCCGAAAGCGGGCGCGTGGCGGCCATGCCCCCAAAAACAGCGCCCCCCGGAAAGGAAAAAATCGGGTTACCGGCCCTTGAAGTCGGGCTTGCGCTTTTCCAGAAAGGCGCTGAAGGCCTCGACCACGTCTTCGCACATGATAATGGCCGCGTTCTTCTGGGCCACGTACTCCAGCCCGGCCTGGACCCCGTTTTCCTTGGAAAAACGCATGGTGTCCTTGACGCCCTGCACGGCCAGGGGCGAGAGGTCCGCGATCTCCCGGGCCAGTTCGCCGGCTTTTTTGTACAAGGCCTCCCGGTCGTCGCAGATATGGGTGAGAAAGCCCATGTCCTTGGCCTGTTCGGCTGAAAAGTCCCGTCCGGTCAGGGCCAGTTCCCGGGCCCAGCTTTCGCCCACGATCGCGGGCAGCCGCTGAAGCGTGCCCAGGTCGGCCACGATGGCGATCCGGGCCTCCCGGACCGAAAAGATCGCGTCCCGGGAAGCGATCCGGATGTCGCAGGCGCAGCACAGGTCCACGCCGCCGCCGATGCAATGGCTGTGCACGGCCGCGATGACCGGCTTGGCGCTCTTTTCGATACAGGTCATGCTGTACTGCAAACGAACGATCTCCCGCCGCAGCGTCTCCCGGTAGTCGGCGGCCTGGGACGCGGTCAAATTTCCGGCCGAGGCCAGGTCCAGGCCCGCGGAAAAACTCTTGCCCTCGCCCCGGATGACCACGACCCGCACCTCCGGGTCATGGTCCAGCTCGTCGAACTGGTCGATCATGGCCTGGAAAAAGACCTGGTCCATCGTGTTGCGCTTTTCGGGACGGTTCAGAACCAACCAGGCGATATGCCCGTCTTTCTCCACTTTCAACGGACTGGCGTCACTCATGGGATTTCCTCCGGTTTTTTAGGGTTCAGACGTTATTCGTTTACCTGGAATCCATAGCAGACAAACGGCCCCGGGTCAATGTCGGAGCCACGGCCTTTTCTGCCCCTGGCATGGCCTCGGCCTCCCTGTTTTCAATGGGGCCGTGGATTCTCATCCACGCAGAGCCGGACTCCGGCCTCGAGTCGGCCCGGCCATTCCTGGCTTCAATCGGGCCGTAACCTTTCAACCACCGCCCCCTCTGCCATTCTCGCGACTTGTCCGTGTCCGGAGGAAAGCGGGAATCCATTTTCCGGCCTCCCTCCAGGAACCCGCATTCCCGGCGAGCCGGACGGAAGCGAAGGCTGAAAATGGGGCACTGCCTTGCAGGTTGGGTTAGCAAAGCGTAACCCAACATTTTTCGGTGAAAAGGAGAGCTTGAAGCTCCACGCGGCAAGCCGCGGGGCATGCGCCCGCCCCGCATGTTCACGCCTCCGGGCAATGATGGAGAGCGACGAATAAGCGCGGAAAACAGGCTTCAACGGGACCGGGATATATCGCCCGGGGAAACCGGGAGCACCCGGGTGCTTGAAGCAGTCATTATCCCCTTTCCATGAGGCCGATCTCGGACCGGAGGCGCCTGGCGGAATGAATCCTCGTCAGGTCGCTTCATTTCTGTTTTTTCAGGGATTGGCCGTATGGAGGCTAGGGAATCAAGGCCCGGATATCTTCGAGGCCTGTCAGGCCAGACCGATGAGGTGCGAGAAGAATCGCATTTTTTTGATCATTTTGTCCGTATCTGACAATTACATCTGATAGCATGGGGCACTATGGGAAGAAGGTTCAATTTGGTCCAACTAAAGAGTTTGCTCGCTCGTCTCAAGTTCTCCAGAGAGCGATTGCACCGCAACCTGACAGTACTTCGGTTGTCGACGAACAACGGAAGTGATTTTTACAGCCTGAACTTGGAGCAAACCTGTGCCATATTGACGCAATATCCCTGTTGTAGTAAATTAACTTGATTATGGGGGAAACAAATGGATGACCTAAGCCCATCCGATCTTAAATCGATTTTGCATTCTAAACGCGCCAATATCTACTATCTTCAACATTGCCGAGTATTGGTCAACGGGGGGCGGGTAGAATACATTACGGACGAAGGGCAGCGCTCGCTTTATTGGAACATTCCTATTGCCAACAGTATTTGCTTGTTGTTGGGGACAGGCACCTCCATCACACAGGCGGCCATGCGCGAGTTGGCTAAAGCCGGGGTGTTGGTTGGCTTTTGCGGAGGCGGAGGCACGCCTCTTTTTAGCGCCAATGAAGTTGATGTTGATATCTCGTGGTTCTCACCGCAAAGCGAGTATCGCCCCACGGAGTATCTTCAAAAATGGGTCTGTCTCTTCTTTGACGACGTGCAACGCTTAAAGGCGGCCAAAATGTTTCAATGCCTTCGGCTGCAACGTCTGCGAGACAATTGGCTTGCCCCGCGTTTCTTTCGAGACGCCGGTTTTGAAGTGACGAATCAGGAGTTGGAAGCACTTCTGCAACGAGCTGAAGAGGACATCGACAAGGCAACGGACACGACCGGGTTGCTTGCGATCGAAGGTCGTCTGACCAGGTCGTTGTTTAAAATTGCGGTTAGCACGGTCGGGTATGGGAACTTTGTTCGAGCAAAACGAGGAACCGGCGCCGATCCGGCAAACCGCTTTCTCGACCACGGAAACTACCTGGCCTATGGGCTCGGGGCTGTCGCGACATGGGTGCTGGGGCTTCCTCACGGTCTGTCCGTGTTGCATGGCAAAACACGTCGAGGCGGCCTGGTTTTCGATGTGGCGGATTTGGTCAAGGATGCGATTGTTCTTCCCCAAGCCTTTATTTCAGCCATGGCCGGCCATGCGGAACAGGAGTTTCGCCAGGCATGCATCGAAAACTTTACAAGAACTGAAGCGCTTGATTTCATGATTGAAACATTGAAGACCATTGCGACTGAATTGGGAGGACTGCGGTAAATGAACGTTTTGCTCGTGTCCCAATGCAGTAAAAATGCACTGATCGAAACCAGGAGAATTCTGGACCAGTTTGCCGAGAGGCGAGGCGACCGGACCTGGCAAACGCCCATCACCGAGCATGGGCTCAGCACGCTGCATAAAATGCTTCGCAAGACCGCGAGAAAAAACACGGCCGTGGCCTGCCACTGGCTTCGCGGTAAAAACCACTCCGAGTTGATATGGGTTGTGGGTGATGTCAGCCGCTTCAACTCGCAGGGAGCTACCCCCACCAATGTAACCACTCGAGACATTTTACGCGTCCAAGATGAAAACGACTGGCATACGGGCGAGGAGATTTCCCTGCTTTCCCAGCTTGCTGCCCTTTTCCATGACTTTGGAAAAGCAAATCAGTGGTTCCAGAAAAAGTTACACGGGAGCAAACCCATAGCGGATGCGTTTCGCCATGATTGGATATCGCTTCGTATATTCGAGGCCTTTGTCGGCCAGAGTCATGATGAGGACTGGTTGACCCGCTTGGCAATTGGGGCCGAACGTATAGAGGGTTCGGATAACGTCTTCCCCCTGCGTGACGGCATGGACGATATCCGCAAGTTCTCTCCCTTTACCGCCCTTCCCCCTCTGGCAAGCACCGTGGCCTGGCTGATTGTCGGCCATCACCGGATGCCGACCCAGGACGGCGGCCCACTTCAGTACGACGTCTTGAATCACATGCCTGAATGCATCGAGGATCATTGGTGTGGTTCGCGGCCGGATGCGAGCGCCAAGGACATCCAAGGCTGCTGGAAATTCGTAGAGGGCCTGCCGTTCGACAGCTCGTCATGGCGGCAACAGGCGAGCAGGGTAGCCCGGGCCGTCCTTCATCGGCCTGAGATGCTTAGAGGCGACTTCCTGGACAACCCGTACATCATGCAAATATCCAGAATGGCCCTGATGTTGGCCGACCACTACTACTCGAGTCAAACCAGCCAGGCCCGATACGGAAACATCGACTATCCCCTGTACGCCAACACCAATCGAAACTCCGGCACTTTGAATCAGAGGTTGGACGAGCACCTGATCGGCGTGGCGATAAACGCCAAACGGATTGTCCGGACATTGCCCCCTATGGAGAACAAGCTTCCCCGGATCGCGCGACACAAGGGCTTTAGGAGGCGGAGCCGGGACAAGCGGTTCCGCTGGCAGGATCGGGCCTTCGATCTGGCTGAAGGCACCCGGCATCGCGCCGAGACGCAGGGTTTTTTCGGGGTCAACATGGCCTCCACGGGTCTTGGTAAGACCCTAGCCAACGGTCGCATCCTTTATGGACTGGCGGACCCCGATCGCGGCGTGCGATTCAGCATCGCTTTGGGCCTGCGGACTTTGACTCTGCAAACAGGCGATGTTTACCGGGACTTGTTGGGGCTGGGGTCCGAGGACCTGGCGGTCCTGGTCGGCGGGGGCGCCGCCAAACATCTCCATGAGCACAACAAGGACCTAGAATCGACTTTGGCCGGCGGATCCGAATCCGCTGAAGACCTCTTTGCCCGACACCAATACGTGCATTTCGAGGGCAGCATCGAGGACGGCCCGCTGAATCGCTGGCTGTCACAGAACCCGAACGCAAAAAAGCTCCTGAATGCGCCTGTTCTTGTTTGTACGATCGACCACCTTATGCCCGCGACCGAGGGGACACGAGGCGGCCATCAAATAGCACCCATGCTCCGGCTGATGAGTTCTGACTTGGTGCTCGACGAGCCGGACGACTTCGGCCCGGAGGACCTGCCCGCTCTGGCTCGTCTGGTCAACTGGGCCGGCATGTTGGGTAGCCGTCTGCTGCTCTCATCCGCTACCCTGCCTCCAGCCGTGGTGTCAGGCCTGTTTCGGGCCTATCTCGAAGGACGGCGGGAATTCCAGGAAAACCGCGGCATACCCGGCCAGCCATTGAACGTCTGCTGCGCCTGGTTTGATGAATTCAACGTCATTAACAGCGACCATGTGGACGCCAACGGATTTGACGAATCGCATCAGGCCTTTGTCGACGCACGGGTTTCCAGACTGGCCAGGTCCGAAGTCCTCCGCCGTGCGGAAATCAGGCCTGTGCCCATCGCACGAGGGAACAATCGGGAGGCTATCTGCGCTCAACTCGCCGGGCTGCTTCGGGAGCAGGCCATGATCCTGCACGACCGATATCATGTCGTGGACCCGGCCACGGGCAAGCGGGTCAGCATCGGACTGATCCGCATGGCCAACATCGACCCCCTGGTGGAAACCGCACTCGCTCTGTACAATTCAGGCGGTCCCGAAGACTGCTTCATCCACCTATGCGTGTACCACTCACAGCATCCCTTGCTGGTCCGTTCCGGCCTGGAACGTGTCCTGGACCGGCTGCTCAATCGCAAGGACCCGTCTGACGTGTTTCAGCATCCCGTGGTACGCCGGCGCCTGGATACGACCGCCGAACGGAATCATATTTTTGTGGTCCTGGCCACCCCGGTCGCGGAAGTGGGCCGCGACCACGATTATGACTGGGGCATCGTCGAGCCGTCCTCCATGCGTTCGATCATACAACTGGCGGGGCGTATCCGTCGCCATCGACCCGGCCCCTGCCTGACGCCCAATCTCATTCTGCTGGACGTCAACCTGCGCTATTTGACCGGGGGAGAACACGGCGTCGCCTTTTGCCACCCCGGTTTCGAGAGCAGCGATTTCCCGCTGGAGACGCATCATTTGACCAACCTGCTTAGGCCCGGGCAACTGGAACGGGTCGACTCATCCAGCCGTATCCGTGAAAGCGACCAACCCCAACCGCGCACGAATCTGGCCGACCTCGAACACGAACGGCTCCACGCCGTAATGATCGGCGAGGATGGAGGGGGGCGGCATAGAACAGTCCCGGTTCATTGGTGGTGGACCACGCGGGCGTCTCTGAGCGGCGAACTGCAACGCAGGCAGCCTTTTCGCCTGGACCCGCTGGGCCGCCAAAAATACGCCCTCCTGCCCGATGAAGACGGCCGGCCGAGATTGAACCGCATCGAGGATAACGGAGATACGTATGGTGTTGAAAACCTGAAACATGAACTGCGGTTTGATATGGGAGCACGAATCGGTTTCTGGGGCGAACCTGATTATATGGACGCCCTGGAACGCCTTGCCGATGCCTTGGAAATGGAAATCGATGATTGCGCATACCGCTTCGGCATTGTCGATCTACCCGCCAAGGGGACGGAACAGGGTTGGTACTACCACCCCGCTTTGGGTTTCAGCCGTTACCGATGAACAACAAAAAAGGAGGGGCATATGGAAGACACGGAAGACTTATTGCAGCCATCCGTATTGAGCATCAAAAAGGCAATCCAAAATTTCCTGGAACAACGCCTTGAACCAAAACTGAAAGAAGAAAAAAAGGAGGAGGGCAGGCAAAAGCTGAGAGATGCACACGAGCCAGAAGCCTGGCTCGACAGTGCCGCCAGACGGGCCGGCCAGATTCAACAGGCAACTCATGCAATCAAGTACAGCCACCCGGATGCCAAAGGAACGAGCCTCAATTCAAACGGCAATCCTCTTGCCGGCGATGTAGTCGTCGGCAGTCACACGATTGCCGAAAGCCTCCAGCGGGATGTGGTCGGCAATGCGGCCGCATTGGATGTCTACAAGTTTTTGTCTATTGATGTGGGCGGCAAGACATTGCTGAGCTTTGCCGTTAAGAAAAATCCCGCCTTCAAGGCCGCCCTCTCCGACGACCCGGAAAAGGCCGAATCATGGATGCGGGAGTTTGCAAACATAGCTGAAGATAAAGAAGGCCAACGGTCACACAAACTAGCCAAGCAGTTGTACTGGCCCCTTGATGATGGCGGCTATCACCTGTTGGCCCCGCTTTTCCCTACGTCTTTGTTTCACGAAGTCTGGCAAACCATACAGGATGACCGTTCCTCCGATGAGGCCAAGGCCGCCAGAAAAGCGAAGTGGGAAAACGCTCCCCATAACCACGGTCACCGGGATTACCCCGATTTGCTAGTGCAGAAGCACGGCGGTTCCAAAAAACAGAACATCAGTCAATTTAACATTGACCGGGATGGCGAGTGCTATCTGCTGGCCTCCTGCCCACCCAACTGGGTCACCGATCCCGTCAAACCGCCCCTTCGTGTAAGGAGCGTATTTGACGGTCCCTTAGGACCCTTCGGCCGACGAAACAGGGTTCGGCATCTGACTCGCGCCCTTCGCGACTTCCTGGCCGGGGTCCAGGACTACAACAACCTCGGCATCCGCCAAAAGCGGGCGGAGCTATCCGGGTTCATCCGAGACGAACTGCTGTTGTTCGCCGAGGAAATTCAGAACCTGTCTTCGGGCTGGAGCGCTGGAGTGGACTGCCAGCTCAACCCGGACGAGCAGTGCTGGCTCGATCCGGGCAGGGCGCGGGACGATCCGGCCTTTTCCGAGACAAGGCTCAAAGGCGACTGGAAGGACGGTGTCTGCAAGCGATTCGGCAACTGGCTCAACGCCCGTTTAACCGGAAAGAAGCTGCCCATGGGTGAAAACGAAGCCCGGGCATGGCAGTCACTCCTGGACGACGAGTTGCGCATGCTACGCTTGGAGGTGGACATCGATGACTGAATCGGTCGCCCTATTGATACTGCCGCACCTGCGGGTGCAAAACGCTAACGCCGTGTCCGGCCCCCTGACTTGGGGCTTCCCTTCGCCCACTGCGTTTACGGGGTTCGCCCATGCGATCCAGAGGCGGTTCTCCAATGAACTGAATACGGGCATCGGGGGCGTCGGCATCGTCTGCCATCGTTTTGATCCCCAGGTAACCAAACCGCCGGGGCGTCACACCCGGGTCTTCAACCTGACCCGCAACCCGATAAAACCTAATGGCAAGCCGGCCTCTTTTTTCGAGGAAGGCCGAGCGCACATGGAAATCACCTTGCTCATTGCCGTCCATGACTTCATGACCCTGAGAACCGGCGAACAGTTCGCCCGGGACATTATGCAAGCCGTCGAGGGCATGCGCCTGGCCGGCGGGGCCATACTGCCGACCCGTCCAGGCCTGCGCTTTCAGGGCATGTGGCTTCCCCTGGCCGATGACACGGAGGGGCAAAGCGAACAGTTCCGCAAGTTGCGTAGGACTCTGCTGCCGGGATTTGCCCTGGTCCAGCGGGAGGACGTTCTGGCCGCGCACATGGATGAACTGCGGGAAAAGCGGCCCCGGGCCAACGCCCTGGACGCCCTTCTGGACCTGTCCCGGCTCAACTTCGAGCCCGACCTGCCGGACCCGGACCGGCCGGGGGAAATTATGTGGGGCATTCGCGCCAAACCGGGATGGCAGGTTCCCCTGCCCGTGGGCTATGCGGCGCTTTCGGAACCGTATGAACCCGGGCGGGTGAAAAACACGCGGGACGATTCCACGCCCTTCCGATTCGTGGAATGCCTCTATTCACTGGGCGAATGGGTCAGTCCGCACCGTGTAACCAACCTGGAACAACTGCTTTGGCACCGTGTCACGAAACCGGACCAAGGCCTTTATCTCTGCGTGAACCACTACTCCAATCATCGCACCACCGCCTCCACGGGGGCCTGAAAAGGAGACAGACAATGGCAAAAAGCGGTCTGAAAAACGCATCCGTACTCGCTTTCGAACGCAAGTTGGACCCGTCCGACGCCCTGTTCAGCGCCGGCCTTTGGAATAACTGGGAGCATGGAGATGACTGGCCATCGATCGGCGTACGGGAAAAAATCGTACGAGGCACGAAGTTACATCGATTTGACGGTAAAAAAGACCCCGCAAAATTACAGTCTGATATAACAAGCCCCAACCTACAGACCGTGGACGTGGCCTCTCTTCCCAGTGACATGGACACCCTCCGGGTCCGCTTTACCTTGCGGGTCCTGGGCGAGGTCGGCCGTCCTTCGGCCTGTAACAACGCCGACTACCAGATGAAACTCAGTGGCGTGGTCGATCGTTACATAGGCGAGCATGGCTTTGGCGAACTGGCGCGCCGCTATGCCTGCAACCTGGCCAACGGACGTTTCCTGTGGCGCAACCGCGTGGGCGCCGAAGCGGTGGAAGTCCGGGTCAGCTGGCTGCGGGGCGGCAACCCCAAAAAGCAGTGGCCCTTCAACGCCTTGGAATTCCAATTGAGAAATTTCGACGCGCCTCCGAAGGACCAGGCCTCCCTCGATGAACTGGCCTCCGTGATTGAAAGCGGTTTAGGCGGAAAGGACCACGTTCTACTCGAAGTGACGGCCTATGCCCGGATGGGCGACGGCCAGGAGGTCTACCCCTCACAGGAATTGGTCATTAAACAAAGCAACAAAAAAGGGGAAAAGAGCAAAACGCTTTACACCGTGGGCGACGTTGCCGGCATGCACAGTCAGAAGATCGGCAATGCGCTCCGAACGATCGACACCTGGTACCAGTCGGACGAGAATCTGGGGCCAATCGCCGTCGAACCCTACGGGGCGGTCACCACCCAGGGCAAAGCCTACCGCCAGCCCAAAGCGAAAACAGACTTCTACAGCCTGCTGGATAACTGGATTCTCAGGGATAAAGCCCCGGACAAGGATCAGCAGCACTTTGTTATGGCCACTGTCATTCGCGGCGGCGTCTTCGGTGAATCGGAAAAGGACTGAGCCATGGACCACTATATCGATTTCCGAATACTACCCGATCCGGAATTCAAGGTCCCCACGCTCTTGAACGCCCTTTTTGCCAAGTTTCACTGGGCGGTCACGGACCTGAACGGCCGACAGTTCGGCGTAAGCTTTCCCCATTATCATAACTCGTCACCGCACCTTGGCGACTGTCTGCGCGTTCACGCCGGGGCCCAAAACCTGGTTCATCTGATGTCCATGAACTGGCTTGCGGGCATGCGAGACCACCTGTCACACGGCAGTGTTGAAACCGTTCCCGTCGGCGTTCCACATTGCCGGGTCAGGCGGGTCCAGCCCAGAAGCAGCGCCGAGCGCTTGCGCAGGCGCTGCATAAAAAGGCACGG
>Ga0180009_10004453_pt1 | contig 15446 bp, 11 predicted proteins | sample OS_PC_MetaG_FD_123537 | JGI IMG/M metagenome (GOLD analysis project Ga0180009, IMG submission 123537) | Groundwater microbial communities from the Aspo Hard Rock Laboratory (HRL) deep subsurface site, Sweden - OS_PC_MetaG | ecosystem: Environmental > Aquatic > Deep subsurface > Groundwater...
GATGCGTTTGGCACGCGGCAGCGGCGTCGACGGTCTTGCGGGGGTGCGGCGGGAACAAACACTGAGCATTCCTCCTCATGATCAGCGGCGATATGGAATCTCGGCCCGCGTCGTGCGTCCCTTTCTTGGCGTCCCCAAGGCGCGATTGCTGGCCACGCTGCGGTTGCGTAAATGTGACTACAGGGATGATCCGAGTAATGCCGACCAGCGCTTCGAACGGGTGCGAATGCGCCAGATCCTGCCGCTTTTGCACAAGGCCGGCATCAGCAGTCCGGCAATTGCTCTCAGTGCCCGCCGGATCGCTGACGCGCAGGAGACGCTCAGCCGCCTTTGCGACCAATGGGAAATGGGCAAGGTGGATTGGGGCATCGGGCTGTTTGCGAGCGTGAAGCTGCCGCTCCTTGCCGCCGATGGCTACAGGTATGCGGGCGTGCGCCTCATGCGCCGGGTGCTGCGCGCTCATGGAGGCGCGGCGCGCGAGGCGACGCTCGCACAGGTGGAAGGGCTCTATCAACGTGTCATCTTGAAAGGCGGCCGGTCCATGGCGGAGACGGTCGGACTGACGCTCGGGGGCTGCAAGGTGGAGTTTCTTGAAGCCGGGGGCGAACCGGTGATGCGCGTTTTCCGCGAGATGGGACGCGAAGGCTTGCCCAGGCTGGAGGTTGCGCCAGGCGAAAGTGTTTTCTGGGATGGCAGTCGCTTTCGAATTTCTTGCGAGGGAAAAGCACCTGGCCGCGTCGTTGCCGCCGCGGTCGGCGAAGACGGCTGGGCGGGCCTGAAACGCGATATCGCCGGATTGGAAGATCATACAGGTGCTCTGCCGGCGGCTGCGATGGCCACTCTTCCGGCTATCTGGCAGGAGGGCCGGATCGTTTCCGTCCCGTTCTTCGACACGTTCTTCCAGGAAAATGCGGCGATGATCAAGGCGATCGGCACTGGCATCGGGCAGGAGATCGAACGGCCCCTTTATCATGCGGCGTTCACCGGGTTGAGTGAAGCCGCAGAGCGGACTTGAAACATCAAGGAGCAATCCGCCGCCGCTAATTAAACGTTAATTCACAGTTACATATGAGAAACCTTGGGCGTGGTAGGGTGGTCGGCCAGGGGCAACTGTCGCCGCCGCTTGGCAAAGGCTCACTCGATACCTATCTTAACGCAACGTAGTCGATCGCCGCCGAAACCCCAATTTTGCGGACAGTCCGCCCGCATCTCCCGGGCTTAGAGGGACCGAAATGAATTCAAACTTCCAGAAGCTTGCCGTCTGGGTCGCGATCCTGGTCTTGCTGGCCGCGCTGTTCAATCTGTTCAACAACAACACCGCGCAGAGCCGCAAGGGCGATGAGATCACCTATTCGGAGTTCCTGAGCGCCGTCGAGGCCGGGAACGTTACCGACGCAACCCTCTCGGGGCACCGTATCACCGGGACCCTGAAGGAAGGCGGGTCGTTCCAGACGTATTCGCCCGACGACCCCGGTCTCGTCGACCGGCTGGAGAAGAAAAACGTCAAGTTCAAGGTGGCGCCGCGCGACGAGGACGTTCCCTCGATACTGAACGTGCTTTTGAACTGGTTCCCCATGCTGCTGCTCATTGCGGTGTGGATTTTCTTCATGCGCCAGATGCAGTCGGGGTCGGGCCGCGCCATGGGCTTTGGCAAGTCGCGCGCCAAGCTTCTGACCGAGCGGCACGGGCGGGTGACGTTCGAAGACGTCGCCGGTGTCGACGAAGCCAAATCCGACCTTCAGGAGATCGTCGAGTTCCTGCGCGATCCGCAGAAGTTCCAGCGGCTCGGCGGGCGAATTCCACGCGGCTGTCTCTTGGTCGGTCCTCCGGGTACCGGTAAGACGCTGATCGCGCGCGCGGTCGCGGGCGAAGCCAACGTGCCGTTCTTCACGATCTCGGGTTCTGACTTCGTCGAGATGTTCGTCGGCGTCGGCGCCAGCCGTGTGCGCGACATGTTCGAACAGGCCAAGAAGAACGCGCCTTGCATCATCTTCATCGACGAAATCGACGCCGTTGGCCGTCACCGCGGCGCCGGCCTCGGCGGCGGCAATGACGAGCGCGAGCAGACGCTGAACCAGTTGCTCGTCGAGATGGACGGCTTCGAAGCCAACGAAGGCATCATCATCATCGCGGCGACCAACCGTCCTGACGTACTCGACCCGGCGTTGTTGCGTCCCGGCCGTTTCGATCGTCAGATCGTGGTGCCTAACCCCGATGTGACCGGCCGCGAAAAGATCCTGCGCGTGCACATGCGCAAGGTGCCGATGGCGCCAGATATCGATCCGCGCGTCATCGCGCGCGGCACGCCCGGGTTCTCGGGGGCAGATCTTGCCAACCTCGTCAACGAGGCTGCGCTGCTGGCGGCGCGCCGGAACAAGCGGCTCGTGACACAGGCGGAATTCGAAGACGCAAAAGACAAGGTCATGATGGGTGCCGAGCGGCGCTCCATGGCGATGACGGAAGAAGAAAAGCTGGCGACCGCCTATCACGAAGCGGGCCATGCCATCGTCAACATTCTGGTGCCGGGCAACGACCCGCTGCACAAGGTGACGATCATCCCGCGCGGTCGGGCGCTGGGCGTGACGATGAGTTTGCCGGAGCGCGACAAGCTCAGCTACTCGATGGAGTGGTGCACGGGCAAGATCGCCATGGCGTTCGGCGGACGTGTCGCCGAGCAGTTGATCTACGGCAAGGAGCACCTCAACACCGGGGCTTCGAGCGACATCACGCAGGCAACCAGCATCGCCCGCAAGATGGTGACGGAGTGGGGCATGAGCGAAAAGCTCGGGCCGCTGCTCTATTCTGCCAACCAGCAGGAAGTCTTTCTCGGGCACTCGGTTTCCCAGCAGCAGAACATGAGCGAGGAAACCGCGCGGCTGATCGACGAAGAGGTGCGCCGCATCGTCAAGACCGGTTATGACAAGGCCTGGGAGGTTCTAAGTTCGCATCGCAACGAACTCGAATCGATCACGCAGGCGTTGATGGAGTACGAGACGGTCTCGGGCGCCGAGGTGGAAGGCCTGATGCGCGGCGAGAAGATCAACCGTCCAGACGACAACGACAAGTCGAACGGTCCTGTCGGGTCGGCCGTGCCGGTTGCAGGGCGGCAGACGAAACCACGCGACGAGCCTGACCCTGATGTCGGGGGCATGGAGCCGCAGCCGGGCTAAGTCGCGCGTGTGCAGTGCTCAGTTCGCCTTCGGCAAGGTATCGCGCATGATTTTGCTGAACTTGCTCTAAACAGCTAATTTGGCGACGGCCGTGGTTTGATCCCGCGGCCGTTTTGCTTTGACGGCCTGGATCGGGAGGTCCTATGCAACGTTCCGTTTACCTGAGGCCGGTCGGCTTCATCGCGCACAAGAGTGGTAGTGTCGAAGGTGTGGACGACGTATGGGGCGGAATCCCGCTGGCTGGCGGACCGCTGGCCTTCATGGGCCTCGAAATTGCCGAGCGGCACGGCACGGGGGTCAAGCGGCGCATCTGTTCGCTGAGCGAGTTCTTCGAACGCGACTGGGGCCGGCAGACGCTTGCCGCAGCCGACATCTTCGAAGCCCTGCGCCAGCCGCGCGCGCGCATCTGCGGCCTGCCGATGGACCGGCCGCAGATCATGGGCATCGTCAACGTGACGCCCGACAGCTTTTCGGACGGCGGGTCGTTCGATGGCGTGCAGGCGGCTGTCGACCATGCCCTGCGACTCGAGGAAGAAGGCGCGACCATCCTCGATATCGGCGGGGAATCGACGCGCCCCGGCTCGGATACGGTGCCGATCGAGGAGGAGCTGCGCCGCGTGCTTCCGGTTCTGGAAGCATTGCGCCAGAAGACGGAGGCGCTGATCTCGGTCGATACCCGCAAAGGCCGGATGATGCAGGCGGCAGCGGACGCCGGGGCGGACATTCTCAACGACGTCTCGGCGCTGACGTACGATCCCGATGCGATCCACATCGCCGCCGGGACGGGCCTGCCGGTGATGCTGATGCACGCGCAGGGCGATCCGAAAACGATGAATGACGATCCGCGCTACAGCGACGTCGTGCTCGATGTTTTCGATTTTCTCGAACGGCGCGTCCACGCCTGCAATGCCGCCGGAATCCCGCGAGACAAGCTCGTCGTCGATCCGGGTATCGGCTTTGGCAAGCTATTGCATCACAACGTCGCCGTGCTGTCGGCGATGAGTCTTTATCATGGGCTCGGCGTGCCGGTGCTGCTGGGTGCCAGCCGCAAGAAACTGATCGGCCAATTGTGCAATGTCGAGGCTGCGAAGGAGCGAGTGCCGGGTTCGATTTCGGCGGCGCTGTCATCTGTCGCGCAGGGCGTGCAGATCGTGCGCGTGCACGACGTCGCGGAAACCAGGCAGGCGCTGTCGGTGTGGATGGCGGCGCTGATGGGTGACGAGGGGGCGGTTCGCTGACCGGCGATCCCGGCCACGGCGGAAGTAGCCGGATGCTCCGAACCCGGGCTCAGAGGTGCGTGCGTGCAGCGGCCTCAGTCCATTCAATTATCGCGGAACAATGCCCGGCTCTTCCAAGACGAGTCGCTGGTGGTGCTGGTTGCTGGAGTTGGCGGGCGATAACGCACGCGCCGGGATATCTTGGACTGCGGGACACTTCGAGGCGCTGCGGTGAGGTAGGATGTCGGCACGTCCGGCTTGCGTATCGGCAGCGCCGGCAGCACGATCGCTGCCAGGCTGGCTTCCTCCGGCAACTCTTCGGTTGCTATCGCACGGACCAAATGCCAGCCGGCAACCTGGGGTGCCTTAGTTGAATCCACGGCCGGTCGATCGAGGGAAGCTGCCAACTCCGCCTGAGGGGGGAGTGCCTTGAGTTCCCGGCTCGCCATCAACGCCACGGTTTGCCGCGTGGGCGGCAGCTGATTGAGTTCGCCAGCCGGGAGGGATGCGAATTGCCGGCCAGGCCGCAGACCGTCGTAGTCGGCAAGCATAGTGAGAATTGCGGCGCTGGTAAAATCGAGCCGGTCGGCGACGGGGCGCGAGGTGATGGGTTCGCTGACGACAGTTGAATCCGCTTTCGATTCCTGTGCCGGTCGAAGCGTTTCCAGCGGTGCCTTGGGAGCGGCGATCGCCGCCGGCCTGGAACCGACTGCGCCAACCGTTCCGCCAGCGACTTCGAGGACCGTGACGACAGGCGCTTCAACGATTCTAGCGCTGTCACTATCACTATCACTATCACTATCACTGTTGCTGTCGGGGGCGGGTGTTACTGCCGGGCGAGGACCAAATTCGCAGAGCCGCCCGCAGTCGCGCGTTTCGGCCAGCCGGGAAAACTCGTGATGGCCGGTTTTTGTAAGGGTCGTCGACGTGGCGCAGACAGCGGCAAGCACAAGCGCCAGCGCAATAAAGCTTGCGGCTGTCTTGAGGCGGCTGCGGCCACGGGGGGCTGCTAAAAGACTGTCGTTGCCCACGGCGATTGTTGTTTCCAACTGTTAGGGATCTTCGATCGCGTTTGATTCGAGACCCCGACGAATTGCAAACGCAGATTGATCTGCAACGGTAAACAAGCTCTTAACTTCGGTCGCAAAATGGAAAAACTGTTACGCGGCTTGTGCTCATAGCTGAGCCTTACGGTCGCTGACGCGCTGGTCGACCGCCGCCAGAATTGCGGAGCGTACGGCTTCGAGCGAGGTTGCGCCGCGGCGCACCTCGCGGGGAAGAACGATCTGCTGGGCCTTGGCCATGGCGCGCAGGCTTTCGATGTCGCCAATGCCATTAAGCCGTGCGGACAAGCCCTCAGCGCCCTCGCGCTTGAAGACGGGGACGAGGCCAAAAACGAAGGGGTCGAAGGCGACGTCCGGCGCGGGCACGGTTGGGTTGGCAAGCGGTGGTGCCGGGGTCTCGGCAACGCCCGATGCCGCCGGTTTCGCAAGAGGTGCTTCGCTGACGGGCGGGGCCTGCGGCGTTTGTGCAGTTGCACCGGCATGGGCACGGTTGCGCGCCAGGTCCCTGGAGAGGGGCCAGGCCTCCTTGCGGACCTGCAACGAGGTGACGGCGGCCTTTGCTGCCTCGGGCGATAAGCCGGCGTCGAAGAAATTGTCCTTGGCCTTTCCGGTCAGTTTGCGTGTCGTTGCTTTTGCGCTCGCCATTCAGTTGGTCTTTCGCAGGTTTATGCTCGTTCACTCGTGAGCGGCACCAGTCGCCGGAATCATCGCGGTCACGCCAACCCTCTTATACCGGGACATAGGCCGTCAACTCGCGGTAGAGGGCGGCCATCGGCTCGAGCGCGGTCGTGTATTTTTCTTCAAGGGTCTGGCGCTCGGGCGACCAGAAGAAGGCGTTGGCCAGATCGCCGGACATCGGCATCTGCGTCATGAGGGTCGGGTGATCGGCGGCAATGGTGTCGATGAAGACCTGGTCCTGGCCGCCGGGCCTGACGTAATTGGCCAGACAGCGGTAGCGGCGCTCATTGTGCGGCGTGGCGTGCAGCGCTTCCGGGTCCTTGCCTTCGATAATCATCGAAATCTTGTCGACGGCGAATTCGGATACCGAGTCCGGCCGGAAGGGGACGATCACCTGATCGGCGAGGCGGAGGGCGGCCTGGGTGGCGTTCGAGATGCCGGGCGCGCAATCGAGGACGATGAGGTCGGCAAGGGGAGCGGCGAACTGCAGCGCGCGGCGGAAGTGCTCGGCGCAGCGTGCCTTGGCCTGGCGGAAGGGCGTGTTGTGGCGCGAGTAGTGGGAAATCAGTTCGTCCTGCATGTCCTCGAACTGCAGTGAGCCGGGCAAGAGGTCGATCGTGGCGGGGCGGGCGTCGTCGGTTTCGATGTCGCCGACGCCTTTCAGGACATAGTCGGCGATTGGGTTCTGACCGTACATGCGGTCTTCGATGTAGGCGGCGATGTTGCGGGAATTCTTCTGGGCTTCGATCCAGTGTGCGTTGCCGGTCAGGATCAGCGACGAATTCGACTGGGCGTCGAGATCGATCAACAACACGCGCTTGCCGCCCCAGATCGCGAAGGCGTGCGCCAGCATGACCGAGATCGTCGATTTGCCAACACCACCCTTACGATTGGCGACGGCCAGAAAGTACCCCATGACACCCTCAAATTTTTTACGCCGCGACGACATGACGATGGTGCGGTCCAGCTGATAACGCCGGAACGCCCCGCGACCAGCGCTGATGCAGAACCGCTTCGACGACGACCTGATATGCGTCGATTCCCTCGACAGGTCAGCCATGCGGTGTGTTGCATGGCACCGTTGCCGGTGAGTGGCGCTTTCGTGCAACCCGACGGCGTCGCAATATTATTGCGATTAAATGCTTCATTTTACGGCGTTCAACTCATCGAGGAACCCGTAAGATGATTTCTGAAGTAACTTTTGCTCATCTTAATTGATGTGTGCGACGCCTCCGGGCGAGTCATAGTGCGCCCGTCTCCACTGAATTGGGGGAGCGCGCGGCGACGGTCCACGGTCTCGAGGGGGGCTTCGCCAGACTTGACGGTTGCCGCGCGCACGATCCATCTAGTCGCTGATACGATCAGGCTCGATTCGCGAGCCCTACTTGCAGGCGGCACGGCGAACGGTCGGAGACGGAAATCATGGCAAGACGCTATTTCGGGACGGACGGTATCCGCGGACTTGCCAACCGGCATCCGATGACTTCGGAAGTCGCGCTGAAGGTGGGCATGGCGGCTGGCACGGTCTTCCAGACCGGAACGCATTCCCACCGGCCGCGCGTCGTCATCGGCAAGGATACGCGGCTGTCGGGCTATATGCTCGAAGCCGCGCTGATGTCAGGCTTCACGTCCGTTGGGATGGATGTGTTCCTGCTCGGTCCGATGCCGACGCCGGCGGTGGCGATGTTGACGCGGTCGCTCAGGGCCGACCTCGGCGTTATGATTTCGGCCTCCCACAACCGGTTCGACGACAACGGCATCAAGCTGTTCGATCCGGACGGCTACAAGCTTTCCGACGAAATGGAGCTGCGGATCGAGGAACTGATCGATTCGGATTCAAGCACGCTGCTCGTCAGTGCCGAGGACATCGGACGGGCGAAGCGGGTGGAGAGTGCGCAGGAGCGGTATGTCGAATACGCCAAGCGCACGCTGCCAAGAAACCTGCGCTTCGATGGGTTGCGGATCGTCGTCGATTGCGCCAACGGCGCGGGATACCGGGTGGCGCCGGAAGTCCTATGGGAGCTAGGCGCGGAGGTGATCAAGATCGGCGTCGAGCCGGACGGGCGCAACATCAACCACAAGTGCGGATCGACAGCCCCCGACGCGCTGATCGACAAGGTTCGCGAAGTCCGCGCCGACATCGGCGTGGCGCTCGACGGCGATGCGGACCGTGTGGTCATCGTCGATGAGAAAGGCCAGATCGTCGACGGCGACCAATTGATGGCCGTGATCGCCGAGAGCTGGCAGCGACGCGGCAAGCTGGCGGCTGGAGGCATTGTCGCGACGGTGATGTCGAACCTCGGTCTCGAACGGCATCTCAAGGACATGGGGCTGTCGATGGCGCGCACGCCGGTCGGCGACCGCTACGTCGTTGATTACATGCGCAAGCACGGCTACAACGTCGGCGGCGAACAGTCCGGCCATATCGTGCTGTCGGATTTCACGACGACCGGAGACGGACTTGTGTCGGCGCTGCAAGTGCTTGCCGTCGCGGTGGCGAGCGAAAGGCCGGTGTCGGAAGTCTGTTCATGTTTCGCGCCGGTGCCGCAACTCCTCAAGAACGTCCGTTATGCCAGCGGCAAGCCTCTCGAAGACAGCGGCGTCCAGAAGAGCATCGAGGCGGCGAAAGCGAGACTGGGCAATGCCGGACGCCTGGTGATCAGGCCTTCGGGCACCGAACCGGTGATTCGCGTCATGGCCGAGGGAGACGACGAAAGTCTCGTCGCGGCTGTCGTCGGCGACATTTGCGAAGCCGTGCAGGCAGCCGCCGCACGGGCGGCCTGATCGGACGGTTAGCGTGCGCCGTCTCGAGTAATTGCGTGGCGGAAGGGCCACGCGGCGGCGCACTCCCGATGCCGGCGGGCTTAATCGCTCCAGACGCGGACACCGGTTAAGTCTCCTTTAAGCCTTCCAGGCGAATACTCCCACACAGCAAAACGTTTCGCGTTGCACGTCCTGTCGGCCCGACAGCCGGCTGATCGATGAGGAGTATCATGATCAGGACCAGCAGCGCGCTCGCGTCGAGCGCTCTCCTATCGTGCTTTTGCGCCGGCACTGCCGGGGCGGCAGATCTCAAGGGCAGCACCTGCGGGGCGCGCCTGAAGGTTTCGTATGCCGCCGAGCCGACGTCTAATTTGCGGCGCTCGTTGTGTCTGCGCCTCGATGACCTCCACGCCCACGAAGTGAAATTCGGCCTGCGCCACGACCGGAGCTAGCCAGCCGGCGGGTATTCAAGTTTGCAGATGTCAGTCTCGGTGACACCGGTTTTTTCGCGTTCCGGTCCAGCCTCGCGGAAAAGAAAGATCGAACTCATGAAGCTCAATGTCCTCAGCCTATCGCTTGCTGTCGCGGTCTTCGCCGCGGTCGGCACTCCGGCTTCTGCGGCGGATTTCAACTACGGCGCCGGCAGCATCAAGGATGGCGGATATGCCGCTGTCCCGGTTCCCGTACCGGTTCCGGTCCCCGAATATTCGGCGCGCTACTACTTCCGGGCGGATGCCGGGGTCGGCATGGGCGATGCGCCTGATTCGTCGGAAGCCGGATACTTCTATGGCGACGATTCCGGTTATGGTTCGTTTCCTTCCCATTCGTCCTGGCTCAACGACGATTTCGATACGTTCGTGACGCTCGGCGTCGGCGTCGGCATGTACATCGGCGACCGCTTCCGCGCCGACCTCACGGCGGAGACGCGCACCAAGGGCGAAATCGAGATGAACGGGGAGTACGAGTACTTCACCGAAGCTAGAGCCGGCGGGAATTACGAAGACGTGCGCGGCATCGTCCGCGACAAGACCTCGCTGAGCGGCGGCATCTTCCTCCTCAACGGCTACTACGATTTCAGCCGCGGTCCGCAGTCGCGCTTTACCCCCTATGTCGGTGCCGGTCTCGGCTTTGCATGGAACGAACTGCGCCGCACGCACTTCACCAGCGAAGGGTCGCGCAACTGCGATACGAACGGCTGCACAGGGCGGCGCACGCCCCGCGATTCGGAGCGCGTGACGGACAAGACGCACGACCTGTCGTTCGCGGCGATGGCAACCGTCGGCGTCGGCTACCGCATCAGCGACTACGCGCTGCTCGACTTCAACTACCGCTATCTGTTCATCGACTCGACGAATGCCGGGATCGAGATCAGCGGGCGCCGCGACCACTTCGGCGGCGACTCGAATGTCTCGATCGGCGAACTCCACGAACATCAGCTGCGCGCTGGCATTCGCTTCGAAGTGAACTGATCGCCGGGCTGACGATCAAGGGCACGCGGACGGGCCCTTCAGAGAACGGTGGCGCTCCTTACGGAGTGCCGCCGTTTTCGCGTTTTGCGGAGTTGCTCCTTCGAACGTTGGACTTGCAGGCGAACAGGCTTTCGGCTAGCTGTTGGGGCGGGCCACCTCCCCCCAACGGGAGGCTTCTATCTGGAAGGATAGCTGCATGACCGACCTCAACATGCCCGCCGTACGCCCGGCGAATCCGCATTTTTCGTGCGGTCCCTGCTCCAAGCACCCCGGCTGGAAACTCGATAACCTCAGCAACGCACTGTTTGGCCGCTCGCATCGCGCGAAGGACGGCAAGGCGCGTCTCAAGCTTGCCATCGACAAGACCAAATCGCTGCTCGGTTTGCCCGAAGGCTATGTCTGCGGCATCATGCCGGGCTCCGACACCGGGGCGTTCGAGGCGGCGATGTGGAGCCTGCTCGGCGCGCGCGGTGTCGATGTGCTGGCATGGGAGAGTTTCGGCTCGGTATGGGTCGGCGATGTCGTCAAGCAGTTGCCGATTGCCGGCGTGCGCAATTTCGAAGCCGATTTCGGCTACCTTCCGGATCTCGCCGCGGTCGACTTCAGCCGCGATGTGGTGTTCACCGCCAACGGTACGACGTCGGGCGTCAAGATCCCCGACTACGACTGGATCCCGGCGGACCGCGAAGGGCTGACGCTGGTCGATGCAACTTCAGCCGTGTTCGCGCAGCCGGTCGATTGGGAGAAGGTCGATTGCCTGACCTTCTCGTGGCAGAAGGTGATGGGCGGGGAAGCCGCGCACGGCATGCTGATCCTGTCGCCGCGGGCCATCGAACGACTGGAGAGCTACACGCCGCCCTGGCCGATGCCGAAACTTTTCCGCCTGACGAAATCCGGCAAACTCAACTCCGCGATCTTCGCCGGGGAGACTATCAACACGCCTTCGATGCTGGCGCTCGAGGACTACCTCGATGCGTTGTCCTGGGCGGAGGCGATCGGCGGTCTTGGAGCGCTCAACGCGCGCGCCAATGCCAACGCAAAGACGCTCTATGACTGGGTGGACCGGACAGCGTGGGTTGCAAATCTCGCGGTCGATGAAGCGACGCTTTCAAACACGTCGGTGTGTCTGCGCATCGTCGACCCGGAAGTCCTCGGCCTCGGTGACGACGCGCAGGCGGCATTTGCAAAGGGCATCGCCGCAATGCTCGAAGCCGAAGGTGTGGCCTACGACATCGGGTCCTATCGCGATGCCCCGTCAGGCTTGAGGATCTGGACCGGTTCGACGGTCGAGTCGAGCGACGTCGAAGCTCTGCTGCCCTGGCTCGATTGGGCGTTTGCGCAGGCCAAGGCCGGCCTTGCCAAAGCGGCGTGAGCGCTGCCGGCGAACACCTGAACACTTTTCCGTCGCGGCGGCGCCAGCACACGAAGGCGCGCGCGCCTCCATGCACAAGGATTTTATGACATGACTGCTCCCAAGGTTCTCATCTCGGACGCGTTGTCGGACACGGCAGTGCAGATCTTCAAGGATCGCGGCATCGACGTCACCTTCGAACCCAAGCTCGGCAAGGACAAAGACAAGCTTGCCGAAATGATCGCGGGCTTCGATGGACTGGCGATCCGCTCGGCAACGAAGGTCACCGATAAGCTGATCGGCAGGGCGGACCGGTTGCGCGTCGTCGGGCGCGCCGGCATCGGTGTCGACAACGTCGACGTCAAGGCGGCGACGGCGCGCGGCATCATCGTCATGAACACGCCGTTCGGCAATTCGATCACAACTGCGGAACATGCCATCTCGATGATGCTGTCGCTGGCCCGGCAGATCCCGCAGGCCAATGCGTCGACGCACCAGGGCAGATGGGAGAAATCGCGCTTCATGGGCGTTGAACTCTTCAACAAGACACTGGGGATCATCGGCTGCGGCAACATCGGGGCAATCGTCGCCGACCGCGCGCAGGGGCTGAAGATGCGGGTGATCGCTTACGATCCGTTCCTGTCGCCGGAGCGGGCGCAGGAGCTTGGCGTCGAGAAAGTCGAACTCGAGCAGCTGCTGGCGCGGGCCGATTTCATTTCCCTGCACACGCCGCTGACGGATCAGACACGCAACATCCTTTCGAAGGCTTCGCTGGCGAAAACCAGGCCCGGCGTCAGGATCATCAACTGCGCGCGCGGCGGCCTGATCGACGAGGCGGCGCTGGCGGACGGGCTGCGATCGGGTCACGTTGCGGGGGCCGCTCTCGATGTCTTTGCGCAGGAGCCGGCCGAAGCTCACGAGTTGTTCGACATGGAGAACGTCATCTGCACGCCGCACCTTGGCGCGTCGACGGATGAAGCCCAGGAGAACGTCGCCGTGCAGGTCGCCGAGCAGATGGCCGACTACCTGCTCAGGGGCGCGATCACCAATGCCGTCAACTTCCCGTCCATTTCGGCTGAAGACGCGCCGCGGCTGACGCCGTGGGTGCGGCTGGCCGAGCAGCTCGGGTCGTTTGCAGGCCAACTCACCGACGTTCCGCTCAAGGGTGTGCGCATCGAGTACTGCGGGGACGTTTCGAAGCTCAACGTCAAGCCGATGACGGCAGCGGCGCTGGCCGGCGTCATGCGGCCGACGTTGCAGAACATCAACATGGTGTCGGCGGGCGTGATTGCGAAGGATCGCGGTATCGCGCTGGAGGAGTCGCTTTGCGACGCCGGCGGAATCTACGAGAGTTACGTCAAGCTGACGGTGAAGACGGCCGAATACAACCGCTCGATCGCCGGGACCGTGTTCTCGGATGGGCGGCCGCGCATCATCCAGGTGCGCGACATCAACATGGACTTCGAGGTGACGTCGCACATGATGTTCGTTCGCAATTGCGACAAGCCGGGGTTCATCGGCAGTTTCGGCCAGCTGCTCGGCGACCATGGCGTCAACATCGCGACGTTCAACCTCGGACGCGAAAAACCGGGTGGGGACGCCATCACGGTTGTCGCGCTCGACGAGCCGATCACGGATGAGGTGCTGGCGAAGGTGACGGCGCTGCCGCATGTGGTGCGCGCCAAGCGGCTGGGATTTTGAGGACCGCAGGCGGCGCGCTTTACGCTGAGATGGCGAGCGGTCATAAAAGGGGCGATTTCTCCGACGACGGCTTAGTCGCCGAATGCTCCGCACTCCTGAAAGGTTCAGCAATGAAGCGTACTGTCTCCGGTTTTCTCGCCTTGCCGGTTTGCGTCTGTATCGGGATGGCGGGCCTCGTCGCCGCATCGGCGGCAGGCGAGGTCAAGGCGACCTCGAAGATCGGTGCGGTGACGGTGTTTCCCGCAGGCGCCGAGGTGACGCGGGCGGCGAAAGTGAGCCTGCCTGCCGGCGAGTCGACGCTTCTCTTCGACGACCTGCCGGCCGAAACTGTGCCCGGTTCCATCCGCGTCGAGGGCGAGTCTGTCGGCACATTGCAGATCGGCTCGGTCGATCAGCGGCGGCTGTTCGTGCCGCAAGCTGGGGGAGATGACAGCGCGGAGCGGCGACACATCGAATCGGAAATCGAAAATCTGAGGGATCAGCGGTTGCTGCTCGAAGGCAGCCTGCAGGCCGCGCAGACGCAACAGACCCTGCTCGGCAACCTCGCCAATCTGCCGAACGTGCCGCCTGGGCGCGAGGCAGGCGCTGCTGCACAGCCGGACTGGGCGAAGCTGCTTGGCGTGATCGCCGCCGGGACCGGCGAAGTGCACCAGACGATGCTGACGGCGCGCGTTGAAATGCGCGACCTCGACAAGAAGGTCGCCGATCTGGAGCAGAAGCTTGCCGAGCTGGCGCCAAAGCGCGTCGAGCGCACGCAGGTGAAAGTTTACGTTATCGCCGAAGCGGCACTCGAAGCCGACATGACGCTGAAATACCAGGTTCGCAGCGCGTCCTGGCGGCCGTCATATGAAGCGCGGCTCGAGACCGGCGACAAGGACAAGCCGGCAAAACTACAACTGGTGCGGCGGGCGACCATTTCGCAGCGGACGGGCGAGGTCTGGAAAGAGGTCGCCATCGCGCTCTCGACGACGCGGCCGACATCGGGTTCGACGGCGCCGGAACTTCGTCCCCTGCTGATCGACGTCGTCGAACAACGAAAGCCCGAACCGGTGGCCAAGCTCCAGCGTAACATGAGTGTCGGCGGTGGGCAGATGGACATGGCTGACGCAGCGCCCCAGGAAGAGGCAGCGGGACGCTACAAGGCGCGGCGTGAAGCCCCCGCCATGGCAATGCCGGCGCCGGCAGCGCCTGTCGTCGCCGATGTGGAAGCCTCGCCGTTCCAGGCAGTGTTCAACGTGCCGGGGCAAACCGACATCGATACGACGGGCGAGGAAAAGAACGTCGTCATCGCGTTCGAGGATTTCGCGCCGGCGCTGCACATCAAGGCCGTGCCCAAGAAGGAAGCGACTGCCTTCCTCTATGCCAAGCTGAAGCGGGAAGGTGAAACGCCGCTCCTGGCGGGGCCGGTGACGCTGTTCCGCGACGGCACGTTCGTTGGCAAGGCAACGTTGCCGCTGATCGCGGGGGAGGAGCACGAACTCGGTTTCGGCGCCGACGATCTCGTTCGGGTCAAGCATGCAATCGTGCAGGAGAAACGCGGCGAGTCCGGACTCATCTCGACGACGCGGACCGATGACCGCAACTACAAGCTGACGGTGAAGAACCTGCACAAGCAGCCAATCGACATCACCGTGCTCGATCAGTTGCCGGTGTCGCGCAATGCCAAGATAGAGGTGACGACTGCACGCGGGACGGAGCCGACAAAAAAAGATGTCGATGACAAGCGCGGGGTGGTTGCATGGGAATTCAGCCTCGGTCCAGACGAGGAAAAGACGATCGATTTCGGATATGTCGTGAAGTGGCCGCCCGACAGCGAGATCGTCTATCGCAATAATTGATCCGCAGGCACCTCTTCAGGCTTCGTATCGTGTCGGACTGGGGCGATGACGGGGACGCGCACTGCGATTCCCAGCGGCGGAGCCGACCAGCCGTGGTATCCTGCCAGGATTGGAAATGCCGGACGTCGGGAGGCCGGACGTGGCATTCTTTTGACAAATTATCCCTTTGGGGGTAACCGGCGGCGCTGGGCTCTA
>Ga0180009_10004454_pt1 | contig 15446 bp, 18 predicted proteins | sample OS_PC_MetaG_FD_123537 | JGI IMG/M metagenome (GOLD analysis project Ga0180009, IMG submission 123537) | Groundwater microbial communities from the Aspo Hard Rock Laboratory (HRL) deep subsurface site, Sweden - OS_PC_MetaG | ecosystem: Environmental > Aquatic > Deep subsurface > Groundwater...
CAAGCCCCTTAAACTAATGTCCTATCTGATAACACTGGGAAGTAGGCAGGGGGATATTATTTTAGACCCGTTTCTAGGCTCTGGGACGACAGCATTAGCTTGCCAATTATTAAATCGCAAGTGCATAGGCATTGAAATAGAAGAGCAATATTGTGCCATTTCTGCTAGAAGAGTAAGTCCAAGTATCATGAGATTAACCTGACTTTGAAGGAGCCAGATAATGCCGAAGACGATAGACTTTGACAAACTCTTTATAGATATGGTAAGGTGCAGTTATGCCGACTGGGATTTAATGACAGAATAAAAAGAGGAGGTATACCATGGCACAACTTAAAGTTCAGGTTAAGGAAAAGGCGGGCAAGATTACCACTAAAGGTAGGCGAGCATTAGGCAGTGATGATTTTGCTTTGCCGCCGGGCCTGGAGGAAAAGAGGCGAGGGATTAAAGGGCGGTTCCCGATTGATACCAAAGCTCGGGCAAGGAATGCGTTAGCCAGGGCAGGGCAAAGAGACCATGTTGGTATTACTGCTTCTGAGGCGGCTACAGTCAGGCGCAGAGTCAAGGCCAAGTATCCTGAGATAGAAGTTAGTAAACAATAATGAAGCACTTAGTTAAGATACCCCGGAAGCTCATGATAGGCGGTCATACTTATAAGATAAAGATGGGTCCTACTATAAATGCCGAATTGCGGGATTGTGGCCTTCGTGGTTCGCATTCGGATTTATGGCGGGAAATAAAGCTTTCTACTGATAAAGCACCAGCAGAATTTAGTTTAATCTTTGAGCATGAACTTATACATGCTATAAATAGTATTTACTTAGATGGTGACCTTTCAGAGATGCAAATGTCTCGTATATCAGAAGGGTTGCTTCAAGTCTTGGTTCAACTCGGGATACAATTCATAAAATAAAGGAGGATGAAATGCCTTATGCAATGAGGAAAGAGGGTAACAAATTAATAAATATCAATACTGAAACGGGCAAGGTAAAAGGAACATTCCCCAACACAGCTTCTGGCAAGGCTAGGGCACAAGCGCAACTCAATCTTCTTCGTGGTCTTGAGACAAGTAAATGGAAACCTACAGGTAAAAAGGCTCAAAAATGAAAAAGGCTGGCGAAAAGAGGCAAAGGATTGCTATTTGGCTTAAAACACCTATACTGGAACGGAAGCCCAAAGCTGTTTTGCTAAAAGACTTAAACATCAACAGGACAACCTTTGAGCGCATTAAAGCCGGAATAATATTAGATAAAAAGCCTACATCCACCGAGTTAAGGCAAAGAGCCAAAGGGTTAAAGCCTATAGTTAAAGGTGCCTGGCAAATGGCTGAATTGCTAGATGTTGAAACTTTGCCTTTGACTGCCCAAAAACAATTATTTGACAAGCTACTTTTCCAGATAGCTATGAATCCGGCATCTTCAGCTAAAGATAGGGAGTTATATGCTAGGCGATATGGTTTGTTATTAGATAAATCACAACAAGAGGTAACACATAAATTTGATGCAAGCGAACATTTTGGAATCTGGCGAGAGGCACAAAAACGACTATCTGAGCTTTCTGGAAGCACAAATAGAAGTTCAGGCTTGCTCCCAAAGCACACTTTACTTCCTACTAAAACACGGAAAGATACGGGATAAAATTAAAGGTATAATTCCATGGGAGCCTTGGAAGCATTTAGTTGAGCTCATTGATTGCCTCGGCGAATATCGTTTTATTATTATCCTTAAAGCTAAACAAATTGGCATAACTTGGGCTTTGGCTGGTGATAACCTGCACTTAGCCTTATTTCAAGAGGGTGCCAATATTCTCACTTTATCCAAGGGAGAAGAGGAAGCCACTGAGAGTTTAGATTATTCCCGCTTTATACACAGTCAGTTGCCTGGCTATTTGCGACTTCCTTTGGGTAAGGACCAAGCTAGTCTTTTGACATTTCCAAATATGCACTCCAAGTTAAGAGCGTTACCATCAACGGAGGATTCGGGGGTTGGTTTTGGTGGAGCTACTCGGGTAGTACTAGATGAATTTGAATACCACCGGTATGCCAGGAAAAATTATTCTGAAATTTATCCCATAATTGAGAGAGGTGGGCAACTCGTCGTTCTTTCTACCACAGATAGATTTAATATAGATTCTGGATTCAAAGAATTGTATATCGCCGCTAAGGCAGGCGATAATAACTTTTATCCCATATTTTATCCTTATGATGTTTTACCGGAGCGAAGCCAACAATGGTATGATAACTTAGACCTAACACTTGCGGATAAGGAATGCCGATACCCAAGAACAGAGGCCGAAGCATTGGAAACAACTAAAACCCATGCCTTCTTTGATAAGACAGCCCTTGAAGATATGAAAGCTGACCTTTTAAGTTTTCCACCACTCCGGCATGAGTTATCTGATAAATATCGGAATTTGGTTCGTATATATCGCTTGCCTGTCGTGGGGAAAAAATATTGCCTTTTCACTGACCCCTCTGATGGCAAAGAAGACCCGCACGCTATTATGGTCATAGATGCTGTTACGGGTGAGCAAGTAGCGGAATCGCATGGGAAAATTCCTGCTGAGGAAGTAGCTCAAATACACGACGATTTAGTTCGTTTATACAATAATGCATTTAATAGCTATGAAATCAATGCCACTGCTGGGGGACACTTTGATAGCAAGATACAAGCCTTAAAGACGCCTAACCAATGCCATAGATTAAAAACAGATGGTAAATTGGACTATAAACAATATGGGTGGTGGACGGGTTCAGCCATTAAGGATAAGGCAGTTCGCAAACTAGAGGAAGCTATTAGGTTCAGGCAGATAATCCTGCACAGCAAGGAGTGTCTTGACGAATTTATCCAATTTATGCGTCCTGAAGGCGAGGCACCTCAAAAACCTAGAGGTGGGCATGATGATTATGTAGATGCTTGTGGTCGGGTGCTATTGTTACGGGAATATATGGTAACAGGCGGGATGACCATAGTTAGTTTTAAGTATGGATAATTTTGTGGTATAATGCTAATGGCTGAATAAGTCGCTACGCAGGGCTAACCTGTGAGGGCAAACGGATAGGTTGTTCGTCCATAATTTGCTAATAGAATATTACTGCGGAGGACGCCAAGGGGGGGGAAGCTCTTGATGGTAGTGTGGTTCTTCCCAGCCTACATTAAAATAATGCAAAGCACATCAAGTTGCTTTACCCAATAAACAAAGGGGGGAAGTTAATTTTCCCCTTTTTGATTATGGAGGACAAATGACAAGCGAAGATGAAATCAAAAAAATCAAAAATCTCTATATAGATGATATTTATGTTACAACAAGACGGCAACAATTAAAAGATAAGGAATATATTGACGATACCTTTAAGCCTCCTATTAGGCATCCTCATCAAGTACTGCGGATGGGTCTGGGAGCAGAAATTGTAAATTCTCCCGCCGAACACATTGTTACTTCTAATCCACAAGCCTTTGTTGAGGTATTAACTGGTAATAGAGAGGCAGCCCTTAGAATCAGTAAGGTAATTAATGAGTGGATAGACACATTAAAAAGGCAAAACCCTAATCCCTTTAAGGAGGCAGTAAAAAATAAACTAGGTCGGGGCGAGAATTACATCAAGTATGTGCACAATGAAACTTGGGTTACTAAACCCGTTGGAAAAGATAAGACTGGCTTGCCAGTCTTTGACAAAAGGGGATTACCGGTTCTGTTTATTGTTCCTGACCCAATGGTTATTTATGGTTCCCCCGAGGAAGAGGGAAATGGTATTCCCCACCAAATTATCGTTTTTTATGAAAGACAGTTATCTGAAGTCATAGTTAGGTATCCTCATTGGTCAAATCCTAAATCAAGGAGCAATAAAAAAACCACAGAATGGTTAGAGTACTGGGACCGAAATACTATGCACTTTGAAGCAGATGGCGAGGTTATCGTGCATGTGCTTAATCCTTATGGCTATGTACCCTTTGTGCGAAAATACTCTGGTTTTGGGAGACGGTCCCCTGATGGTGAATTGGCACATCTTATTGTTAGTGATATTAGGAATTCTAGGGGCTTGATAGAGGAAATAGCAGTTATGGAAAGTGATATTACTAGCATATTGCACCTTTCAGCCCATAAACCGATAACAATTTGGAGCTCAGGTCAATTAAACAAGAAGGATTTTGAGGAGAACCTATCCTTGGGTGAATATGACCTTAATTTAATGTCTAATGTCCCTGAGGGTACTAAAATAATGGATGCTCAAATAGAGCAACCTACTATGGAGGCTTTTCGCCATGCAGCTAATAGAATGGCTGACCTTAGTAGACGGCATCCTTTTATATTAGCCGGCTTTCCTTGGGGTACAAGTGGTAGGCAACAAAGCATGGCTGATATAGCAGCAATGCAAAGGTATGATACTGTTGTAGAGAATACTGAAACGGAATGGGCAACGGCATTTGAAATGGCCTTCAAAATTATGAAAGCAATCCCGACTTTATTGCCTAAGGGATTGCATAAGTCTGACATAGATGTTGCTTTTAGATGCACAGTAAAATTAAGGGCTAAGGACCCTATTGAGGAAGATAGGCTGATTACATTGGGAGATAGGTTACGGCGATTGCCTAATCCAAGTATAGACCTGGAAACTTTTCATACTCAATTCATGGGCTACACTCAACAGGAATCTAGGCAAATTATGGCTAAAATGTTGGCTGATATGGTTACTATCTATAATCCTGATGTTGCTGCAGTAATGGGTATGGTTGCTGCTGAGGAAAGTGGAATGGAGGCCTGGTTAACTGAGGCACAAAGACGCCGGCAAACCCTGGAAGCTCAAAGAGGGCTAGAAGAAATACCACCCCGAACCACACAGGAGCGGATACAAGGTGAAGTAGAAACTCCTTCAGGACGAGAAATGGGCACGGAGGGAACAAGGGGGGCAAGACAACCGCCTGCTAGATACATTAGGGGAGAATGAACATAATGACTGAGCCAAATTTATATGATATGGTCGTAGACGAGTTACTTGAGCGGCAAAGATTAGTCAGGGCTGAATTGCGTAACCGATTTAAGAAGACCAAACCCTTTCGGATGGAACCTTTATCGAATGAGGAAGCTCTTTATGAATATGATACTAGGGGATTTGAGATATTTAGCGATATAGTTAGTAAGGAAGGGATAGATGCAGCTATAGCCTATAGAGATAGAATGGAAAATCTTAAACAAAGGAGGATTAAATAAATGCCTGATGGAATAGAAATATGGGATATTTGGGGACGGCGTGGAAAACCCCCTTGGCCTCCTCAAAGGCGAAAACCTTTTCCTGCTTGGGAATGGTTGATGGGACGGGTGCCACCGAGAGCAGCCCGGCCTCTAACACAAGCTGAACTAGCAGGGGAATTAAGGCAAGCAATAACGCCAGAGGGAACAATTCCCTATCGTGGAAGGGAATACCTAAAGCCTTTTTTGGAACAGGTTGGATGGGAATTAGTGGAGCCAGGTACATTTCCCGAAATGCTAGAACCATTTTATAGACGAGTGCCTGTAGCACCTGAAAAGGAGCCCCAACCGCTCACTGCTAGTGTAGAGCAAATAGGTGGATATGACCTAGTTGTTTATAGAAATGAGAAGGGCGATATTGTTCAAATGCAAAACTTAGGTAGGGCTCCTGCCGGTCCGGATTGGGAATCGCTAAGGCGTGAGCAACTTGCTTTGGCAAGAGAGCGGGAAGAATTAGCGATAGCTGCACCAGCAAGAGCAAGGGCTGAATCTGCAGCAATGTGGGAGGCTGAGAGACAACGATTGTTGCAGTCAGTTCAACTAATGGGGCCGGCCGGATGGATTCGGAGATGGGAACTTATGCAACAAGCAAATCCCTTTATTCCCCCACCTCAACCTACAGGGGAGCCTGAAATGATGGCGCGAAGATTTGCAGCGGAACATGGAATGTCGCCTGAAGCAGCAGTTCAAACTGCTTGGAGATATGAACAAAATCCTGAAGACCCTGAATTTGCTAATGTACCCCTTAAAGCTAGGCAGGAATTGGCATGGGTTGCAATGGAAGCTACGGGGCCTCCACCGGAACCAGCAAGGCCAACTACTCCACCTGCTCCAGCTTGGCTTCCTGAATTTGTGCCTGGACAAGTAGCTGGGCGACCTATAACGAGCGAACCAATGCTAACTCCCAGCCCTCAACTGTGGGCTAGAACACCGCCATCAGTCCGACAAGGATTATATGGCTATGGTGAATGGGTTGGGCATCGCCCGTTGGAAGATGTAATAAGGCACATGGAAATGATGTTACCTCGAGCACCTATAGGTGCAGGCCAACAAGTTTGGATGCCAGCAAGACAATTTGCATAGGAAGTATAAATGCCAAATAATTGGATACCTAGAGCTCGCACTATACAAGAGGATATAGCTGAGGAATTAGGCAAAATTGAAGCATTGCGAACCACTGAAGCAGGATTGCTGGAACAATGGAAGCACCCGCTTGAGGAGACTCAAATTAGATGGCAAGCAACAGAGCAATTTAGACATCCCATTGAGGAATTAGCGCCCCCGGTAATGGAGCGTGAGCCTGCTTGGATTCCAGAACCAATTGCTGAGGTGCCAGCCTTTTTACCATCGCCCGTTTTTCCAGAAGCAGATTATAAACCACCAGGACCGCCAATAAAATATGCTAAATTTTCCCAACCCCCGGAATATGCCCCGACTCCCTGGTATAGAACTTTTATAGAAAAAGCCACTGCCCCATTTAGATGGTTACATGAAAAAGTAGAAGTGCCGGGTGCTGCTATTGTTTGGTCGCCCGTTACTCCTGAGATACTCCGTAAACCTGGTGAGAGTTGGTGGGAATGGGAAAAGCGACAATATAAGGCTTGGAAAGCACCAAAGTTTGTTAAAGGTGTTACTGAATTTGCGATTACAATACCTGTATTTTTAATCCCTTATGGTGGTATCAGCGTCGCCAGCAGCAAAGCATTGGCTAATGTAGTTACGAAAGCGGGAATGGTAAACACTGCCACAGTTGTAAGGGGGTTCGGTGAGATTATTCCAACAGTTGAAAAATTGATGGCACTACCATTCAAAGCAGTAGGTGTTGGTGCTAGGCGTATAGTTGCCCGCAAAGTACCCTTGGAAGTTATCCCCACAGAACAAATAAGCCACCAGATTGGAGATATTGTTCTACCGTCTGTGGCTGCAATGGAAAAGAAATCTTTTGACAAGGCATATGTTTGGACTATTAAAGACCGATTCAAGCCATTGGAATGGGTTATCAATAAGATAGACCCCTCTATATTAGCTGCTACTCCTGAAGCTCGTCTAACCATAGCTTACAACCGGGTATTAGATGCCGCAGATGCTGCGACTACTTTTCAGATGGCTCCCCTTATAAACTTAACGACCAAGGGCATGGGTGCTATCAGATATGTCAAGGAGTTATTTGGCTTAGATGACCTACAAATTGCTACAAAGGTTACTGCCAAAGTAGCTGGTTCGGCTTTGGATATGCCTTCAATAGTGGCATTCCCGGGTAAGTATATATTAACAGCAGAACAATCAGCCTGGATAAAAAAATATCTTGAAGTATGGCAGCCCATCAGGGACGAACTAAAAAGGGTTGGTATTTTAGAAAGAGAGCTTGCCTTTGAGGAAGGCGAGGGAGGATGGTTGGGACGACTTGTAACAGGGTTTGAAGACCCGGTAACCAAAAAATTTACTGAAATTCGTTCTGGCAGCTTATTCACAATGGGAGCTAAGCCCGGGGTGAAGCCTCGTGTTATTAAGGACCCTATGGAGGCAAGGCGATTGGGTTTTAGATACGCTGACCCATTGACCACTTCCGTCTATCGTATTAGGCAGTCGCTTTATGCTTTAGCAAATATGGATTATGTAAAAAGTATGATGGCTATACCCGGAGTTAGACCAATCGGAGCTAAAGCCTTACCGGAAAGAATTGCTAGAGATACTGCCATGACTAACGCTAGAGATACCAAATTTGTCCTTGATAGATTACGCCGCCTATCAAGGGGGGAGAAATTAACCCGCCAAAGTATAAAAGCGATTGAACAGAGAAATCCAGATGTGGGTAAAATGCTTAGGACGGCAGCCGAAAATAAGGAATTAAGACCCCAAGAATTAGGGGGAATTATTAAGGGGTTAAATAGACAATACGAAAGTGAGCGTTTATTAGCTCTAAAAGCAAGGGAACAGGCATCTGAAAAGTTAGCTAAAACTAGACGACCTGCCCTAATGACCGAGGGAATTGTTTATCCTATTCCAGGACTCCGAAATCAAATTATGCCTCAACGAGTAGCCAATTATATCAATAAGGAATTGGGAACAACCCAGAATCGGTGGATAAATAGTATGGCTTCAGCGCAAGGTGTAGTTCGTATGCTCCAAACTGGTATTGATCTTGGTCCCTATTTCCTACAGGGTATGCCAACTATGATGACTAACCCAGTAGTTTGGGAAAAAACAGTCAAAAGCAGTATGGAGATATTATTTCGGGATGATGCAACTTTGGCCAGAATAATAAGTCAACCTGTTCACCGAGAAACATTGGCTAAGATTATACCTCATGGCTTCACCCTAAATGGTGCTGAGTTTGTTGAAGCAGCACCACTCTTAGGTAAGTTGCCCTTTATTGGGGGAACTTTTACTCGCTGGGCAAGATGGTTTAATGGAGCATTAGATTTAGGAAGATTATATCAAATAGAAGCTATGATGATGAACCCTAGTATAAGACAAGCTGGAGATGCTGGATTGAGGGCATTAGTTGACCATATGGGAAAGAGATGGGGTGTGATGTCAACCAGATGGCTTGGAATTCCAGCAGGGCAAAGGCAGATAGAAAATGCTCTATTGTTTTATGCTTCAAGGTGGACTCGTTCTGGATTTGCCATAATGAAGGATGCCTTAACTCGTGGGGGGATTGAGGGTGTTTTAGCAAGAGATATGGTGGGACGGATGATGTTGGGAATGACAATGATGTATTATGGGTTTAGTAAAGCATTAGGGCAGGAGCCTAATTTAGACCCCAGTAGTGGTAAATTTATGACCGTTCAATTAGGCACTGACCATGTGGGTTTTGGTGGTATGTATATAGCTCTAGCTAGGTTTGGTGGAAATGTCTTGAGAACATTGTCCGAGAACCCTGCTGGCTTTGTTACTCTTGATAGCAGAGATAACCCATTTGTTAGATTTGCTAGGGGTAGGGTAGCTCCTTTAACAGGTACCAGCATTGATATAATCACCGGCAAGACATTCTTGGGTGAACCTATAGATAGTTTCCCTAGTTTTGGTAAATATGTTGCCATACGCAATCTAACACCATTTTGGTTATCTGGGTGGCTAGAAGGGTTAGTCGGCGCTCAGCCAATGCCAAGTGGTGGAGCTGCAGCCGAGTTCTTTGGTATGAGAACCTGGCCGCTCCAGCCCTGGGAAAGAAGGGAGGATTTAAGGGAGCAATATGCTCAAATGGAGTATGGTAAAACCTGGGCAGAATTACGGGTTTTAGATAGGAGGAAACTTGAGGTGAAGCATCCCGACCTAAAGGAAATTACAGAAGAGGCTTGGCGGCAAAGCATCAAGAAAGGAAGGCCATCACAGGTGGCTTATGGACAGTGGCGGAATGAAAGAGACGCTGTGAACAGTAAATATGAAGAGGGGCTTTGGGAACTACAAGCAAGAGTGGACAAGGGTGAGCTGACAGGTTACGACTTCCGCTTGGGGGCACAAAAGTTAGGTGCGGCACGGAGTTTTGCCTTAGATAGAATTGATGAAAGACCGGAGTATAAGGATGTTATTGGAGCCCTAGACCAGCCCAGGATTGAACCAAAGATTACCCCGCAGTTTGCAGATATTGCCTATGAGTTCTATACTAAGCTAATGTTTTCGGGGGACCTTGAAATAGGCATTGCCGAATATGATTTTGCTGAGGCAGATAAGAGAAGACAATGGTTTATAGCTACATTTGGTGAGCCAATATATAAGTATGTGAGAGAAAGACTAACGCTAGGTAGGGATATTCCGCCACTCATGCGGGAATATTATAAGGCGCAAGAAGTAATGCACCCTTATTGGCAAGTTAGAGATTGGGCAGAGCGTACTTATGGTAAGCCTAAAACAGCATGGGCAGAAACTTTATTGAGCCGAATAATCCAGCGTTTAAGGCAACACCTTCGCCGCTCAACTCCTGAAGTTGAAAAATATTACCAAATGTTTTACACACGATAAACAATATGTTATAATAATACTTGCCTGCAATATGGCGATAAAAGGGAGGGGCTAGTCTTTTGAGGATTCCTCCCTTCCTTTTTAGGACTAGCGCCCTCTAGCTTAAATTAAGGAGGTTGAACTCATGGCTAAAGGGAAAGAGAAAGAGGAAAAACCTGATGTAACAGAAACGGCTGAAACATCTCAGGAATTAACTCCTCTAACCCAAGAAGATACTTATCTGGCGAAAGCAAAGGAAGAAGCCGATGCTAAAGCCTGGGAAAAGTATCAAGGTATGCAACGAGTGCTCGCAGAGAGAGAACGGAGGATTGCGGAGTTGGAGGCCCAAGTCGTTTCACCTTCACCATCAGTAGGCGATGATAAATTAATTGAATTAATGATTCAAGACCGAAAAGGTAAGGCTGAATTTGGCGAACCGGACCCAATAATTTCTCAGTTAGAGAAAGAATTGGAGCGGCGAAAATACCAACAAACTCAGCAGGTTCAATTGCAGTGGCAACAGCAAGTAACTCGGCAATGGCAGGAAAAGTTTAACCAGCAGATTAAGGAGGCTGGACTTGACCTCCAAGATGAATTACTTGATGATTTCCATGATGCCTTTGAGGATGCTAAGGATGATGGTAGATTCGGTAAAGCTGAAAGGAAACTAAATCGTATTCTTTCTAAAGCCAAGCCAACCAAAGCCAAACCAGCAGAAACTGAAGATGAGCGGATTGACCGATTAGCTGAGGAAAAGTATAGGGCAAAGTTGGAGGAGAAGGGTTTGCTCGCTACCGATACCGGATTACCCTCGGGGGTCGGTGGGCCACGCACCAAAGCAGAAGCCGCCCAACTTTACGCTGCGGGTAAATTAACAGATTCAGAGTATCGGGAATGGCGATACAAATAAAGGTCGACGCTACAAATGTGTAGTAGCGACAAAATGAAATACTATGGATAACAACAATGGCTGAAACAAAAGTTTCCGATTTAGCATCTATAATTCAGGTTATTGTAAGTGATGTCCAATATACAGCACGCAATGAGCCTGTTATGAGGCAATTGGTTTGGGTAATGGATTTACCTGAGCATAAAGGGGAACCAATAGATGTCCCAAAGTTAGGTAAACTAACGGCACAATCTCTAACAGAAGGTATAGATTTAGCAAGCCCACAGACTTTGACAGATACTGACATATCTATTTCACCAGGCGAAGTTGGCTTGCAAGTTATTCTTACTGATAGGATGCTTTCTAGGGCGCCGGCTGGTTTCTTTAATATGGTGGCCGATGAATGCGGTCGTGCTTATGCTGAGAAGTTAGACACAGACCTTTTGTCCTTGTTAGACGGTTTTAGCATAAGTACGCCAGGCACCGGGGTTGTGCTTCAACTTCCTGATTTATCCAATGCGAGGGCTTATGTTCGGGGCAACCCTACGGAGCCCGGGCCTGAGCCTCTATACTGTGTTCTACATCCCTTTCAGCTAAATAGCATAGTTAATGAGCTAGTTCCTGTAACCGCTGTTGCCGCTATGCCACCTAATATATCCGAGGAAGTTCTACGAGATTACTTTAAGGGCAAGACTAGACCTTTTGGTATGCCGGTATTTGAAGACGGCAATATCACGGTTGATGGCTCTGACGATGCTAAAGGTGGTGTGTTCTCCAAGAAAGCAATAATTCTTATTGTTACTCAGGAAGCACTACCTAAAACGCAAAGGGATGAATCACTAAGAGCTGAAGAGGTCAACCTGATTGGTGAATATGGCTATGCTGAATGGCAGGATTCCTTTGGTGTAGAAATATACTCTCAAGCTAAGTACACTACATAAACCTGAAGTAGAAGAGAGGGGCTAATCCCCTCTCTTCGCAAAATACAAATAGGAGGGAAAGTTAATGTTCGGAGGTCTAAACGAAAAGATAGCCCACTTTAGTTCCATCGGCACTGCTAATGAACTAGCCTATGTATACTTTGACAAGGCAGTAGTCATAAAAAAGGTCTGGGTAATTAACTCAGCTGCTGTTACTTATGCTGCTGCAACACTAGAACTAGAGGCTATAGTCATAAACAGGGGTACGGATGGGCTTGGAACAGCCGGTATAGCTACGCTCGGCACTGATGTTAATTGGGCAGCGCATGTAGCCAAAATCAGTGACATTACTGATACTGAGTTAGGTGCTGGTATAATCGTCTCTTTGCAGCGAGCGCATACAGCAGGCACACCTCTTGGTGTGCTTTCTGGCGGCATAACCTATGTGGAAGGTAGCCTGTAATAAAACTGAGGGGGAAGAATTGAGCTTCCCCCTCCAGGCTTAATATGGTAGAAAGAACTTCAAGGGTTAAGTTTATAGCAAACGGCGTGAAGAAAAGGATATACTATCATCCTGACGGCAGCCCAACTAAGCCTTTACCTGCTGATAGTTATTCTTTAAGGCATTACTTAGCGAAGGGGTTCACATTGGAACCGCCTAAGAGGTCGTTTGTATGTGAAAACTGTGGTAAGGAGTTTGATTTTGCCATTGCCTTAGGTGGTCATAAAAGGGGTTGTAATAAAAAATAATGCAATTCTATATAAAAACAAAACCACGGTTTATCAATTTACAGATACCCCGTCCTGGTCAGGCGCCAGTGATAATTGCCGGCATTGACTATCTTGATAAAAGCCATCTCAAGGAGTTAATTGCCAAGATAAACGAAACCTATGGAATCAAATTCACTGAGGCTGATGTTGACAAGCAAATTGAGGAACGCATAAAAGGGATTTATAAAAGGAAACCCACAGTGCGCCAAGTAAAGCGGGACCAAGAGGCTATGCGCCGGATAATGATGAATAAACTTTAAGGACTAGCACATGCCAAGGGAACCTAATATAGAACTTCGCCACTTCAGTACAAAGGAGCAAGCCGAAAGATATAAGTTAAAGGGGCTATACAAGACACCATCCCTTTCTCCAGACTCAATATGCATCTACTCAATAGGCTATAATTGGATACCTGGAGCATGGCAAAAGGTTGTGGATATGGTTGATTATACAATTAAGCAAAACATTTGTTGCTGGCTTATGGAACATCGGGATTTCTGTGTTCGCTTACCAGGTACTGAGGTAGTGCAAGAAATCCGGGACTGTGGATGCCAATTTGCTCTTGATAGGGGCTTTGAATGGGTAATGCTGGTGGAGAACGATATAATGCCTGAACCGGATTTGGCTCTTAGGTTGATAAAATGGGATATGCCGGTTGTGGTGCCTTATATGCGGGATAAACAGATGGATAGGGTCTTGTCAAATCCGCAATATAAACCGAACAATGGATTGCGAAGAATACAATGGTCAGTATTAAGTTGCATCCTTATAGATACAAAAATACTCAATTGCTTCCCTAGGGGCATGCCTTTTGGTGGCACGAGCTCAGAACCCTTATTCTTTAATAGATTATTCCACTATGGGATTAGAGCCTATCAGGATACGGATATTGAACTAGAAGTACCCCGAAGTCCATCTTACATGGGTGAGCTAAAAAACCTAAACGAAATGTGGAACCTAATGAAGCAAATGGACACAAGGCGTAGGCAGCCCCCGGACCACAGACCAATAGACCCCAAAGACAAGAGAAAAGTTTATATGCCTGTTGAGGCAGAAATAATTAAGGAGGATATTGACAAATGAAATTAGTCGGACTATGGCAAGATGCTTTAATAGATGTCTCCGTAGACGCTGATTTAACTGCTGAGCTTAATCTAGGGCGTGAATGCAGCTTTGTGCTAATTGAAGTGCCCACAATGGATTCATGCGATATTAAATTAGAGGCTGCCAGAACCAGTGGTGGAACATATTATAAAAAGGACATTAAGGGTGTCGGTACTGGGCAAATAATGATAAAAATGCTTTTGGGTGGGTTCCAGTTTATTAAGATTGGAACCTCAGTAGTGCAGACATCCAATAGAACGCTAAAAGTTATAGGAGGGTAATAAATTATGGGAAGGGTTATTAACTACATAGAGCATCCTTTTGGGAAAGGAGATTTGACCAGCGATGGTGTGCAATGGAGTGCTACCGTAGATACTACCACGGCTGATACCGATGTAGCACATACTGATAGCCCTACAATTGAACCACCTGATACTGGCAAAATAATTGAACTTGAGTTTGGGTTGACAGCGGCATTCGTGGGATTATTTACTGGCTATTCTGCTTGGGTAGCTTCCACCGCTTATGTTCTAGGCAATTTTGTAGTGCCATCTACTCACAACGGCTATATCTATGAGTGCACTACCGCAGGCTCATCTGGAACTACGGAGCCAGTTTGGCCAACAGTAGTAGGCAATACAATAGCTGATAACACAGTAGTCTGGACTTGCCGGGGTATTGATATTAAGTGGAAGTGGCAAGCTTGCAACAAAGATGGAACTTGGGTAGATTTACTAGCCTATGAAACTGAAACTAGCATAAACAATGTCTATGTGGAGAGAACAATGAGTGGTAGAAAGCCCCCTGTTACTAACTTTGACAGTATTCCATTTGAGGTGCAATTAGTCTTCCAATGTAATCGGCTTAACCAAGGTCGAGCCAAAATTAAAAACTCTGGGTATATAGGGGTAATCTATTCTGCTTCGTGAGGTGAATATGCAAGTTAAGCGGGATTTTATCTTTGACCCTAGTTTAGTCCTTTATTTGCCTCTCTACCAGCTTGATGGATGGGCATTTATGTCCCGAGATGCCTATGGACATTTGTGCTCGGTTACTGGTGCTAAATGGACACCACAGGGTAGAGATTTAGATGAGCAAGATTAAAGTTCGTCAGCCTATAGAGCATATCCCAACATTTGAAGTATTTGTTATTAGTGGGGCAGAACTAATCCGTAAACTGTGGGACTTGCATCTTACTACACCTATGGGAATGCTAGACTACAATTATTACTATACTAACCTTGAAGGTTGGGGCAAGGTACTTCAAAATCTTGTCTTTAACTCTAATCTATATCAAAAAGACAAATTTGACTGTGAAAATTATGCACTAAAAGCAATGAACATTTGCTCTGAGAGGTATGGGTTAAATGCCTTTGGTTTAGTCATAGGTAATACTGAGTTGGGGAGACATGGCTTTAATATATTCTATCACGGAAACGGCTTTTTACTCTGGGAACCTAATGAGGGCTTTGACTTTAGCGGTAGTGCTTTTGAAATCGGGGAATACTCTTATCAACCAGAAATTGTCTTAATTTAAGGGGTATCAATGAGCAGATTAGAAGAAGTCAAGAGGA
>Ga0180009_10004456_pt1 | contig 15444 bp, 14 predicted proteins | sample OS_PC_MetaG_FD_123537 | JGI IMG/M metagenome (GOLD analysis project Ga0180009, IMG submission 123537) | Groundwater microbial communities from the Aspo Hard Rock Laboratory (HRL) deep subsurface site, Sweden - OS_PC_MetaG | ecosystem: Environmental > Aquatic > Deep subsurface > Groundwater...
ACGCCGCCGCACCGTGCAGATTGGCCTTGGCGATGTATTGGCGCGGCTGACGGGGATCGACGTCGTGAACGATTTCCGCAGCGCCGATGTCGCTGCGGGCGGGCAGGGCGCTCCTCTCGTTCCGCTTTATCACCAGGCACTTGCCCGCAGCGCCGGAATCAAGGAACCGATCGCCATTATCAATGTCGGCGGCGTCGGCAACATCACCTATGTGGGCACGGATGGCTCGCTGATCGCCTTCGACACCGGTCCGGGGAACGCCCTTATCGACGACTGGGCGATGATGCACACAGGCGAACCGCTCGACCGTGACGGCGCACTCGCGCTCGCGGGCGAAGTCGACATGGACGTTCTCGAAAAGCTGATGGAGCACGCCTTCTTCGAGGCGCCGCCGCCGAAATCGCTGGATCGCTTCTCGTTCTCGCCCGAAGCGGTTGCGCACCTCTCTCCGGTGGACGGCGCCGCGACGCTGACCGCCTTCACCGTCGAGGCGATTGCTCGCGGGCTCGCCCATGTTCCGGGCGTGCCGTCGCGCTTTGTCGTGTGCGGCGGCGGGCGCCGAAATCCGGTGCTCATGTCGATGTTGAGCAAGCGCCTGCAGGGAGGTGTTTTGCCCGCCGAAGATCTGGGCTGGAAGGGTGACGATGTGGAGGCGGAGGCTTTCGCCTATCTGGCGGTACGTGCGCTTCGCGGCCTGCCGCTCAGTCTTCCGGCGACGACCGGTGTGCCGGAGCCCATGCCCGGCGGAAGGCTCCACCGGGCCGGGCATGGCGACAAAGAATAGAGGTCAGCCCTTTTCCGGCGCCGCGGCCAGGCGCTTGTCGAGATAAGCCCCCACCATTGCCGCGAGCGGCTCCAGCTTCGACTCGAAGAAATGGTTCGCGCCGTCCACCGTCGTATGTTCGATGGTGATGCCCTTCTGCGTCTTCAGCCGCTCGACGAGTTTGAGCACGTCGGCCTGCGGTGCCACCTGGTCGATCCCGCCATTGATGATGATGCCGGACGAGGGGCAGGGGGCGAGGAACGAGAAGTCGTACATGTTCGCGGGCGGCGCGACCGAGATGAAGCCTTCGATTTCGGGGCGGCGCATCAGCACCTGCATGGCGATCCATGCTCCGAAGGAAAAGCCGCCAATCCAGCACTGCGAGGCATCGGAATTCTGCGCCTGCAGCCAGTCGAGCGCGGCAGCCGCGTCCGAAAGCTCGCCAATACCCGCATCGAAGCTGCCCTGGCTGCGTCCGACGCCGCGGAAGTTGAAACGAAGCACCGAAAAGCCGCGATTCACAAAGGCCTGGAACAGCGCGTAGGTCACGGGATTGTTCATCGTACCCCCGAACTGCGGATGAGGGTGCAGGACGAGCGCGACGGGAGAATTGGCCTTTTTGCTATGGTGATAGCGGCCTTCGATGCGGCCGGCCGGACCATTGAAAATCACTTCGGGCATGTCTTGGTCTGTCTCAATCTGTGCGATGTGGGGAGCCGTGAACATTTCCCCAGTAATGGCCTAGGAGAAATTATCCACAGCAAGGCGCCGATTCCTCTGGAAAATCCGCCGCGAGATGTTAAATAGTTGACTATAGCGCTCGGAGATCATATTGCCTTGCGCCGGGCCCTTGGGCACCGATCCCGTTTCCTCCGACCGCATTGTGAGGAAAAGCGGGCCGACCGGTAGCTTGGGGCGCACGTTCTTAACACAGGCAACGGCCGGTTGTGCAAGCTTTTGGACCGCCGTCGCCCCGTCATGAAGGAGCAGATCGTGAAGCTCACCACAAAGGGGCGCTACGCCGTGATGGCGATGGCCGATCTTGCACGCCACTCCAGTGGCAATCCGGTGGCGCTGGCAGAGATTGCCGAGCGTCAGGAGATTTCGCTTTCCTATCTGGAGCAGCTTTTTGCGAAGCTCCGTCGCGGCGAACTCGTAAAGAGCGTTCGCGGGCCGGGCGGCGGTTATCTGCTCTCGCGTGAAGCGGACGATATTCGGATCTCCGACGTCATTCTGGCCGTCGATGAGCCGATCAAGGCAACGCGCTGCGAGCTGGGGTCGCCGAAGGGTTGCCTTCCGTCCTCAGGGCGTTGCATCACGCACGATCTCTGGGAGGGGCTGAGCCACCAGATTCAGCTTTACCTGGGCTCCGTATCGCTCGGCGATGTGATCGACGGGCGGGTAACCGGCCGCGCCAGCTTCGAGGGACGCCCACAGGCAGAACCCATGGCTGCCAACGCGGCCGACTGAGGACTTCCGGCTTTTTTGCGAGAACGCTGACGCGATGACCAGCAAACGCGCCTATATGGACCATAACGCCACCACGCCGCTGCGCCCCGAAGCGCATATGGCAGTGGTCGAAGCGTTGAACGTCCTCGGCAATCCCTCCTCGGTGCATGCCGAGGGCAGGGCAGCGCGCGCGCTGATCGAAAACGCCAGGCGCAACGTCGCTGCTTTGATTAACGCGAAGCCTTCCGAAGTGATCTTTACGAGCGGCGGTACAGAGGCGGCGGCGATGGCCATCCATACCGCGCAGGAGGCGCTCGCGGTGAAGCGGCTCCTGGTTTCTGCGATTGAGCATGACGCGGTTTTGTCGGCGGCAGAAGCAAGCGGTCTTCCGGTATCCCTCGTGCCGGTGGATGGCGACGGGCGGGCCGATCTCGCCGCGCTCAAGGGGATGCTGGCGGCCGGCGATACGCCTGCGCTTGTTGCGCTCATGCTTGCGAACAATGAAACTGGAGTGTTGCAGCCTGTGGCGGAGGCGGCGGCGATGGCCCATGAGACGGGAGCCTTTCTTCTTTGTGACGCTGTGCAGGCCGCGGGGAAGGTGCCGGTCGACTTCGCCGCTCTTGGCGCGGACATGATGATCCTCGGCGGTCACAAGCTCGGTGCACCCATGGGTGCCGGCGCGCTCGCTGTCCGGGAAGGCACGGCCTTCGCGGCGCGCAGCGTGGGTGGCGGCCAGGAGATGCGCCGCCGCGCGGGAAGCGAGAATGTTATCGGTATCGCGGGCTTTGGCGCTGCTGCGCGCGCTGCCCGTGAAACCTTGCAGGATTTCACCCGGCTCGCTGCGCTGCGCGACCGGCTGGAGGTTCGCATCGCGGAGGTCGCACCGGATGCCGTCTTTTTCGGCGCCGGCGCGGAGCGGCTGCCCAATACAAGTTATCTGTCTGCCCCCGGTCTCGATGCCGAGACGCTTCTGATGGCGCTCGACCTCAACGGGATAGCGGTGAGTGCAGGAGCAGCCTGTTCGTCGGGAAAAATCGGCCGTCCGCGCATTCTCGATGCGATGGCCGTGCCGGAGGCACTTTCGTGCGGCGCGATCCGCGTGAGCCTTGGCTGGACGAGCGTGGCGGCGGATGTCGACCGCTTCGTGGAAAGCTGGTCGCAGGCCCGGAATCGCGCCCGTGCAAAGGCGGAAAAGACAAATACGAGTATGCCCGTGGGCGTTGCGTCCGATACGCCGCTCGCGGCAGTGGAGAGTTGATATGGCTGCGGTAAAGGAAACCGTCGAAACCGTCGGCGAGGTTGAGAAGTACAAATACGGCTTCTTCACGGATATCGAATCCGAGAAGGCGCCGCTGGGCCTCACGGAGGACACGGTCCGGTTCATTTCGGCAAAGAAGGACGAGCCCGAATGGCTGCTCGAGTGGCGGCTTGCGGCCTTCCGCCGCTGGCAGACCATGACGGAGCCCACCTGGGCGAAGGTGACCTATCCGCCGATCGATTTTCAGGATGCCTATTATTACGCGGCGCCGAAACAGACGGTAAAGCTCGACAGCCTCGATCAGGTGGATCCGAAGCTTCTCGAAACCTATGAGAAGCTCGGCATTCCGCTGACCGAGCAGAAGATGCTTGCGGGTGTCGCCGTGGATGCTGTCTTCGACAGTGTGTCGGTCGTCACGACCTTCAAGGAAAAGCTTGCCGAAGCCGGCGTCATCTTCTGCCCGATGTCGGAAGCGGTAAAAAAACATCCCGAGCTCGTGAAGAAATATCTCGGCTCCGTCGTGCCGACCTCCGATAACTTCTATGCGACGCTCAACTCGGCGGTCTTTTCGGAAGGTTCCTTCGTCTATATCCCTGAGGGCGTGCGCTGCCCGATGGAGCTCTCGACCTATTTCCGGATCAACGAGAAGCAGACCGGGCAGTTCGAGCGTACGCTCATCATCGCCGACAAGGGCTCCTATGTGAGCTACCTCGAGGGGTGCACTGCGCCGCAGCGCGACGAAAATCAGTTGCACGCCGCCGTGGTCGAACTCGTTGCGCATGACGATGCCGAGATCAAATATTCGACGGTGCAGAACTGGTTTCCCGGCGACGAAGAAGGCAAGGGTGGTGTCTACAACTTCGTGACGAAGCGCGGCGATTGCCGTGGCGCGAACTCGAAGATTTCCTGGACACAGGTCGAGACCGGCTCCGCCATCACCTGGAAATATCCGAGCTGCATCTTGCGCGGTGACAATTCGCGCGGTGAGTTTTATTCGATCGCGATTTCGAACGGTCGCCAGCAGGTGGACAGCGGCACGAAGATGATTCATCTCGGCCGCAACACGACGAGCCGTATCATTTCCAAGGGTATTTCCGCCGGCCGCTCGTCCAACACCTATCGAGGTCTCGTCAGTGTTCATCGCAAGGCCGAGAACGTGCGCAACTTCACGCAATGCGACAGCCTGTTGATCGGTGATCGCAGCTCGGCACACACGGTTCCCTATATCGAAACGAAGAACCCGACGGCGGTCCTCGAGCACGAGGCCACGACCTCGAAGATTGGCGACGACCAGCTGTTTTATTGCATGCAGCGCGGCATCGGCGAAGAGGAGGCCGTGGCTTTGATCGTCAACGGTTTTTGCCGCGATGTGTTGCAGCAGCTTCCGATGGAGTTTGCCGTCGAGGCACAGAAGCTTGTCGGCATCAGCCTTGAAGGAAGCGTCGGCTGACGCCTGGAAGGAAAGAAGTGAATATGCTTGAGATCAAAAACCTGCATGTAGCGGTGGACGGGAAGGAAATCCTGAAAGGGATAGACCTCGACATCCGTGCAGGAGAAGTACACGCCATCATGGGTCCGAACGGTTCCGGAAAATCGACGCTCTCTTACGTTTTGGCGGGCCGCGACGGCTACGTCGTGACGGAAGGGGCGGTCCGATTCAAGGGTAGGGACCTGCTGGAGATGAGCGTGGATGAGCGCGCTGCGGCCGGCATTTTCCTAGCCTTCCAGTATCCGCTGGAAATTCCGGGTGTCACCACAATGACTTTCCTCAAGACCGCGCTCAACGCGCAGCGTAAGGCGCGCGGGGAAGAAGAACTCGATGCCGTGCGCTTTCTGAAACTTGTACGCGAGAAGTCGAAGCCGCTTAATGTTTCGGACGACATGTTGAAGCGCGCGCTCAATGTGGGGTACTCCGGCGGCGAAAAGAAACGCGCCGAGGTGTTGCAGATGTCTCTATTGGAGCCGGCGCTTGCAGTGCTGGACGAGACCGATTCCGGCCTCGACATCGACGCGCTGAAGACCGTTGCCGAGGGCGTGAACGGGCTTCGTTCGCCCGAGCGGGCGATGGTCGTCATCACCCATTATCAGCGGCTGCTCGACTATATCGTGCCCGACGTCGTGCATGTGCTGTCGCAGGGCCGGATCGTGAAAACGGGCGGCAAGGACCTGGCGCTGGAACTCGAGAAGTCGGGCTATGCCGAATATGGCGCGGACGCCGCGTGAGCAGATCGATGAGTGAAAAGGCGACACGGAATTTCATAGACGCTTACGAGGAGACGCGCGCCGCGTTGCCTGGCGTTGGCGGCTGGCTGGCCCGTCGGCGCGAATCGGCGCTCGATTCGTTCCGCGAAACGGGACTTCCGCATCGCCGCCTCGAGGATTGGAAATATACCGATCTTCGTCAGACGCTGGAGAAAGCGGCATTCGCTCCCGCGCCCGCCCATGAGGGAGCGGTGGTTCTGCCCGACCGCCGCTCGGCTTCGGCCTTCGCCGCCATCGACAGGCATGTGCTGATTTTTGTGAACGGACGTTACCGCGTCGATCTTTCTCAGGCCGCGCGCCTGCCGAAGGGTGTCGAACTCCATGCGCTTGCCGACGTGGTACATGAGCAATGGGCCAAGGATCTGGTCGAGCGCCGTTTCGACGATACCCGGCAGGCGGAAAACATCGTCGACCTCAACACGGCGTTGATGAGCGACGGGGCCTGCCTGCGCATCCGCAAGGGCGTGAAGCTCGACAAACCTCTCCATTTGCTGTTTTTCTCCGCCGATCCAGGCGCGTCGCATACCCGAAATCTCATATTGCTTGAAAACGAAGCCGAGGCGACAATCCTTGAGACCCATGTCGGAGAGGTGGCCTCTTTCGCGGATGTCGTGACGGATGTTGCAATTGGCGATGGCGCACGGCTCAACCACGTAAAGCTGCAGGACGAGGCGTCGGATGCCGTGCATCTTGCGACGCTGCGCGCGCGGCTTTCGGCGGACGCCAAGCTGTCGAGTTTTACGCTCACGCTTGGTTGCGGCGTTTCCCGAAGCCAGAGCTTCGTGCTTTTCTCGGGTGAAGGTGCGGAAGTCAACATCGATGGCGCCTACGCGCTCCGAAACAAGCAGCACGCCGACCAGTTCTGCGTGATGGATCATGCCGTCCCGGCATGCACCAGTCACACGCTTTTCAAGGGCGTACTCGACGGCGAATCCGAAGGTGTGTTCCAGGGCAAGGTCATCGTGCGCCCGCATGCCCAGAAGAGCGACGGAAGGCAGATGACGCACGCTTTGCTGCTGTCGCGTGACGCCGCCATGAACGCGAAGCCGGAACTGGAGATCTATGCGGACGACGTGCAATGTGCACATGGATCGACGGTCGGCGAACTGTCGAAGGAAGCGATCTTCTATCTGCGTTCGCGCGGGATACCGGAGGCGGAGGCGCGCCGCCTTCTTGTGCTCGCCTTCCTTGATGAGGCACTCGACCTCACACCGCATGATCTGGCACGGGATGCACTGAAATTGCTCGTGTCGGAGTGGTTCGGGGAGGCGGTGCTATGAACGGTCCCGCTCTCGTGAACGCCCTATATGATGTTGAAAAGATAAGGCGGGATTTTCCTATCCTGTCGCGCTCTGTCTATGGAAAGCCGCTCGTTTACCTCGACAATGCCGCTTCGGCGCAGAAGCCGCAAGCTGTCCTCGATGCCATCGCCGATGCCTATGCGAAGGAATATTCGAACGTCCATCGCGGTATGCATTTTCTTTCAAACACCGCGACCGAGAAATTCGAGCAGGCACGGGAAACCGCAAGAGGTTTTCTGAATGCCGCCACGACGGACGAAGTCGTCTTCACGTCCGGCGCGACAGATGCAATCAACCTTGTCGCATCGTCCTTCGCCGGACCGCGGATCGACGCCGGCGACGAGATCATCCTTTCGGTCATCGAACACCATTCGAACATTGTGCCCTGGCATTTTCTTCGTGAGCGTCAGGGCGCCGTCCTGAAATATGTGCCGGTGACGGACGAGGGCGATCTCGATGTCGAGACTTACGAGAAGCTCTTCACTCCACGTACGAAAATGGTGGCGCTGACGCAGATGTCGAACGCGCTGGGCACGATCACGCCGATCAAGGAGATGATCCGGATCGCGCACGAATATGGCGTTCCCGTCCTCGTCGACGGGTGCCAGGGTGCCGTCCACCTTCCGACGGACCTTCGTGACATGGACTGCGATTTCTTCGTCTGCTCCGGCCACAAGCTCTACGGGCCGACGGGCATTGGGCTTCTCTATGGAAAGGCCGAGCATCTGAGGGCCATGCGTCCTTATCGTGGCGGTGGCGAGATGATCCGCGAGGTCTCGCTCGAGAACGTAACCTATGCAGCACCGCCTCACAGGTTCGAGGCGGGTACGCCGGCGATCGTTCAGGCCATTGGTCTCGGCGCCGCGCTTTCCTATATCGACTCTGTGGGGCGCGACAGGATTGCGGCGCACGAGATCGTGTTGCGGGACTATGCGACGCGCCGTCTTTCGGAGATCAACAACCTCCGGATCATCGGAACAACGAAATCGAAAGGCAGCATCTTGTCCTTCGTCATGGACAATGCACATCCCCACGACATCGCGACGGTGATCGACCGCGCGGGGGTTGCGGTGCGCGCGGGCCATCATTGCGCGCAACCTGCGATGGAGCGTTTCGGCGTCGGTGCGACGACGAGAGCCTCTTTCGGTATGTACAATACGCTTGAGGAAGTGGATCGGCTTGCCGAGGCGCTGATCGACAGCAAGAAGTTCTTTGGATAAGGATTGCGACATGTCCGAAGATGTGAACACGGTTGGAACGGAAGAGACGCCCGAAAGCGCCGTGGCCGGCGCTGCCGCGTCCGCCATTCTGCAGGAGGAACTGGACCAGCTCACCGACGACATCATTGCGGCGTTGAAGACGGTCTATGATCCCGAAATCCCGGTTGATATCTACGAACTCGGCCTCATCTATAAGGTCGACATCTCGGATGACCGAGACGTCGTTGTGGACATGACACTGACGGCGCCGGGTTGCCCCGTTGCGGGCACGATGCCGGTTATGGTCGAGGACGCGGTCCGCACGGTTGAAGGCATCGGCGACGTACGCGTCAACATGACCTTCGATCCGCCGTGGGATCCGAGCCGGATGTCGGACGAAGCGCGTGTCGCGCTCAACATGTATTGAAGGCGCGGGAAATGGCGAGACCCATACCGAAAGCGATTACCCTGACGGAAGCTGCCGCGGAGCGGATGAAGGAGATCATGGCTGCCTCGGGCGGTAAATATATCGGTGTGCGCATCGGCGTGAAGAATGGTGGCTGCGCCGGCATGGAATACACGATGGAGTATGCCGAGAATCAGCAGCGTCTCGACGAGGTCGTCGAGGATCGCGGCGTGAAGATACTTATCGATCCGAAGGCGATCCTTTTCCTGCTTGGAACCGAGATGGATTTCACCACGGAAAAGTTCTCGTCCGGCTTCCGCTTCAACAATCCGAACCAGACGGACGCCTGCGGTTGCGGTGAGAGCGTTTCCATTACTCCGGCTTCCGTTTGAGCGCACATGGCTGTCAGCAACGAATACAAGGCATTCGTTGCCGAACAGCTCGAGCCGCTCGGTCCGGTTCGTATCCGCAACATGTTCGGCGGCGCAGGTGTCTATTTCGACGACCTGATGTTTGGGCTCATCGTCGGCGAAACGCTTTTCTTCAAGGTGGACGAGCGCAACCGCGGTGATTTCGAGGACGAGGAAATGGGCCCCTTCGTCTACGAGCCACCGTCTGGCAGGTTGATCGCCATGTCCTATTACGAGTTGCCGGAACGGCTCTATGACGAGCCGGAGGAGCTCATCCTCTGGGCGCGGCGTGCGTTGGATGCCGCCCTTGCCGCGAAGGCGGGAAAGCCGGCAAAATCGAAGAAGTCCGCGCGAAAGAAAACCGCGCACTCCAAACCCTGAACCGCGCGGTCATGCCTTACATTCTGCTCTTCATCGCCCTGATGTTCGTCGCGCTGCTCGCGAGCTGTTTCATGGGCTGAAAGGGATCAGTTTCCCTTGAATTGCGCCGGCCGCTTCTCGAGAAAGGCGCGCACGCCCTCCTTGAAGTCCTCGCCATATCCGGCCGTCCGCTGCATTTGCCGCTCGAGATTGAGCTGCTCTTCATAGGTGTTGTCGGTGCTTTCCCAGTAGAGCTGCCGGATCATCCCGAGCGTTTTGGTCGGCCCGCCCGCAAGGTCGGCGGCGAGCTTCTTTGCCTCTTCCATCAGATTCTCGTCATCATAGACGCGGTTGACGAGGCCCCATTCGAGCGCCGTCTCGGCGGGAAGTTTTTCGCCGAGAAGCGAGAGTTCCATCGCGCGCGCCTTGCCGACGAGGCGAGGCAGTATCCAGGTCGATCCGCCATCGGGAACGAGGCCGATGCGGCGGAAGGCTTGGAGGAAATAGGAAGAGCGCGCGCAAAGGACGAGGTCGCCCATCAGCGCGAAGCTCATGCCGACGCCCGCCGCCGGGCCATTCACCGCCGTCACGAAAGGCATCTGCAGGTTGCGCAGGCGGCGCAGGAAGGGATGGTACATGGTCTCGAGCGCCGAGCCTGCATCGGGGCGCGCGCCGGAGTTGTCGCCGCGTCCCTGCAGGTTGGCGCCCGTGCAGAAGCCGCGGCCTTCGCCGGTCATGACGAGGCAGCGGATGCCGTTTTTGGGGTCTTCCACGGCGTCCATGGCGCGCATCAGACCGCCCAGCATTTCGGGCGACACCGCGTTCATCACTTCAGGATGGTTCAGCGTCAACGTTCCGACGGCGCCGTCGATGTCGAGCTTCGCTCTCTCGAATTCCATTCTCGTCTCCCTCTGTTCTTCGTGAATATCTTGGCTCAGGCCGTGAATTCCGGTTCCTTCTTGGTGAGGAACGCCTTCACGCCCGCGGCGAAATTCGGATGGTCACCGAGCATGCCCTGCACGTCGCGCTCATAATCGAGCTGCGTGGCAAAGTCGTTGTGGCCCGCAACGTCGACGGCCTTGCGGATTTCGCCGAAGGCATTTGTCGGCCCCTTTGCAAGCTCGGTTGCGATAGCGCGCGCTTCGTTCATCAGCGCTTCGTCATCGACGCATTTCCAGATCAGCCCCCATTCGGCTGCCATCTCTGCGGGAAGCTTGTCGCCAGTGAGCGCGAGGCCGAGCGCACGTGCGCGCCCGACAAGTCTCGGCAGGTGCCACGTGCAGCCGAGATCGGGAATGAGGCCGAGCCGGGGTCCGAAGACCTGCACGAACGAAGCGCTCTTCGCGGCGATAACGATGTCCGCGGCAAGAGCGAGGCCGACACCGCCTCCCGCCGCTACGCCGTTCACGGCCGCCACGATTGGCTTCTGCAGTGCATAGAGCTCCCGCATCATCGGATTGAAACCGACCGTCATGCCATGAGCTACGCCCTGACCGACGGACATACCGTCTTGGCGCTGGCCTTGCGCGGCGAGGTCGGCGCCGGCGCAGAAGCCGCGCCCCGCGCCTGTAATGAGCAACACCCGCGCATCCGGATTGATTGCGACCTCTGCAACGGCAGCGCGCATGTCGGCGATCAGGCGCGTGTCGATACTGTTCAGCACCTCGGGCCGGTTGAGAGTGAGCAGGGCAATGCCGTCTTCAATGGCGAGCGTGAGCGTTTCCATGGTCGCATCCCGGTAATCGTTCTGGTTGGCGGGCAGCATAGGGCATCGACGTCGTTCATGCCGCCGGATTCACCCCGAAAATAGCGCTGCGCCGTCTTATGCGAAAGGCCGCCTGCGGGGTACCCCGGGCGGCCTAGCATTACGTTGCGTCAAAGGTCGGTGGTCGCTTATGGCGTCCCGTCCGGTCAGCCCGCCTGCGCTTTCGTCGTCGCTGTCTGGTCACATTCGGTGATGACGCGGTTGCGTCCATTCCGCTTTGCCTCGTAGAGGCACGCGTCGGAACGTTCGATGAGAGACGCCGCATTGTCTCCGGGATGGAGTTGGGCGATGCCCATCGACATGGTGACACGGCCAAGGGATTCGCCGGTCGAACGTTTGACGAGTTCGCGCGCTTGCACCGTCTCACGAACGGAATTGGCAAGGGCCTCCGCCGAGGCCATTTCCGTTGCAGGCATGATGACCGCGAATTCCTCACCTCCGTAGCGGGCAACGGTGTGGCCGTTCAGTGCGCCGGTTTTGAGGCAGCTCGCCACCAGGCGAAGCACCTGGTCGCCCATGCGATGTCCGAACGTGTCGTTGAATTTCTTGAAGTGATCGATGTCTCCGATGACAAGGCAAAGCGGATCGCCGCTCTTTGCCGCCGCTTCCAGTTCGCGCGCCAGTGCCTCGTCGAACGCCTTGCGGTTGTTGACGCCGGTAAGCCCGTCGGTACGCGCTTCGCTGTGTGCCTTCTCGAGATTCTGCTGCAGCTCGTTGAGCTCTTTCTTCGTCGCCTGAAGATGCTCTTCGAGCTCGGTGCTGCGCTCTTCCATCTTGCGCGATGCGTTCACGATCGCTTCGACAGCCTTGCGGACATCGGTTGCCGACGAATGGCTGCTCAGCCCCTCGCTCGCCTCGCGCACCGTGGTACCGAGGGCGGCGGAGTTGCCCACCGATTCTTCGATGATCTTGAGGATCTGCTCGACTTCCGTATTGATCCGCGCGCCCGTGGTGAGCGTCACATCCGTCAGCTTGCCCTCGGTCAGGTATTTCTTCTGCAGCGACACCGTGGTGTCGAGATCGATCGGCAGGGCGCTTGCGATCCGGCCGTCGATTTCCTGATTCAGTTCGGGCACGCGGCCGGAGGCATACCTGAACCAGACGGAATAGTTGTCGGGCGCAGGGGGAATTCCGTGATCCGCCATAAGCTGGAGCGCACGTTCGCTCCACTCGGTTGCGAATTCGATGTCTTCCACATTCGTCACGAATACGACCCTCACCGGGCTCCCTCGCGGGTGCCGTCTGCCATTCCTGAAAATGACGCTAGGCGGTTTGGGTTACCTCCTCGTAAATACGGCGGAAAATGGCAGTTTTTTGCGGGCTTTTCGAAATGCCGGGACAGTCGGCGAAGGGGGGCTCTCAAAGGGCCTCTCCTTATGTATATTTCAGAAAAATTAACCGGGTTCGGGAGCCTTTCCCGGGGTCGGCAAGGGCAACGAAAACAGGCGGCGGCCCCCCAGGTTCAGCCGCATATGAGGAGGACTCACATGAGCTTGGCGGAGCAGACCACTCACGAAGCGGATTCGGCAACCATCTCGGCCTCGATCCGCGCGATCCTCGACAAGCAGAAGGCGGCGCACATCGCCGAAGGCCCGGCAAGCGCCGAGCGCCGGATCGATTGGCTGGACCGTGCCATCGCGCTCCTTGTCGACAATCAGAAGGAGATCGTCGAGGCGCTCGCTTCGGATTTTGGCCACCGCAGCCATGAGCAGACGCTGCTCACCGATGTCATGGGGTCCATCGGGCCGCTGAAACACGCGAAGAAGCACCTCCGCCAATGGATGAAGCCCGAAAAGCGCAAGGTGCAGTTCCCGCTGGGCCTGTTGGGTGCCAAGGCGCGCGTCGAATTTCAGCCGCTGGGCACGGTCGGCATCATCAGCCCCTGGAACTTTCCGATCAATCTCACATGGACACCGCTTGCGGGCGTCTTTGCGGCGGGCAACCGCGCCATGATCAAGCCGTCGGAGTTTACCCCGGCGACCTCGGAGCTAATGGCACGTCTTCTGCGCCAGGCTTACGACGAGACGGAGGTGGCCGTGGTCACCGGCGGACCTGCTGTCGGTGAAGCTTTCAGCCGCCAGCCTTTCGACCATCTGTTGTTCACCGGCGCGACGTCGATCGCTTACCACGTGATGCGCGCGGCGGCGGAGAACCTGGTGCCACTCACGCTGGAACTTGGCGGAAAGTCGCCGGTGATCGTGTCGAAATCGGCGAAGATCGACGATGCTGCAGCTCGCATCATGAACGGCAAGGTTCTGAACGCCGGTCAGATATGCCTCGCACCGGATTATGTCTTCGTGCCGGAAGGTAAGGTCGACGAGTTCGTGTCGGAAGCCACGAAATCGGTGACGAAGATGCTGCCGACGATGAAGGACAATCCCGACTACACCTCGATCGTCAACCAGCGCCACTACGACCGCCTGAACTCTTATCTCGACGATGCAAAAAGCAAAGGCGCGAGGATTGTCGAAATCAATCCGGCCAACGAGGACTTCAGCCAGCAGCAGGCCCACAAGATTCCGCCGACCCTGGTGCTCAACCCGACCGACGACATGAAGATCATGCAGGACGAAATTTTCGGTCCGCTTTTGCCGGTCAAGACCTACAAGGAGGTGAGCGAGGTGCTTGGCTACGTAAACGCCAATGCCCGTCCGCTCGGCCTCTACTATTTCGGCGATGACGAGAAAGAAGAGCGCACCGTTCTCGACCGCACGACATCGGGCGGCGTGACGGTCAACGACGTCATCATGCATGTGTCGATGGAGGACTTGCCCTTTGGCGGCGTCGGGCCGTCCGGCATGGGCGCCTATCACGGTCTGGACGGTTTCAGGACTTTCAGTCACGCGAAAGCCGTCTACACGCAATCGAAGGCAAAGATGGTCGCGGAAATGTTCCGTCCGCCTTACGGTCCGAAGACACGGAAACTGCTCGCTTCCCAGATCAAGAAGTAGCCGGCACCATCCGAAAACAGAAAAGGCGGCTCTCCGGAGCCGCCTTTTTTTGCGGTCGTCGAAACGGGGATCAGGCGTCTTCCGACTCCTGTTCGAGCTCGTCGTCCGTCTCCTTCGTCGTCTTCTTCGGCAGCTTGACGGCACGGAGAATGAACGCCGGAACGTGGTCGCCAAGTCCGACCACGGGGCGGTCGTCGTCTCGGTCGCGACCGCTGCCACGCCGGCTCGGCTTTTCCTCGGTCTTTGCCTGCTGCGGCTTCTCCGCGGGAGCGTCGTGCTTTTCGGTCTTTTCTGCCGTCTGCACTTCAACGTCTTCCTTCGCAGTCTTGTTCCTGTCGCGTCCGCCGCGACGGCTGCGGCTGCGCCGGGGTTCTTTCTGTTCCTCGCCCTCGGCGTCGATTTGCGCCTCGGCGGGAGCGGCCTCAGCCTCGGGTACGGCTGCTTCCTCCGTCGGGATCGGGTTGCCGATCAGTTTCTCGATGGCTGCGAGATATTTCCCATCCTCGCGCGTCGCAAGCGTGTAGGCCGTGCCGCTCTTGCCGGCGCGGCCGGTGCGGCCGATGCGGTGGACATAGTCTTCCGCATGCGTCGGCACGTCGAAATTGAACACATGGCTCACATCGGGAATGTCGAGACCGCGTGCCGCCACGTCGCTCGCCACCAGCAGGCGGATGGTGCCCTTCCGGAATCCGTCCAGAGTCCTCGTGCGTGTCGCCTGATCGAGGTCGCCATGGATGGCACCCGCCGACAATCCGCTCTTGGACAATGCACGTTCCAGCACGGAAACGTCACGCTTGCGGTTGCAGAAAATGATCGCGTTCTTCACATTCTCGTTTTCGATGATCTTCTGGAGAAGCTCGCGTTTGCCATCACGTGTCGTCTTTATCAGCACCTGCTTGATGGTGGCGCCCGTCGAAGATGCCCGCGCCACTTCAATCCGTTCGGGATTGTGCAAGAACGTGTCGGTGAGCCGCTGAATCTCCGGAGGCATCGTCGCCGAGAAGAAGAGCGTCTGGCGGGTGAAAGGCAGCTTCTTGCAGATTTCCTCGATGTCGGGAATGAAGCCCATGTCGAGCATGCGGTCGGCTTCGTCGATCACCAGGATTTGCACACCCGTCAGCAGCACCTTGCCGCGGCCGCAATGGTCGAGCAGGCGGCCGGGCGTCGCGATCAGGACGTCGACGCCCCGGTCCAGCTTCTTCTCCTGGTCGCCGAAGGATACGCCGCCGATCAGCAGCGCCATCGAGAGTTTGTTGTACTTCCCATAGGTCTCGAAGTTCTCGGCGACCTGCGCGGCAAGTTCGCGCGTCGGTTCCAGAA
>Ga0180009_10004457_pt1 | contig 15436 bp, 4 predicted proteins | sample OS_PC_MetaG_FD_123537 | JGI IMG/M metagenome (GOLD analysis project Ga0180009, IMG submission 123537) | Groundwater microbial communities from the Aspo Hard Rock Laboratory (HRL) deep subsurface site, Sweden - OS_PC_MetaG | ecosystem: Environmental > Aquatic > Deep subsurface > Groundwater...
AATCGAGTCTGAAGTGGAAGGTGCTGCCCTGTCCGGACTGGCTGTCGAGGTCCAGTCGGCCGCCCATCATTTCGATCAGCCGGGAACTGATGGCCAGGCCGAGGCCCGTGCCGCCGTACTGGCGGGTGGTCGAGTCCTCGGCCTGAACGAAAGGCGCCAGGATCAAAGGCTGCTTTTCCAGGGGAATGCCGATGCCGGTGTCCTGAACCGTGAAGTGCAGGCGGACCCCGTTCTCGTCCCGGGATTCGATTTCGGCGGCCAGGACCACTTCGCCCTGGTACGTGAACTTGATGGCATTGCCGATCAGGTTGATAATGATCTGGCGGAGTCGCCCGGGATCGCCGACCAGGGCGTCGGGCACTTCGGGCGGAACGTGGTAGGCCAGCTCCAGTCCTTTGTCGTGGGCCTGAACGGCCAGCATCTTGATCATATCGCCCAGGCTGTCACGCAGGTTGAAATCGATGGCCTCGATCTGGAGCTTGCCGGCCTCGATCTTGGAGAAATCCAGGATATCGTTGAGCAGAGTCAGGAGGGCCTCGGCCGAGACCTTGACCATCTCCAGATATTCCCAGCGCTGTTCGGGCTCCAGGTCACGGGCCAGGGCCAGTTCGGTCATGCCGATGATTCCGTTCATGGGCGTCCGGATCTCGTGACTCATACTGGCCAAAAAGTCGCTTTTGGCCCGATTGGCCGCCTCGGCCGCCTCCTTGGCCTCCTTCAACTCGAGTTCGGCCCGATTGCGGGCGGAGATGTCGGACACGAAGGCGTTGTAATGCAGCAAGGCGCCGTCCGGACCGCGATGGGCGTTGATGTAGACCTCGATGGGCAGTCGTGAGCCGTTCTTGAGAATGATTTCCTTTTCGTACCGTTGGGGCCGTCCGGTTCGGTTGAGCCTCCTGAGAGACTCCTGTTCCGGTTCGATACATTCCGGCCCGGTCATCTCGCCGGCGGTAATATCGATGTTCAACTCCGCTTCCGTGTATCCGCTCAACTCGGAGAAGGCCGGGTTGCAGGCCAAAAAGCGACCGTCAGGATGCATGGCCACGAAAGACTGGTTGGACTGGCGAACCGCATCCGCCCAGAAGCGGGTGTTTTCTTCGCTTTGTCTCAGGGCCGCCTCGGTTTGCTGATGTTCCTGGATTTCCCGCTGCAACTCTTCGTTGGCCCGGGCCAGGCCGCGGGTCCGCTCCTCGATCAGGGTTTCCAGGTTCTGTTGATACGCTTCCAGGGCCTCCTCGGCCTGCCTGCGCTCGGTGATGTCCGACAGCACGCCCTGAATACCCGTGATGCGGTTTCCGGACATGATAAGCTTGCTGTACGCTCTCACCCAGCGACAGCGGCCCTCCCGGGTCAGAAGGCGGTATTCCCCCGGGTAGACCTGGCCGTTGAGGGCGTCCTGGTATGCCTTTTCAAGACCGGGCAGATCGGCGGGGTGAACCAACTCGGAGAAATGATGGCCCGCGATAAGATCGGGCTGAAGTCCCATCATGGTCCGGCAGGCCGGACTGACGTACGTAATCCGGCCGGACATGTCCAGGGAAAAGACCAGCTCATCGATATTGTCCAGCAGATCGCGGTATTTGCGCTCACTGATCCGGACCGCTTCCTCGGCCCGGACCCGGTCGCTGATGTCGTTGCCCACGCAGAGAATTTCCGTCAGGCGGCCGGCCGGGTCGTACACGGGTTTATGGGTCCAGGCCACCCAGACCCGCTCCCCGTTCTTGCGCATGTTTTCGTATTCGCTACCAGCATACTGGTCCGGCCGTCCAATCAGATCCTGGATCAGTGCGGACAGGTCCCGCCCCGTCGACTCCCGGGTCGGGACGATGGTTCCCACCGCGTTCCGGCCCAGAATTTCGACCTCCTCGTACCCGAAAAACGACCGGGCGAACTCGTTGAGAAACGTAATTCGTCCCCGGGTGTCCAGGCGCAGGATGATGCTGTTGACCGTCTGGACCAACTCCCGGTACTGGGATTCGCTGCGTCGGAGGGCCGCTTCCGATTCCCGGCGGGCGGTGATGTCCCGGGAGACCCCGATAATGGCTTCAATCCGGCCCTGGCCGTCTCGAAGGGCGGTCAAGATTGTTTCGGTCAGAACCGTGCCGCCGTCCTTGCGGATATGCTCCAGTTCGATGGTTCGCGAAAGGCCCCTCCCGGCCGGGTCCCCGGATTCCAGGCCGCAGACTTTTTCCAGGGCGCTCATGGCTATCTTCAGAGAGGCCGGGGTCAGGACCGTTTCCAACGGCAGACGATCGAGTTCTTCAACCGAATATCCCAGGAGACCCTGGATCGATCGGCTGACATACCTCATGCGCAGGCTGTCCAGTTCCATGATCCAGATAGTGTCCTTAAGATTGTCGGCCAGCAGGCTGTACCTCTGTTCACTCGCCGCAAGAGCCGTTTCGGCGCGCCTGCGCACCCTCGCCTCCCGAAGGAGGCGCTGGTTTGTTATCTTCAAGGCGGTCCGTTCGAGGTCCAGGACGGACCGGGCGGTCCGTTCCCCGTCGGCGGTCCGGGACAGCCCTCGGACCAGCAGGGCAATCGAGACCGCGACCAGGGTGTTGAATACGATGAAACCGGCGGACGAGGCCGCCCAGGCAAGAAAAGGATATGCGCCCGGAGCGGACCAGGGCAGACGGGCATCGGCGGCGAGCCAGCCGAGCAGGACCAGGGCGAGGGCGTTGAGCGTCAGGGCGACGGTCGAGGCCCGGAGGCCGAAAAGCAGGGCGCAAAGGACAGGAAAACTGAACAGCCAGTAAGACCCCTGGGAGCGCGGTCCCTGGACCAGCAGGATCGTCAGACCGACAACATACGCGATCGCCAGGGCCGGTCCGGCCCGGAGGCGGAAAGACAGCCGCCGCCCGTAAAACAAGGCGATCAGGCACCATAGGCACAGCGGCGCCGCCAGAGAGGCGATGAGATTCGAGCGCTCGCCCGCGGTCAGGGCCACAATCGCCGGGAGCGAGGCCGCGAAGCTGAAAAACGCGCCGGCCAGGTAGTACATGGACAAAATACGATCCCGCCAGTCGCCGAGTCCCCTAGCCCGGGAACCGTCCGGGGATGCCAAACGGCGGTCGGGAGCAGCCGGACTCCGGGTCCAGGCATGGTCGTTATCGGTTCCGTCCGGGAAGACGAGGCGACGAATCCATGGCCGGGTTTGCCCCGCGGCTCGAAGGACCACCGCTTTCACCCGCGAGATATCAGGCCTCATCGCTCGTCCTTCTCCCTGTCCGGCGCGTTCATGGTCAGCCTTTGGGGCGGTGGTCATTTGCGGAAACTCCCGCATGCCGGCGGGGCCGAAGGCGGGCTTCCGGCGGGTCGGGAGCCGTTATCGGATGGCCGTGTCGTCTGTTCCTGATAAATCTCACATTCGTCGTATCGGTTCATGCAATACCGAACGGCCAGCAGGATATTCTGACTGGTCAGCGTTCGGCCGTAACAGTTCGGGAAGGGAGATTGGACATAGGGGCACATGGATTTAACGTCCATTAATTTTTCCCTGATCGACGCGGATTTCAAATCAGTACCCCCTTCGGGCTCCCGCCCGGTCTTTTCGGCCGGGTTCCCCGGGCCAGTCATGTTGTTGTGTTCTTCCGGCACCGATTCGGCCCCCCATACAGGGAGAGGAGCAATATCCGCGCCAGCGGCTCGTTCAGGGCCATATTTTAAATTATTTAGTTATTTTAAGTTGTTATGATTATTATGCGGGTCAGGGGCCTGGAACGGTCCGGAAAAGGGGGCATGTGACTGTAACGGTGTGACGTAACAGGTATGTAATATGTTACAAGGTTACAATCCGGGGAGCAGGCGGTAGCGGGCGATCTTGCGATAGATGGTCGGCCGGCTCCAGCCCAGCCGCCGGGCGGCCTCGGCCTTGTTCCAACCGGTTTCCTCCAGAACGTCCTTGAGCAAGCCGGCTTCGTCGGCCGGAGAAAGGGCTTTAAGGTGGACCGGCCGTTCGGCGGTCGTGGCATCCCGGATTTCAGGGGGCAGATGTTCGGGGGTGATGCAAGGGAGATGGCAGAGGACAAAGGCGTGTTCGATGGCGTGCCTGAGTTCTCGTATGTTTCCCGGCCAGGCGTAGTTGAAGAGGAGTTGCCGGGCTTCCGGCGAGATGCCCTGGATGGTCTTGTTGTATTGGGCGTTGTAGTGGGCGATGAAGTGTTCGATCAGGGGCTGAATGTCCTCCCTCCGCTCCCTCAGGGGCGGGAGTCGGACCTGGACCACATTGAGTCGGAAATACAGGTCTTCCCGGAACTCGCCGCGCTGGACCATTGTTTTGATGTCCCGGTTGGTGCAGGCGATGATGCGGACATCGACCTTGCGGGGGCCTTCGTCTCCGACTCGTTCGATCTCCTTTTCCTGGATGACGCGGAGGAGTTTGAGTTGGATGCGCGGGGAGAGGTCCGCGATTTCGTCGAGCATGATCGTTCCGCCGGCCGCCATTTCGAAGCGGCCGGTCTTGTCCTTGAGAGCGCCGGTAAAGGCGCCTCTGACGTGGCCGAACAGTTCGCTTTCCAGCAGGTTTTCGGCCAAGGCCGAGCAGTTGACTTTGACCAGGGGGCCGTTCTGGCGGGAGCTCAGATAGTGCAGGGCTTCGGCGACCAGTTCCTTGCCCGTGCCGCTTTCTCCCAGGATCAGCGCGGTGGCTTCGGTTTCGGCCAGGTTTTCGATCAGGCGATAGACCCGCTGCATCGACTTGGAGCGGCCGATCAGGTTATGGAACTGTTTTCGCTGATCCAGTTCGCGTTCCAGGTTGACCAGGATGGTGATGTCTCGGATGACGACCACGGCGCCGATGAACCGGCCGCTTCGGTCCTTGAGAGGCGATGTGTTTAAAACGATGGATCGGGTCGGCCGGTCCGGGTGCCGGCATTCGACGCGAAAGTCCCGGACAACGATCTCCCGGTCCAGGGTTTCCAACAGCGGCTGGTGGCACTGGGCGCTGCAGTCGGATGTGATGGTCCGCCAGGAGCGGCCGATGGACTCCTCGCGGGTCAGCCCGCAGATGTCCAGGGCGGCCTGGTTGATTTCGATAACCTCGGTTTCGTTATTGACGCTGACGATGCCCTCTTCCACGCTTCGGAATATGGCCTCGAGGTGGGTGCGGAAACGTTCCCTTTCCGCTTCGATCCGGTTTTTTTCATCCAGAACGGTCTTGTGGCGGAGGGCCTGGCTGACGATGCGCAGCAAGGTGGCCCGGCGTACGGGTTTGGGCAGATAGTCGAAGGCGCCCAGTCGAACCGCGTCCGATGCGGTTTCGATATCCGGCATTCCCGTGATCATCAGGACCGGGCATTGCAGGCCCCGGGTCTTGATTTCCCGAAGCAGGTCGATACCGCTGGAGCCGGGCAGGACGATGTCGGCGATGACCACGTCGAAATCGTGGGTCGAAATCGCGGTCACGGCCGCCTGGTGGCAGTCCGCCGTGAACACCTCGTGGCCTTCCCTTTTCAGAAAGCTTTGGATGGTGAAACGGATGCTTTCCTCGTCGTCGACAATCAGGATTCTAGCTGGCATGATCGACCTCTCCTGTCCAGACCGGCCATTCCACCAGGGCGTCGGTGTACTGGCCGGTCCGGCTGTCGAACCAGAGACGGCCGCCGTGTTTCTTGACGATGCCGTGGCTGATGCTCAGTCCCAATCCCGTTCCTTCCCCCTCGGGTTTGGTCGAGAAAAAGGGATGGCAGACTTTTTCCAGCAGATTTTCCGGGATGCCTGTGCCGCGGTCATGAATGACGAGGCGGACCGCGTCCTGCGATGCCTGGGCAAAGCGGGTGGCTGATATGTTCAGAATTTTATCCGGGTCCGGGCCCGGATATTTCTGGTTCAGGGCATCGCGGGCGTTGGAGACCAGGTTGAGCACGACTTGGAGGACCTGCTGCCTTTGGCCGATAATGGGCGGCAGGTGGCCGGGCAGATCGAGGCCCATATGGATTCCGTCGCGGGCCAACTGGGCTTTGGTCAAGGCCAGGACGTCGTCCAGCACGCCGGCCAGGTATACGGGACCGGTTTCTTCGGACTGGACCCGGGCAAAGGAGAGCAGCGAGCGGACGATGTTGGCGATACGCTCTCCCTCCTTGATGATCCGTTTGAGAATGTCGGCCGTTGCCGGATCGTGATCCGGATCGTCGAGCAGGAGTTCGGCATAATTGATGATGCCGTTGATGGGGTTGTTGATTTCATGGGCCACGCCGGCGGCCAGTTCCCCGATGGAGGCCAGTTGGCCGGCCCGCATGGCTTCCGCGTGGAATGCCTTTTTTTCGGTCATGTCCCGATAAACCAACAAGACATTCCGGGGCCGGCCGTCATCGTGCCGGCCCGAAATCGTGGCCGTGCACCACATATCGACTCGTCGGCCGTCAGGAAAGGCATAAGATATCTCGACCTCCTGATCCCGGCCTGTTTTGAAGCAGCGGTGGGCCGGGCATTGATCCAGAGGGATTTCCAGCCCTCCGAACAGCGTGGTGGATCGGCGCCCCGGCAGGTCGGCGCCGAAGAAATGGGCGGCATGGTCATTGGTCCAGGTCACGACCAGTTGTTCGTCCACCATGATCAGGACATCGTTGACAGCCTGGACGATTCCGGCCAGCTTTTCCTCGCTGGCCCGCAGGGCCTGTTCGGCCAGTTTCCCTTCGGTGACGTCCAGGCCCAGGGATTGAAACTCGACCGGCTCCCCCTTCTCGTTGAAAAGCGCGCGGTCGGTCCATCGCTGCCAGCGAAGGGCTCCATCCGGTGAGATGACCTGATGTTCGTAAGTGACCATGGGCTTTCCCAGGTCCAGGGACAGGAAATGGGTTTTGACGTTTTCCTGTTCCGCCTCGGGTATGAACTGGAATAAGTCCTGTCCGATAATTTCATCGCGGCTCTTCTGGAAATATTCTGAATAGGCGTTGTTGATGAAAGTCAATAGTCCGTCGACGGTGAATCGGCAGATCATGGCCGGCATGTCCTCGACAACAGCCCGATAGCGGGACTCGCTTATCCGCAGGGCCTGTTCGGCCCGTCTGCGATCGGTCACGTCTTCGAAGATGACGTGCACTAGAAAGGGCCGCTTGGAGCCCAGCCAGTGCTGGACGACCGTGTCGGTGACGATCCAGCGATAGTCCTGCTCCAGCGGATTGAAGACGCCCACGAGCATGCCCGGGACCGGCCGGCCGGTCTTCATGGCCAGGGAGACCGGTCGGGACTCCCCGGGCAGTTCCCGGCCGTCCTGGTCAATGAAGCGCCATCCGGGGTCCTGGATGTTCCGCCTGGACATCTCCTCGGCCGACAGCCCGATAATCCGCTCGGCCGAAGGATTGCATGAGATGACCCGGCCGTCCGGCGCAAAGGAGACGACTCCCTGGGACATGTTCTCGAACAGGTGCCGGAACTTTTCCTCACTCTCCCGGAGGGCCCATTCGGCGAGGCGCTGTTCGGTGACGTCCAGAACGCTGCCGACCACGGCCGGCCGGCCCTGCCAGGTCACGTGCTGGTCGAGGACCTCCAGCCACAGGGGGCAACCGTCCTTTTTCAAGGCGCGAAAGACCGCATGGTCGGAGTGAACCCGGCCGGCCTCGGTCTGCAGGCCCCGCTCCCTGATCAGATCGAGATACCGGGGGTGGACCAGTTCCCAGAAGGGCTTGCCCAGCAGTTCCTCCGGTCGCTCATAACCGAAGAGTTCGACGAATCGGGGGCTGACGAAGGCGAATCGGCCGTCCTGGACGATATAGATACCGGACAGGGAGTTGTTGACCACGAAACGGTAGTTTTCCTCGGACTCTTTCAGGGCCTTCTCGGCCAGGACCCGGCTGGTCACGTCCAATACGAAATTCAACATCGCCGGCCTATCGGCCCAGGTGATGACGACCGGCCTCAGCCAGACCCAGCGGGTCCGGCCCGTGCCGTCGACGAGCCGGAACTCGTACTCCTGCGGCGCCGGCTCCCCTTTCAGGCGTCGGAAATGGTTCTCCAAGACCATTGTGGCGTCATCCGGGTGAAGCCAGTCCTTGAACGGCCGGTCCACGACCTCTTCCGGGGGGCCGCCCAGGATTTCCGTGCCGGCCTTGTTGATAAAGCGGATATTTCCGTCCTGGGTCACGATGACGGCATCGCGCGCGTTTTCCACGAGCAGGCGGTATTTCTCTTCGCTGTCCTTGAGGGCCGCCTCGGTCCGGCGACGGGCGCTGATGTCCCGCATGACGCAGTGGACCGTCTCCAGATGGCCGGCCCGAATGATCGGTTTCAAGGAGATTTCCACCGGAAAAGGACTGCCGTCCTTGGGGCGGTAAAGTATCTCGACCATGGATGATTCGCCGGTGAGCATCATTTGGGATACGGATTGCAAGACGTGTTCCCAGTCCCGGACGTCGGCGAAATATCGCCGAACGTGAAGGTCCGTCTCCTCCTCGGGCACGTACCCGCCAAACTCCTTGACCGCCGGGCTGACGTAGGCCAGGGTCATGTCCGGCCGGACGGTCAGGACCACGTCCTTCTGATTTTCGGCCAGCAGCCGGTATTTTTCTTCGCTTTGCCGTCGTGTCTCCTCGGCCCGAATCCGGGAGATGGCCCCGCCCATCTGGGCCGCGGCCGCTTCCAGGGCGGCCCGGCCGGCTTCGGGCACTTCGTCCAGCCGACGGGAAGCCAGTATCATGCCGCCGAAAATGGATTCCCGGTCCCGTATGGGCAGAACGCACATCCCCCGCACGCCCTCGGATTCGATGGCCTGCTGGAAAGACAGCCCCAGCTTGAGGGCCCGGCCGTAAATCGGCCGGCCCTCCTGGAGCATGGCGGATTCGCGGGAATCCGGCCCGTAACGGGCCGTCAGTCGTGCAAAGTCGTCCGGCAGGCCCCGCCAGGCGGCATGATGCAGAACGCCCGGTTCGTCAAAAAGGAAAATGGACGAGGCGTCCATCCCCGAAACGTCCATGGCCGTGTCAAGGCAGATCAGCAAGGCCGTATGGAGGTCCGAGGTTGCCGACAGAGCGGTGGCCAGATCACGTTGGGCCAGAACCTGCCGTTCCGCCTCCTTGCGCCGGGTAATGTCCCGCATCGTACCGATAATGCCCACGGGATGGCCGGACTCGTCCCGGAAAAGGGAGTTCTGCATGTAGGTGGGGAAGGTGCGGCCGTCGCGATGCGCATGCCAGATTTCACCGGAAAAATCGCCTTCGGTGCGTATTCGATCGTTGGCGGCCTGGACCGAGGCCATCTGTTCGGGCGTGTGAAAAACCGATAGATGCCGGCCCAACAACTCCTCGGGTTCGTACCCGTGGGCCCGGGCCCAGGAGTGATTCACATAAACGAGATGGCCCTCGAGGTCCGCTACGGCCAGTCCGTCGCGACTCTGGTTCAAGGCCTGGGAGACGAACCGGAAGCGAGCGGACGTCGCTCGCAACTCCAAGACTTCATGCCGCAGGTTCTCCAGTTCCAAGATGAGCTGGTTTTTGGTCTTGGCCTCATCTTTCATCAGGAAACCTCGAATCAGGGCGGAAAATGAAGCCGGCCGGCCAAGCAGCCGCCCGCCTGGCCGAACATCAGGCCGGGAGGCTTGATTGTGAAACAGCCGGTTTGGCGATGCCCGACAACCGTGTCGTTACCCGGATAAACGGGGCTGAAAAATTGTCTGTTTCCCACGGAAGGCCACGACCCCGATGCCCTTCCGTATTCCCTTCTTAATAAGTATAAGGTTGGGACCTGTGTGTCAAGCCGATGCCGGACGAACCGGGCCGGATTCAAAGGCGATTCGTTGGGGGCGCCCTCGGTGGTCCCGCCTTCGCGGCGACGGCGCCCATCCCAACGGCATCCGGGCAACCTTGCGTTCGTCCGGAGACCCGGGTGATTTATACGGAAAAAAAGTAAATATTATCAATTCCGGAATTCTTTATTGCCTAGGATCAACCCTTGATTATCTCGAAAACAGGCCAGCGGAATTTTCCCTTGACCCCGATACCCCCCCATGATAGGCAGGACTCATCTGGATCGGACTCCAAAATATCAAACCCCGCCCGGTGAAACCGAACGTCTCTTTCTGGCCCGAACGATTCGGCCGTTCAGCGACCGGCATCCAGGGGCCGCCGGGCGATGAAATCGGCTCCGGCCGGAGACGCGGAACATGCTTCCGTTTCAGTTCGGGGCGGGGTTAAATCCAAAAACGAGGGAAGACAATGACTGACCGAGAAGTGGTTTTCGTGGAAGGAGTACGGACCGCCTTTGGACGCATGGGCGGGACGATCCGGGGCTTCTGGGCCTCCAAACTGGGCGGCATCGGCTTGAAAGGCCTGGTCGCCAAGACCGGCATCCTGGAAAAATCGCCTGTGGACGGAGTGTTTTGCGGCACGGCCCTGGGCTGTTCCAACTCCGGCAACCCGGCCCGCTGGGCCACGCTCGATGCGGGTCTGGGTTACGAAACCACCGCCTCTTACGTCGAGATGCAGTGCGGATCGGCTATCGACTCGATCAACCATGCAGCCTGGAAGATTCTGGCCGGCCAGGCCGAGGTCATGATCGCCGGCGGCATGGAGTCCTACAGCCAGGCCCCGGCCAAGTTCTCCATGTCTCTTGAACCGTACCGCCTCAACGCGCCCATGCCCATTCGGCAGCAGCTTTCACCGGTCATCGATGAGTGCATCGGCATGGGGCTGACGGCGGAAAATCTGCAGGTCATGTACGATATTTCCCGCGAGGCCCAGGACGAGTTTTCCTACCAGAGCCAGATGCGGGCCACGGCGGCCATGGAATCCGGCCGTTTTGATGACGAAATCGTGCCTATCGTCATCCCCGGGTCCCGGAAGACCCCCGAGATCGTCTTTGACAAGGACGAGCATCCCCGGGCGGACACGACTCGGGAGGGGCTGGCTCGTCTGAAGCCGGCCTTCAAGGAGAATGGCACCGTGACCGCCGGCAACGCCTCGGGGCGCAACGACGGAAGCGCCTTTGTCCTGATGATGACCGCGGACAAGGCCCGGGAGCTGGGATACACGCCCAAGGCCAAATGGCTGGCCGGAGCGGAAGCCGGAGTCGATCCGCGAATCATGGGCATCGCCCCGGCCTATGCCGTACCCAAGGCCTTGGCCCGGGCCGGGTTGAGGCTGTCGGACATGGACGTCATGGAATGCAACGAGGCCTTTGCCGTGCAGAATCTGGCCGTGATCAAGGAACTCGAGAAGCAGACCGGCGACGGAATCGACATGGAAAAATGGAACCCCATGGGCGGGGCCATCGCCTTCGGTCATCCCAACGGGGCCTCGGGGTCCAGAATCTGCATGTTCGCCATGAGCGAACTGATCCGGACCGGTGGTCGGTACGGCTTTTTCAGTTCCTGTTGCGGTGGCGGGCTGGGTGTGGCCACGGTCATCGAAAACTTGCGACGTTAATCATATTTAACCAAAGCGCCCGGCCGTTGGAACAGGACGGCCGGGCCTTCAAGAGGAGCGGCCGGTCATGTCATCATCGAAAGGTGATACGGACCTGATTTCCCTGTGGGATTTTCTTCCACGGTGGCTCGCAACCCGGCTTCGTCTTCGAATGCCCGCGGCCAGGCGGGCCTTCGAGGCCATGGCCGAGATCGAGTCAAAGGGCGACAACTGGGGGCTGATGCTGGAGGCGGCCGCGGCCCGGTACCCGGACCATACCGCGATCAAGTCCGAGGAGGCCCGGTGGACCTGGGGGGAGTACAACGAACGGGTCAACCGGCTGGCGCATTTTTTCCTTTCCCAGGGTCTGGAGCGGGGGGACACGGCCGTCGTTTTTGTCGAGAACCGGCCCGACCTGCTGGCGGTTTACAGCGCCTTCGGCAAGATCGGCGCGGTCAACTCCATGATCAACACCAACCTCCGCCTTGATTCGCTCCGGCATTGCATGACCTTGAACCCGGGGCGGGTCTTTGTCATTGGCGAGGAGGTCCTCGATGCATTCGAGGAAATTCGGGAGGACCTGGGCCTGTCCGGGGATCAGAAGTTGTATTACCTGCCGGACCGGGGCGAGAAACCCGCCCCACCCGGGTTCATCGACCTGTCCCGGGCCGTCGATTCCTTTCCGGCCGCGAATCCGGAAGTCACGAGCCAGGTCAATCCCCGAGACGCCCTGGCCTACGTCTTCACCTCCGGCACGACGGGCGGTCTGCCCAAGGCGGCGGTGGTCACCCACTGGCGGGTGGCGCGGGGCAGCCTTTACACCGGCCGGATCGTGTTGAACATGAAACCTCGGGACACCATGTACGTCCCGCTGCCCTTCTTTCACACCAACGCCCTGGCTTTGAGCTGGCCGACGGTATTCAGGTCGGGGGCCGCTCTGGCCATCCGGCGGAAGTTCAGCGCCAGCCGGTTCTGGGACGACGTGCGCCGGTACGAGGCCACGGCCTTCTGCTATGTGGGCGAACTGTGTCGCTACCTGATGAACCAGCCGCCCCGCCCCGACGACCGCGATAACCCCCTGGAAAAGATAATCGGCAACGGCTTGCGGCCGGATATCTGGAAGGCATTCAAAAAGCGGTTCGGGGTGTCCAAGGTCTTTGAAATATACGGCGCGGCGGAATCGAACCTGTTTTTCGTCAACATCCTCAACCTGGACCATACGGTGGGGACCAGTTTCAATCCCTTTGCCATTGTCCGCTACGATGTGGACGCCGACGAGCCCGTCCGGGACGAAAAGGGATTCATGCGGCGGGTCGGAGTCGGGGAGTCCGGGCTGTTGCTGGGTCGGATCACCGAGGCCACGCCCTTCAGGGGCTACACCAGCCGGGAGGCCACGGAATCAAAGATTCTGAGGAACGTGTTCGACGAAGGCGACGCCTGGTTCAACTCCGGCGATATGATTCGGGACCTCGGTTTCAATCACATCCAGTTCGTCGACCGGCTGGGGGACACCTTCCGCTGGAAGGGGGAGAACGTCTCGACCACCGAGGTCGAGAAGGTGGCCAACACATTTCCCCAGATCGCCTTGTCCGCGGTCTACGGAGTGCTCATGCCCGGGGGGGAGGGACGCGTCGGCATGGCCGCCGTGGTGCCCGAAACCGGCGGACGGGACTTCGACCTTCAGGGCCTGGCCGAACATTTCCACCGTTATCTGCCGAACTACGCCGTGCCCCGGTTCATCCGCTTCCAGTCCGAATTCGAATATACCCCGACCCACAAGATCAAAAAGCTGCGGTTGAAAAACCAGGGCTTTGACCCTTCTCTGGTCGCAGAGCCCTTGTTCGTCCTCCTGCCCGGTGAAGCGGAGTTCAAGCCCTTGATTCAGGGACTCCATAAAGAAATACTAGGGGGCCGATTCAAGTTTTGACCTCCGGCCGTGAAGGCCTCTCAGTCCAACAGGGAGGTATTGCCATGAGCGACCAGGAAACCACCAGAACCGTCAGGACGGTCTGTCCGGCCCACTGCGGCATCGACGCCTGCGGTATTCTGGCCCACGTCCGGGGCGACCGGGTGATTAAAGTCGAACCCGCGGATTTCCCCGACCCGAGATACCGCCGCATCTGTTTGAGGGGACTGAGCGCCCTGGACATCACCTACCACCCGGATCGTCTCCAATACCCCATGAGGCGGGTCGGCCCCCGGGGGGAGGGACGGTTCGAGCGGATATCCTGGGACGAGGCCCTCGACGAGATTGCCGACCGTTTCAAGGACATTGCCGCCCGGTTCGGCTGGCCGGCCATCGGCTGGACCCTGGGCGGGCCCGGCGCGGGCACGACCAAGTTCGGCGCCTACCTCCGCCTGGCCAGCCTGACCCAGTCCACACGAGTCAGCGCCTGGGGATACGGCGACGCTGGCCTGCCTTGCGGCAGCCGGGTCATCTTCGGGACCCACACCCCCTTCGCCCTGCTCATGGGCGGATTCATGACCGGGGAAAAGCCGCCCGACCTGATCGTGGTCTGGGGTTCGAACCCAGGCGAGTCTCAGCCCCTGAACATGATGCGCCCGATCATGGACGCCAAGGAGCGGGGCGCCCGGGTGGTGGTCATCGATCCCCGCTTCACCATCACCGCCTCCAAGGCCGACGCCTATCTGGGCCTCAAGCCCGGCACCGACACCGCCCTGGCCTTGGGCATGCTTCACGAAATATTCCGGAGCGGTCTCCAGGCCGACGCCTTTATCCGAAGGCACACCGTGGGGGCCTACCTGGTCCGTGAGGACAACGGGGCCTTTCTCCGGGGTGGGGACCTGGGCCTCGAAGCGGCGGCGGAATATCTGGTCTGGGACCAGACTTCGGGTACGGCCCGCCCCCGGAACGAAGACGGAATAGATCCCGCCCTGACCGGGACCTATGTGGCGGCCGGCATCGGCTGCAAGACCGCCCTCCAACTCCTGATGGAACTGGCCGAGGCCTACCCGCCTGAACGGGCCGCGGAAATCACCGGCGTTCCGGCCGAGTCCATCACCAGACTGGCCCGGCGCATCGGCCAGGCGGAAAGCGCGGCCTTTATCACCCACATGGGCTTCACCCGGACCTACCACGGCGATATCTCCCTGCGCGGTCTGGGCACCGTGGCCGCCGTCACCGGCAACATCTCGGCCACCTTCCGGGGCGGCCATCGCCCGGCCGTCCTGAACTGGCGGCCCTTTCTCAAGGCCGACCCGGCGCGGCCCTCTTATGCCCGCCTGGGCATTCTCCAACTCTACGACGCGGTCATTTCCGGAAAACCCTTCCCGGTCAAGGCGGTCTGGTTCTCCTTTATCAATTTCTTCAACCAGTGCGTGGACAGCCGCAAGATCGCCGAGCGGATGTTCCCCCAGCTCGAACTCATCGTGGCCGCCGAACTGTTCATGACGCCCACGGCCCGCTATTGCGACATCCTGCTGCCCGCGTGCAGCTTCCTTGAATTTTCGGACCTGATTCCCTTTCCCTATCCCTACGTCCAACTCCAGCGAAAGGTCATCGAGCCCCTGTTCGAAGCCCGTTCGGACGTGGATATCGCCGCCGGTCTGGCCCGGCGGCTGGGGTTCGGCGACTATTTTCAGGGTGGCGAGGAGGGCTTTATCGATCTGATCCTCGACTCCAAGGACCCCTCCATGGAAGGCATCACCCGCCGGCGGCTCGAAAGCGGGCCGATCCCCCTGAACGTGGTTCCGGACCTGGGCCGGGAAATCGACATTCCCTTTTCCACACCCTCGGGCAAGATCGAGCTGTACAGCGAGGAACTCGTGGCCGACGGCCAGGCCCTGCCGGTCTATCTCGAACCCCTCGAAACCCCGCTCGAACCCGAGGGCCGGCCCTATCCCCTGGCCTACATCCAGGGCCACAGCCGTTTTCGGACCCACTCCATGTTCGCCAACGTGTCCGGCCTGCTCGACCTGAACCCGGAACCGGTGGTCGAAATGCACCCCGCGGACGCGGCCGAACGCGGTATCGATGACGACGACTGGGTCACGGTCTACAACGACCGGGGACGGACTACGCTTCGGGCCCGTCTGACCGACGGCATCCGGCCCCGGGTGATCAACATCACCGAGGGCTG
>Ga0180009_10004458_pt1 | contig 15434 bp, 12 predicted proteins | sample OS_PC_MetaG_FD_123537 | JGI IMG/M metagenome (GOLD analysis project Ga0180009, IMG submission 123537) | Groundwater microbial communities from the Aspo Hard Rock Laboratory (HRL) deep subsurface site, Sweden - OS_PC_MetaG | ecosystem: Environmental > Aquatic > Deep subsurface > Groundwater...
GATCAGGATCACGTTCCGGCCCAGCAGGCAGTCGTGGGCCACGTGGGAGCAGGCCATCAGCAGACAGTCGTCGCCGATCCCGGTCCGGCCCCCTACGGTCGTGGCCCGATGGACGGTCACGAACTCCCGGATCGTAACCCGGTCTCCGATCGCGAGCCCGTTGTCCCCGCCCTTGTATTTCAGGTCCTGGGGCTCGGTCCCGATCACGGCCGAAGGGAATATCCGGCAGCCGGCGCCGATGCGCGTGGGACCGTCGATGAAGACATGAGCCATGATCTCGGTGTTTTCACCGATGACCGCTTCCGGGCCGATGACCGAATATGGCCCGATCCTGACCCCCGGGCCCAGTTCGGCCGCGGGGTCCACGACGGCCGTAGGGTGGATGTCCATTGCCCCTCTTCTTTCCGGACCGCGATCCGGCCCCTACTTTTCAGGCCCCATGCCGGCTGTAAACTCGCATTCCGCGGCCAACTGGCCATCGACCATGCCCCGCCCCTTGAAACGCCAGAACCTCGATCCGGTCCGCAGCACTTCGACATCGAGTTCCAGCCGGTCTCCCGGCGTGACCGGCCTGCGAAACTTCGCCTTCTCCAACGAGACGAAGAAAAGGCCCCGCTCGATGGCAGAGCCCCCGATGGAAAGCATGGCCAGCAGCCCGCCGGCCTGTCCCAGCGCCTCGATGATCAGAACACCCGGCATGACGGGCCAGTTGGGGAAGTGGCCCTGGAAAAACGGCTCGTTGATCGTAACGTTCTTCAACGCCAAAATTCGCTTTTCAGCCTCGAATGAAACGACCCGGTCCACCAGGAGAAAGGGGTAGCGGTGCGGCAGTATTTTCTGAATCTGGGTGACGTCCATTTCCCCGGTCATGCTTGTTTCTCCTTATGGTGCTCCCTTGTCGGGTTTCTCGAACAGTTTGGACTTGAACTCGTCAAAGGAATCGGCCTTTTTCAGCGATCGAAACAGGTCCCGCAAACGCGGCAGTTCTCGTCGGGCCAGGGCGATCAGCTTCCACTCCCGGTCCGCCTCCTGGGCCGGCGTCCCGGCCCAGCGGATGGCTCCGGCCGGCAGGTCGGACGTGACCGTGGTCCGGGCGCTGACAAAGGCGTCGTCCCCGACGCTGACGTTGTTGACGATCCCGGCCCCGCCGAGAAACAGGACCCGGTCCCCCAGACTGGAACTCCCGGCCATGCCCACCTGGCCGGCCAGGATGCAGTCGCGGCCCAATCGGGCGTTGTGACCGATCTGGACATGATTGTCGATCTTGGTCCCGGCCCCGATGATCGTGTTTCCGATCATGCCCCGGTCGATACAGACCTGGCTGCCGATCTCGGCATGGTCCCCGACGATCACTCCGCCGATGTGCTCGTTCTTGAGATGATGCAGCCGGCCCCGCCCGGGGTCCGGAATCTGGTTGAATCCGAAACCTTCGTCGCCGATGACCACCCCGCTGTGAATGATGACCTTGCGACCCAGGGTCGTGTTGCGGAACAGGGTCACCCGGGGATAGACCACGCAGCCCTCCCCGATCGTCACCCGGTCGTCGATGAAGACCTGGGGGTAGATTCGGCATCCGTCGCCGATCTTGACGTCGGCGCCGACGTAACACCAGTCCCCGATGATCACGTCGCATCCCAGCTCGACCCGGTCGCGATCCTTGAAGCGGACGCCTTCGGCCCGGGCCGGGACCAGGCTCGGAAGAGCCAGGCCCAACTCGAGAATGATCGAGAAGACCAGACGCGGCGCCGGGGCCTGAAGGTAGGCCTTGGCGGCCGAGGTCATCGAGGGCGGCAGAATCACGGCCGCCGCTTCCGAGGCCTCGACTCGATCGAGGTAGGCCCGGCTGGTGGCAAAAGCCAGACAGCCGGGTTCCAGGGAATCGACCGAGGCGATCGACTCGATCCGAGTCCCTCCGTCTCCGAAAACCTCGACGCGGAAATCCAGGTCGGGACTGCCCAGTTCGGCCAGCCGGGCCTGAATCTCACGCCCGGCGTATTCGGCCAGTTCGTCCAGCCTTCGAGGCGGCGCCAGTTTCAAGGTTCCGTTCTCCCGGCCGGCGGCCCTGAACTATTTCTGGCCGTCGTAGCGCTTGATCACGTCATCGGTGATGTCCGACGAGTTGGGCGCGTAGATCACGCCCGCGGTCTGACCTTCGAGGATCAGGGCGAAGCCTTTTTCCTTGCCGTACTCGTTGGCGATCTTCAGCACGTCGTTGACGATGGGCTGAGTGGCTTCCATTTCCGCCCGCTTCATCTCCTCGGTGTAGTCGCGGTACTGATCCTGAAAGTCCCTGACCTTGCGCTGAAGGGACTTTTCCTTTTCCCGACGGGCATCCGGGCTGAGCATCGAGGACTGACGCTCCACTTCCTGCTGGAACTTCTGAATCTCGGCCTCCCGCAACTTGAGTTCGTTCTGCATCTTCTCGAACTTTTTAATGATGGAGCCCTTGGTCGCCTGTCCCTTCTTGGACTCGTTTATGGCCCGTTGAAGGTTGAACACGCCGATCTTGCCGTCGGCCGCCTGAGCCCGCGCAACGTATCCGGTCATTCCCAAGGTCAGGGTCAAACCCAGCATCAAACAAATAAAAATTGTCTTCCGGAGCATTTCCTTCCTCCTCAAACGTGTCGAATTCCAGCCGGGTTGCTGCCTCGCGGCCGCAATCACCGGTCTTGTTCCTTAAATCCGGGCCTTGCGGTCGTCTTCCACCACGGCGCGGAACTGCCTGCTGCAATGCTCGTTTCCCGCTTTTTGACCCGGGCGTTTCTTGTGATACGCCCGCGGCCCCAAATCGGTCCGACTTCGCGTTCCGCTATGCATTTCGAAGCCTCCCTGCCAACCCAACCGCAATATCCGGGTTAGAAAAACGTGCCGATGGTGAATTCCCAGGTCTCCTCTTCTTCATCCCATTGGTCCGGATCGAGAATCCGGGCCCATTCGAGGCGCAACGGCCCCAGCGGACTGTAGTAACGCATGCCGGCCCCGAAACTCTTGCGCAGGTCCCCCAGGTCCCAGCCGTGTTCTTCCGTCCAGGCGTTGCCCTGGTCGTAAAAGACCACGCCAACGACCCCCTCCTCCTTGAGGAGCGGGAAGATGTACTCGAGGTTGACAAGCGCCATCCGCTCCCCGCCCAGCCGGGCCCCGGTGGCCGGGTCCCGCGGACCGACGTTGGACCAGCGGTAGCCTCGCAGGGAGTTGATACCGCCCAGGGTGAGCTTCTCGTAGGCCGGCAGATAGCCGCCCTCGTTCCGGGTCAGCCACCCGAGACGGCCCCGGATGAAAAAGGTGTGTTCGTCACCCCAGGGCAGGGGTATGAACAGGCCGCTGTCCGCCACGGCCCGGGTGAAGTAGTTGGTGCCGCCCAGGGAGCCGCCGGCGTAATCCACGGTCAGAGAGATGTCCGACCCTTCGGTCGGGTTGAAAGCCCGGTTGGTGGTGTCCCGGCGAATCTGCCCGGAAACACTCCGGGTCGAGGAGTCCCCGGCCAAGGCCAGAATCTCTTCCGGCGCGTTCCAGATGATGTTGCTGATCTCGATGTCCTCGAGCAGATACCGGCCGGACAAGGTCACATACTGATAAATCGGATAGCTCAGCCCCAGGGAAAAGCCCTGGGCATTCTTGTCGTAGTCTTCGTAGTCCACGATCCTGTTGTAAAGCCGGGTCGAAAAGGCCAGGGGTATATCGAAGAGCCAGGGCTCGACGAAGTTGAGGCTGTAGTCCGTGGCCCGGCTGCCGATGATCGTTTCCAGGGACAGCTTCTGCCCCTTCCCGTCCAGGTTGTTCTGGCTGATCCGGACCGTGCCGAAGAGCTTGTTGAAGGAACTGTAACCCGCGCCGACGGCCAGGGCTCCGGTCGGACGCTCCTTGACCTCGATGTCCACGTTCATTTTGTCATCGGCGCTGCCCTTGGTGTTCTTCAGGTTGATCTCCGAGAAGTAGCCCAACTTCTGAAGATTGATGTTGCTTCGCTTCAGCCCCTCGGCCGAGAACAACTCGCCTTCCGTAATCCATAACTCACGCCGGATGACCTTGTCCCGGGTCTTGGTGTTGCCCGAAATGCTGATCCGCTCGAAATAGACCAGACCCTTCTTGTCGATCTGGTAGTCTACGTCCATGGTCAGGGTATCTTCATGCTCGTCCATCAGAGGAGACACGTGGGCGAAGGCGTAGCCCCGGTTGGCGTAAAACGTGGATAAATCCCGGACGTCCTTGCGCACCGCCTCCCGGTTGAAGTACTCCTCCCGCGTCAGTTTGACGGTCTCGTCCAGAGCCTCCTTTTCCATCACGTCGCCGCTCAGGGTGACCTTGCCCACCTTGAAGCGGGGGCCTTCCTCGATGGAAATGGTCACCGACAGGCCCTCCCCATCGACCTCGACCTGGGGCTCGCCGACCTTGACCCGGATGAAACCCCGGTTCATGTAGAAATCCGTCAGTGTGGTCAGGTCCTTCTTCAGTTCGTCCTTTTTGAGTATGCCCGAGTCCGTCAGGAAGGACAGCCAGCCCTTCTCCGAGGTTTCCATCTCGCTACGGAGCTTGCTGTCGGAAAAGGCCTCGTTGCCCAGAAACTCGATCTTCCGGATATAGAGCCGATTTCCTTCGTCGATCTGATAAACCACGGATACGGCCTTGGGGGTGATGTCCTTGAGTTCGTATTCGATCTTGGCCTTGTAATAGCCTTTTTCCCGATAGAAGTCCTTGAGCTTGTCGACGCTCTCGACCAGCTTCCTGGGGTCCAGGATGGCGTAGAGTTTGTATCCCAGCACGTCCCGGAGCTCCGTGGCCTCGATCATCCGGTTGCCGAAAAATTCGATACGCTGGATGGACGGCTTTTCCTCGACGATGAACTTGACGATCTTCCCTTCGGGCGATTCGGTCACGTCAACCTTGACGTCATCGAAAAAAGTCATCCCGTAGATGCGCTTGAGGTCATCGGAAATCGTGCCTTCGGAAAATGCTTCCCCTTCCTTGCTCTTGAGAATGCGCCGGATGGCATCGGCCTCGATCCGTTCGTTGCCTGAAATTTCTATCTTCTCGATCTTCTGGCGGCCCGATACGCGAACCGTGGCCTCGCTGGCCAGTTTGCTCACGGAAGCGGCCAGGTTTTCCAGACCCTCATCCTGGACGAAAACGGCCGTGGTCTTTTTCAGGCCCGCCGGATCGACGATCCGGGCGTCCAGGGAAATCCGCCGGCCGATTTTGGTCAGGGAGCCGTATATGACGAAATCCACCTTCAGGGCCTGGCCCAGGTCCCGGGCGACCCGCTCATCGATCACCTCGACGCCCAGTTTCTTGAACGCCTCGGCGGTATCGGCCTGGGAGGCGACGTTGAGTCCCCGTTGGAGAAGCTGGCTGCCAAGCATGTCCTGGATGCCCTGGCTCAAATACTTCAGGTCCTCCTGGCTGTAAACGTTGAAAGGCGCGACCGCCACTCGTTGCGAAAGTTCGGCAAAAGCATTGGCCGAGGCAAGGAGCAGGACGAAACTTATCAGGATAAGCCTTTTGAGCATCACAGTTTTTCCTCAACGGCCCGGCCTTCGACCAGTCTGATCTGACGGGACATCATGCGGGCCAGGTCCAGGTTATGGGTTACGACCACGGAGGTCAATCCTTTCTCCTCGTTCAACTCCAATAACAGCTCGTTGACTCGCTGACCGGTCCGGCTGTCCAGGTTCCCGGTCGGCTCGTCGGCCAGAAGCAGCTCCGGTTCCATGACCAGAGCCCGGGCCACGGCCACCCGCTGCTGTTCACCCCCGGACAACTCGCCGGCCCGGTGCCCCAGACGATGGCTCAGGCCGACCCGATTCAAGACCGCCTCGGCCCGTTCATAGGCCTCCCCCCGGCCCAGCCGGGCGATCAGCGCGGGCAGGGCCGTGTTCTCCAGGGCGTTGAACTCGGGCAGCAGATGGTGAAACTGAAAGACAAAGCCGATCTTCCGGTTTCGAACCGCGGCCAGGTCCTTCGGGTCCTGGCGGCACAGATCGAGGCCGTCCAGGGACAGGTGGCCGGACGTCGGCTTTTCCAGCGTGCCCAGAATATGAAGCAGGGTCGATTTGCCCACGCCCGAGGCCCCGACCACGGCCAGGGTCTGGCCCCGCTCGATGACCAGGTCCACCCCGCAAAGCACTTCCACCCGGGACGAACCGGTCCCGAAGACCTTGACCAGGTCCCGGGCGGCAATATAGGCGCTTTCCTGGCCCACCACTCCGCCTATTCATAACGCAGGGCCTCGACCGGATTCAACCGGGAGGCCTGCCATGCCGGATACAACGTCGCCAAAAAACAGAGTGCCACGGCCGAGAGCGTCACCAGGCTCACGTCCAGAGGCCGGACGCTGACCGGCAGACTCGACATGTAGTAGACCTCCCCGGGAAGCTTGATGAAATGGTAGCGTGCCAGAAGCCCGCAAAGGACCAGCCCGCCGGCCAAACCGGCCGCCGTCCCGAGCAGCCCGACGACCAGGCCCTGAAAAACGAAAATCTTCATCACGCTGCCGCTCGTGGCTCCCATGGACTTGAGGATGGCTATGTCCCGGGTCTTTTCCATGACCACCATGATCAGGGTCGAAACGATATTGAAGGCCGCCACCAGGATCGTCAGGGTCAGGATGATGAACAGAACCGTCTTTTGCAGCCTCAGGGCCGCGAACAGATTGCGATTCATCTGCATCCAGTCCCGGACCCAGAATGAAGGCCCCAGCCTTTCGGCCGCTTCCTTTCTGACCCGGTCGGCCTGGTAGAGGTCCTCGAGCCGAATCTCCAGTCCGGTCACGCCTCTCCCGAGGCCGAGAAACCGCTGGGCGGCTTCCAGGCCCAGATAAGCCAGGGTGGCGTCGTATTCATGCATTCCGGACCGAAACAGGCCGGCAACGACGAACTCCCCGTTGCGCAGACCCGAGGCGTCGCCCTGGCCGATCAGACGGACCGGGTCTCCAGGGCCGACCTCGAGCTGCCGGGCCAGTTCGGCCCCGAGTATGATCCGGGGCGCCCCTTCCCGGGAATCCAGGGCCGACAAGGCCCCCGGGTCCACCATACGGGCCAGGCGTCCGTTGCGCCGGGCCTCATCCGTGTCGAGACCGCGGATCACGATGCCCGACGTGCCGCCCCGGGCACTGACCATGACCTGCCCGTAAATGAACGGCTCGATCGAATCGACCCCTTTCAACTCCCGGAGCCGGGGCTCGATACGCGGGTAGTCCTCCAGGGGCCGGCCATACTGCATCACGATGACGTGGGAGTTGATCCCGAGGATCATGGCCCTCAGGTCCTCCTGGTAACCGGTCATCACCGCGAGCACGATGATCAGGGCCGTCACGCCAAGGGCCACCCCGGCCAGGGAAAAAAGAGTGATCGCCGAAATAAACGTCTGCTTGCGCTTGGCCTTCAGATACCGCCAGCCGATAAAGGCCTCGAAACCCGACAGGCCGCCCCTACTCATAGCGCAGCGCCTCGACCGGATGCAGCCGGGAGGCCTGCCAGGCCGGATAGAGCGTGGCCAGCAGACTCAGGGCCAGGGCGGACAGGGTGATCAGGCCGACGTCGAAGGTCTCCAGTCTGACCGGGACCGTGGAAATATAAAACACGTCCGTGGGCAGCTTGACGATTTCGTACCGGGCCAACAGACCGCAGATCGACAGGCCGCCGGCCAGACCGGCGGCCGTGCCGACCAGGCCGATGAACAGCCCCTGAAAAACGAATATCTTCATCACGCTGCGGCTCGTGGCCCCCATGGACTTGAGGATGGCGATCTCCCGGGTCTTTTCCATGACCACCATGATCAGCGTGGCGATGATATTGAAGGCGGCGACCATGACCGTCAGGATCAGAATGATGAACATGGCCGTCTTTTCCAGCTTCAAGGCCGAAAACAGGCTCCGGTTCATCTGCATCCAGTCCCGGGCCGTATACCCGGACCCCAGGGCGGCCGTGATGGCCTCCCGAATTCGATCGGCCCGATATATATCGTCGACCCTGACCTCCAATCCGGTTACACTCCGCCCCAAATTCAAAAAGTCCTGGGCCTGGGCCAGGGAAACGTAAGCCATCATCGAGTCGTATTCATACATCCCCGACTGGAAAAGTCCGGTCACCTTGAACTCCCGCGTGCTCGGCGCCCGGCCGCCCAGGGGGGTCACCCGTCCGCTGGGCGAGATCACCTTGACCGTATCGCCGACGAGAACCCCCAACTGGCGGGCCAGTTCGGCCCCCAGGATGAGGTTCCGAGCCGGCCGGTCCGAATCCGACGGACCGCTCTCGAGGGAGTCCAGTCGCCCCTGCTTGACGGCCTGGGGCAGCGTTTCGGCCTTGCCGGCCAGTTCGGGGTCCACGCCTCGCAGGATCATCCCGGACGCGCCGCCCAGCGCGCTGACCATGACCTGGCTGTAAATGAACGGTTCGACCCCGGATACGCCTCGGATTCCCGAGACGATCGGCATGAGTCGCGTGTATTCCTCCAGGGGCGCCTTGGTCCTGAGAACCACGATATGGGAGTTGACCCCCAGAATCTTGGTCTTCAGGTCCTCCTGGAACCCGTTCATCACCGCAAGGACCACGATCAGGGCCGTCACCCCCAGGGCGACTCCGGCCATGGAAATGACGGTGATCAGGGAAATAAAGGTCTGGCTGCGCTTGGCCTTCAGATACCTCCAGCTGATAAATGTTTCAAAGGACACGCGATGACCCGCCGACCTACCGCTCGGGACGCAGGTGGGGAAACAGGATCACGTCCTTGATCGTGGCCACGTCGCAAAGCAGCATGACCAGCCGGTCGATCCCCACGCCTTCTCCGGCCGCCGGCGGCATGCCGTACTTCAAGGCCCGCACGTAGTCCTCGTCCATGAACTGGGCCTCGTCATCGCCGGCCTCCCGTTCGGCCACCTGGGCCAGGAAGCGCTCGCGCTGGTCCATCGGATCGTTGAGTTCCGAAAATCCGTTGGCCATTTCACGGCCCGCGGCGAACAGCTCGAACCGGTCCGTCAGATTGGGCTCGGACTCGCAGCGCCGGGCCAAAGGACTGATATCGGTCGGGTAATGGGTGATGAACGTCGGATCGATCAGCTTGGGTTCGACCGCCAGATCGAAGATTTTGGCCAGTATCTTGCCCTGCTTTTCGTGGGCCGGCATATCGGCCCCCAAATCACGGCAGTAGGCCAGGGCCTGGTCCCGGTCATCGAGGACCCCGGCCGGCACGCCGCCGACCTGGGCCAGGGAATCGAGAAACCGCATCCTCGCCCAGGGTCGGGCCAGACTCACCTCCTGGCCCTGATAGGCCAGCGTCTCGGACCCGTTCACTTCCGCGGCCACGGCCTCGAACATCTCTTCGGTCAGGTCCATCAGATCTTCGTACGTGGCATAGCACTGGTAGAACTCGAGCATGGTGAACTCGGGGTTGTGCTGGGTGGAAATGCCCTCGTTCCGAAAGTTCCGGTTCAACTCGAAGACCCGCCCGAAACCGCCGACCAGAAGCCGCTTGAGATAGAGTTCCGGAGCGATGCGCAGGTAAAGTTTCATGTCCAGGGCCAGGTGATGGGTTTCGAACGGCCGCGCCGTGGCCCCACCCGGAATGAGCTGCATCATGGGTGTTTCGACTTCGATAAACCCCTTGGCCTCCAGAAAGCGGCGCAGAAAGGACACGATGCGCGTGCGTTTGAGAAAGACCTCCTGAACCCGGTCGTTCATGATCAGGTCCAGGTACCGCTGGCGGTACCGGAGTTCCACATTGATGTCGTGGTGCTTTTCCGGCAGGGGCAGCATGGACTTGGTCACCAGATCGAACGAAACGACCATGACGGTCAGTTCGCCGGTCCGGGTCCGGAACAGACGGCCCTCCATGCCGATGATGTCGCCCAGGTCCAGCTTCTTGAAAAACTCGAACTGGTCGGCCGGCAGATCGTTTTTGCGGATATAGGCCTGGATGCGCCCGGAATGGTCCTTGATGTCGAAAAAAGTGGACTTGCCGTAGTCGCGCCGGGCCATCATCCGGCCGGCGATGATGAACCGGTCCTCGACCCGTTCCAGCTCCTCGGCCGATGACCCGTCGAAGCGGGCCCTCAACTCGGCCACGGTGTGGCGGGGGCGGAAGGTGTTGGGATAGAGGTTAACGCCTTCCTCTTGCATGGCCCAGGCTTTTTCAAGCCTTTGCCTGAGGACCTGGCTTTGGTCTTCCTGCTGATCGTTGCTCATGGTCTCTGCTTCCCGGGTCTTTGGTTCGGGGACCGCGCCATCCGAGGGCTAACGGCCCGTCAAAATCCAAAATGGGTACTAATAGTCCATTTCCCGCGCCCAGTCAAGAACAAACCCCGGACCCGTTCCGGCATGCTTCGGTCCAACCTATAAAAAACATTAGCAAAGACAACAAAGGTCGGCCAAACCCCCGCTTCAGGCCGACTCGGTGTACACGGGCAGGAAGATGGTGAACCAAGCGCCCTGGCCGGGCCGCGAATCGGCCTCGATCCGTCCGCCCCCCCCTTCCAGAATCCGGCACACGATGGACAGCCCCAGCCCGCTTCCCCGCTCCTTGGTCGTGTAGAAGGGGTCGAAAATGTGAGGCAGGTCTTTCGGGTCGATCCCAGGTCCGGTGTCGCCTACGGCCAGAACGGCCGAATCCGGGAACTCCTCGTCCTGGCCCGTCGTCAGGTAGAGGACGCCGCCCCCGGGCATGGCCTCGGCGGCGTTCTTCAACAAATTCCACATGATCTGCTCGAGATGGTGGGGATCGAAATAGACCATCAGACCGGGCTGGAGATCGAGTTCGATCCGGATTTCGCCCTTCTGGCCGGCCTGGTTTGTGAACATGCGCAGGTTGTCCTCGATCAGACGGGCCAGATCGACCGGGGCGGGCACTCCCGGATGAGGGCGGGCGAACATTAGGAAATCGTTGACCAGGTTGTTCAAGCGGGCCAGTTCCCGCCCGATGATGGCCAGCAGCCGCTTGCGGTCCGACTCGGTTTCGTATTCCGCCTTGAGCATCTGGAACGATCCGCTCATCGAGGCGAGGGGATTACGTATCTCATGGGCGATGCTCGCGGCCATTTCACCGACCAGGGCCAGCTTCTCGACCCGCTTGACCTCGGCCTCCATCCGGCGGATGCGTGTTTTATCCTGAAAGACCAGAAGATGCGCCCAGACCGATCCGACCGGGTCCTCGATATTCGTCAAGGCGCCTTCCAGGTACAACTCCTCGCCGTCACTCCGATGATAGGTCCAGTAAAAGTATGAGGTCTGACCGGGGGGCAGATTCTCCCGCTCGTCCAGGTTCAATTCCGGGAAAACGGTGCGGTAGGGCCGGCCGCGGATTTGAGCGAAGCGCCAGCCCGTTATCCGTTCGGCGGCCGGATTGAGGAACAGCACATCCCCGTTCAGCCCCAGAGTCATCAGTCCCGACTCGATGCTCTCGACGATGCTTTCGTTCAGGCCGGTCAGCCGGTCCAAATCCGTCTGCTGGGCGGCCAGCTTTTCCCGGGACTCGGTCATCTGGCGGGCCAGGTACCCGCTCAGCACCCCGACCAGGTAAAAGGCGCCCATGTTGACCAGAATCTTGTTCAGCACGTCGGCGGCCCGAAAGAAGTAGGGATGTCCGAATCGGGTCAGGAAGGGGTGGATGTAGCCGTAAAATTGCAGGTCCAGCAGCAGGCCGTACGCGATGCTGGACAGAGAGGCGGCCAGGACGGCCCCTCGAATCTCGAGGAGGATGCCGCTGTTGATCACGGCCAGGATGTACATGAAGGAAAAGGTGCTTTCCAGTCCCCCGGTCAGATAGATGACCCACGTGGTCCACAGGATGTCGCCGGCGATCTGGATGTAGGCCTGGCCGGTCTCGCTGAGGAAGCGGGGCAGGACCAGGGCGTAAATGAACGTGAGCAGATAGACCGAAACGATCAGGACGTAAAGGGCGGTCAGCGTGGGGTCCTGGACGCTCTCCGCTTCCCGGAGCTGGATCACGACGGTCGTGCCCAGAAGAAAGGTGGTCGTCACCACCCGGAAGAACATCAACAGGCGTAGTTGCCGGCCCAGGGAACTCTCTTGCCGTTCCTCTTTCATGATCGGTGACCGTTCAAAAAAAACCCCGCCTGGGCGAAACGTTCGGACGGGGTTGCCGGAAACGCCGCCGGGTCGCGGCGTCAGTCTCCGACGATGGAGGCCATTTTGAATATGGGCAGATACATGGCTATGACCAGCGTCCCGATGGCCCCGCCCAGAAAAACCATCAGCATCGGCTCGATCATCGAGGTCAAAGCCTCGACCGAGGCGTCCACTTCATCATCGTAGAAATTGGCGATCTTTTCCAGCATGGCATCCAGGGCCCCGGTCTCCTCGCCCACGGAAATCATCTGGACCACCATGTTGGGGAAGACGCCGCTTTCCGCAAGGGGGTCGGCAATGGAACGCCCTTCAGAAATGGCGCTCTTGGTGTCCATGATCGCTTCCTCGACGATGACGTTGCCCGCGGTCCGGGCGACGATGTCCAGGCTGGCCATGATGGGAACGCCCGAAGACATCATCGTGGACAGGGTCCGGGTGAACTTGGCCACGGCGACCTTGCGGGTCAGATCACCGAAAACCGGCGCGGAAAGCATGAGCCGGTCCCAGATGACCCGGCCTTTATCCGTGCTGATAAACCGCTTGAGACCGTACACGGCCGCACCGACGGCCGCAAAAATATAAATGATGTTCCCTTTGACGAAATCGCTGATACTGATGACCATCTGGGTCAGCACGGGCAGGGAGCCGCCCATTTCCGAAAACATGGACTGGAAGATCGGAATGACGAAGATCATGATGATCATGATGACCAGAACGGCCACGGTCATGGTGATGGCCGGATACATCATGGCCCCTTTGATCTGGGACTTCAGCTTCTCGTTCTTCTCGATGTAGGCGGCCAGTCGTTGCAGAATGGTGTCCAGAATACCGCCCGCCTCGCCGGCGGCCACCAGATTGCAGTAAAGGTCGTCGAAGACCTTCGGGAATTTCTTCATGGCCTCCGACAGGGTCGCGCCGGTCTGGACGGCCGAGTTGATATCCCGCAGCATGCTTTTGAAGGACTTGTTCTCCTGCTGATCGGCCAGAATCTGCAGGGCGCTGACCAGGGGCAGACCCGCGTCGATCATGGTCGAGAACATCCGGGTGAAAATCATGACGTCCTTGGGCTTGACCTTGGGGGCGAACATCGCGATGCCCGAAAACAGGTCCTTGGGCGCGGGCTTGATCTTACTGGGCGTAATACGTTGCCGCTTCAGGATGGCCTCGACCATCCGCTCGTCTTCGGCTTCGATTTTTCCTTTGCGCTTAACGCCCTTGCTGTTAACGCCCGACCATAAAAAGTCCTGCATACCCCGGCAGCCTCCCTGGTTGGGTTATATAGGTGAGACTAATCTTAGAGGGGATCGGCCTGACGGTCAAGTAAAATCAAGGCCTTCCCATGAGAGGGTGCCGGGCCCGGGCCCGCCCGCGCCTTCGGCCGTCATAAAATAAAGGCGCCAAAACGGAAATAAATGTTGACAACCGCGATCCAGGCAGTTATAAGCTCGCGGTTTGGCGGATACTCGGCCGTCTCGGGACGGCCCATAAAATTTGGAAGGTGATTCCATGCAATGCATGACTATCAAAGAAGGTATCGAGTGCTCCTTCATGGCCAAAAAAGGCTGTACGTTCAACGGCGGCGTCTGTCATCAGATCGCCGAACAGTGCCAGGGCTGTGACCGGGCCAAGACTTTTGCCGCGGGCACGTTCTGCGTCACCTTTCCCGATCCGGCCATCAAGTGGCGCCGCGGACCCTGCAACATGGCCTCCCACGTCAAGGCGGCCGCCCAGACCCAGACGGCCAAAATCAATCCGCTGAAAGCCTCCAAGCGAGCCAGCCGCTAGGTCTTTCGCTTGGAGGAGGGAACCCGGGAATCCCTCCGGCGCGGGCCTCTGGTTCCCCGACTTTCGCCTGAACATCGCCTGGCGGCCTTCCCGGCCGCCGGCCGGTGGGTAGGTGCGCCCTCGGGCCGTCAGACCTGATGGCGGGCGTTCCCCGCATAGCAGTTCCAGAAATCCCCGTTTTTTATGGCCCGGATAATGGCGTCCTTGTCGCGCCGGCAGTCCATCTCGATCCAGGCCCGCCCGCACATGTGCCTGGCATGGGAGTCGTCCGTGGCCACCTTGGGATACGGGATTTCCGGGACGTCGAACTCCCGGGTCCGGAAACCGTAGGTCGTCGCCTCCACGGCGTCGAGCGGGAGAATCCGGGCAATGGCCTCGAGACGCTGGACGACTTTTTCCAGGGGCAGGCCCGACTGGGAGGGATGGTTGAAAATATGGAGCACCTCCGCGTCCCCCTCGATCCGGTTGACATGGTGGTACCCCTTCTCGAATACGGTCATCTCCATGCCGGTGAAAACGATCAGGCGGGTGTCGATCTCGCTCAGCCGGTCGTAGCAGCCGGGCCGCAGCAAATAGTCGTGATCGGTCAGGGCGATGAAATCGAAACCCTGGCCTCCGTAAACCCGGCAGACCTCCTCGATGCTCAGTTCACCGTCCGAGCAGGTGGTATGCACGTGCAGGGCGCCCTTCAAATGCATCGGCTTGCGGCTCCAAAACGACTATAGGACCGGGGCCGCCGCCTTGTCAATACGACGCCGAACCCAAATGAATCGGGGCCGGTCAGCCGGACTTGGGCCGGGCGCCATCGAAAAAGATGGTCAGAATCGCCTGGGCCAGCCGCTGGCGCTGAGCCTGCCCCTTGAGGGGCTGGTTTTCCAGAACCATGGTCGACAGGAGGGAATCGACGGCCCCGAGGAAGACGTACGTCTGATATCGGGCCTTGATGTCCGGACGAATGCTGCCCTGGTCCTGGGCCTGCCGGATGACCTCCTCGACCTTGGACAGAAGCCGTTTGAAGCGGACCAGGCGATCCGGGGTCAGATTGCCGGTGGACCGGGAAAACTCGGTGATGGAAACGTGAACCAGGTCCGGGCGCTTTTCATACTGATCCAGGAAAAAGTCCGCCACGGCCCCCAGTTTTTCCTCGATGGTCTCGAACCGGTCCAGACCTCGGTCCAGCAGGATTTCCACCGCGCTGAACCACTCCTCGACCAGGGCGTCGAACAGTTCGGACTTGCTGCCGAAGTAATGATAGACCAGTCCGTAGGAGATGCCGGCCTCCCGGGCGATGTCGGCCATGCGGGCCTGGTGGAACCCCTTTTCCCGTATGACCCGGCAGGCGGCGTCGAAGATGGCGGCCTGTTTTTCCTGTCGGGCCTCGTGGTTTTCTTCTCGGGGCGTCATGCCTGTTTCATACCACCCGCCGATTGACTTGTCAATCGGGACCGGGACGCCCCAGCAATTCTCGGCGAAGTGGGAGATGGCATATTTTGTGTGTCCTGTCGGGCCAGGCCGCCAGGGAAGTTGGCCAAGGAAGTGGTTTCGCAAGTTGGAGTCAGAGAAGAAGGCCTGTGA